>Ga0164313_10005763_pt1 | contig 10950 bp, 11 predicted proteins | sample GuaBasSedimGuay4_FD_113735 | JGI IMG/M metagenome (GOLD analysis project Ga0164313, IMG submission 113735) | Subseafloor sediment microbial communities from Guaymas Basin, Gulf of California, Mexico - Guay4, Core 4569-4, 0-3 cm | ecosystem: Environmental > Aquatic > Marine > Hydrothermal vents...
GCCAGGCCGGTATCGATAACGTAATCAATGCCGGGCAGGGTGAGGGATGTTTCCGCGACGTTGGTGGATAAAATAATTCGCGTGGTTTGCGATGGGCGAAACAGTTTGGACTGTTGGGCGCCGGCGAGCCTGGCGTACAGTGGTAGTATTTCAATGCCGGATTTCAAGTGCCGTTCCAGGTAGCGTTGGGCTTCACGAATTTCTCGCTCTCCCGGCAAAAAAACCAGGGTGTGTCCCGGGCGTTTTTTGAACAGGCTCTGGGTTGCTTCGAGTATTGCCTGGTTAGTCAGTTTATCGCTGCGAGTTTTTTCATCCTCGGGAGGCTGATAGCGTACTTCTACCGGGTACGTTCGACCCGAGACACTGATGATGGGGGCATCGGCAAAGTGATGCGAGAATTTTTCGGTATCGATGGTTGCCGAGGTGATGATGAGCTTGAGATCTTTGCGCTTGCGCAGCAGCTTTTGTAACATGCCGAGCAAGAAATCGATGTTCAGTGAGCGCTCGTGTGCCTCATCGATAATGATGGTGTCGTATTGGTTTAAAAAGTGATCGGATTGTGCCTCGGCCAGCAACATGCCATCCGTGAGCACGCGAATGAAATCGCTATCGGTGCATTTTTCATCAAAGCGCACTCGATAGCCCACACCCTCCCCCAGCTTAAACTTAAGCTCTTCGGCAAGGCGTGAGGAAATAGCGCGGGCTGCGATGCGTCGCGGCTGAGTATGGGCTATTTGCCCGAAAATGCCCTGCCCCGCCGCCAGGCAAAGTTTTGGTAGCTGAGTACTTTTACCGGAACCGGTTTCCCCCGCGACAATGAGTATCTGGTGCTGGCGTATGAGCCTAATGATCTCATCGGCTTTTTCACTGACGGGTAACTCGGGAGGATAGCTTATGTCGGGTAGGCTCTTGCGCCGGGTTTTTGCGTTGGCAATGGACCCGGACATTTTTTTTGCGACTACCTCACGTTCAGCAGATGTCGTGGCGCGTTTGAGTTGGCGCCGAAATCGATATCGGTCCTTTATCAGGCACTGATCTATGGCGAGCTTCTCAGGCATGCAGGAGGTGGGGCTTCAGCCCCGCAGTTGTACGTCTTTTCCCAGAGTTATAGCTCCGGTTCCTGGCACGCATAAAAAAATGGGCGACCGGCATACGCCAGTGCCCACAGAGGTGCAAGCTAGAGTTGAAAAACTTACTCAACAATTTCCGCTTTAATAAGCACAACGTCGATATTGGGCACGTCTCCGTGGCCACCTACGTTGCCGGTTTGCACGGTACCCATTGCGTCTATGACCTCACTGCCTTCAATGACTTCACCGAATACTGCGTAACCCCAGCCACGCGCGTCTTTGCCGGTGTGGTTGAGAAAATCATTATCACTCAGGTTGATGAAAAACTGTGAGGTTGCTGAATGAGGGTCATTGGTACGTGCCATAGCGATCGTACCTTTGTTGTTCTTCAGGCCGTTATCTGCTTCATTTTGAATGGGAGACAGGTTGGCACGCTCTTTCATGCCCGGTTCCATGCCACCACCCTGGACCATGAAGCCTGGAATGATACGGTGGAAAATCAGCCCGTCATAGTGGCCATTTTTAACGTAGTTAACAAAGTTCTCAACCGAAAGGGGCGCTTTCTCGGCATCCAGCTCGAGCAGGATATCGCCCATGCTGGTGGTCAGTTTTACTTTAGGGTTCATACTGTTCTCCGCGTAAGTATTAAAAGATAAAAGTGTAATGAATATGAGGGTGATCAGTTTTTTTAAACGCATATTGGTGCCATATTTTGAATTAAATGAGGTCTGGGCTAAAAAGAACAGCACGTTTCTCGGTGGCAATTCCATCCAGAGGAATATCCCAGGGGGAAGGCTTGATGGTTTCGGTGTACTGAAACTCATGCGCAAGCCCGATTAGTTTCGGACGCTGATCATACGGTCGCTGGCGTGTAAATTCCAGTGTTCGATCATAAAAACCGCCGCCCATGCCAATACGGTGCCCCTCAAAATCAAACGCGACCAATGGCATCAGGATGATATCCAGAGTGTGGGCGTCAAATAGACCCCCTGCATCAACGACGGGCTCCGGAATGCCAAATCGATTTGGTTCGAAATGACTGTCGGGCGTAATCTCGGCAAATTTCATCGGCTGGCCCTGTTGGGTATTCAACACCGGCAAATAACAATGCCGCGCCTGGGTAAATGCCCAGTGCATAAACTGCGCTGGATCAATTTCGCCATCGTTGGCCAGATACAAGCCAATATGCCGCGCACTGCGCATAACAGAAAATGCCCTAAGCTGAGCATCCAGTTCCTGCGCCGCAATCAACTGCCCCGCAGGCCCGAGCGCGTTACGCTGTTCCCGTATTGTTTGACGCAGGGTTTTTATATCCATATTTAAGTAGCGCCTGGCTATAAACGAGTTAAATAAAATTCAGCCTTAGTAGAACATATATAATTGCGCAAATTGCGGCTAAGCTTTGTCAATTCAAGTCACAGCTGTCCGAAATAAATCGCACCCGCGAAGGCGAAAATTTATAAGCCTGTATCTGACGTTATTATGGATCCCCGCCTTCGCGAGGACGATGCTCAGCTGGTATTTAGCTTTGAAGTCTCGAAACAAAAATATCGATGTAGCTGCGCAGATTGCACTCCAAATACGTCAGTTCAAGGTTAAAATTGCGAAGTTTACGTTCCGTAAATAAGCTATTTTAAAACGCAGAAATGGCGTATTTGGAGTGTAAACTGAGTAGTTACAGGGGCGTTACCCGCAAGTGCCGTGGCTAATCTGGACCTTGAACCGGGAGGTTCAGGTGGGGGCGCCGGCATCGGTTCGGGCTTTCCGCTGAAGCCAGTAAACTGGCAACACGGACATGCTCACCTCCTCCGCAATCACAGCCCCCGGGACATGCATTAGGTTCTAAGGGATTAAGACTCGCTCACGCACACCGCAGGCAACGCAGCTGTATTGTAACAAATTTGCTTCGTGGTGGCTTATAACTCGTGGATATTTTGCTACAATCGTTTGCATGCTACTTGATCAATTAAACCGCCCAATCCATGATCTGCGAATTTCCGTGACGGATCGCTGTAATTTTCGCTGTGGATATTGTATGCCCAAAGATAAATACGGGCGCAATCACCAATTTCTTAAACGCAAGGAGTTGCTGACCTTTGAGGAAATTGAAGAAATCGCGCGGGCATTTGTTCAACTGGGTGTGGTGAAAATTCGCCTGACAGGTGGCGAACCTCTGGTGCGCAATGATCTGGAGTTATTAATACGACACTTAAAGCAAATCGAAGGCTTACAGGATTTAAGCCTGACTACCAATGCTTCTTTGTTGAGTGCAAAACGTGCGGCTAGTTTGCGTGATGCGGGCATTGGGCGCATCAATATCAGCCTCGATGCACTGGATGCAAAGACCTTTGGGCAGTTAAATGGTGTCGGTTACCCCGTTGAAGATGTTCTGTCCGGCGTTGAGAACGCCTGTCAGGCGGGCTTTGAGCAGATCAAAGTGAACATGGTGGTGCAAAGTGGAAAGAATGAAGCGTCCATCCTGCCTATGCTGGAGTATTTTACGGGCAAGGATGTCGTGTTACGTTTTATTGAATATATGGATGTGGGGAACACCAACGACTGGCAACATAAAGATGTGTTTACGGCTCAGCAAATTAAAAGGTTAATCGAAACGCGCTACCGCATTGAAGCGCTGGATGCAAATTATCGTGGTGAGGTCGCGCAGCGCTGGAAACTGTCGGGGATGCCGATGGAATTTGGTATTATTTCTTCGGTCTCAGAGCCTTTTTGTGGAGAGTGCTCGCGCGCCCGCCTGTCGGCGATTGGCGAGGTTTATACCTGCTTATTCGCTAATAGTGGCTTTGACCTGCGTGGTTTGTTGCGCGCCCCGGATACCGGTGTTTCTTTATATCAGTCGATTAAGCGGCTGTGGTCTGAGCGCGACGATCGTTATTCAGAAGTTCGTAGCCACCAGGATTCGACGCGACAAAAAGTAGAGATGTCATATATTGGGGGCTAAGTTCGCCTGCGCTCTGTTAGCAATGTGCGAACTGTGTGTAACCACCGATGTTGTGTGCTTCAAAGCCTTCCTGGACTAAGAAGCGTTGTGCCATTCCGCTGCGTGCACCCGAGCGGCAATACAGTAATATTGGTTGGTCTTTGGGTAAGCTCTGCAAAACATTTTGAATGCCATTAAGCGGCACATTCTGGGCACCGGGCAGGGCTCCACCCGCAAATTCCTGCGGGGTGCGAACATCCAACAAGGCGCCACCATCTTTCAGAATTTGTTTAATTTGGTCACAAGGCATGATATATGTATTAGCATTTAATTATATGCGATTATAGTGCTAAGCAAGCATTATGCAAGCAAAAGTTTAGCTCCTCAGGCCATAGCCTGTGCTGATCAGGCGCAGATTGATCAGAAATAAGGCCACAATAAAGCCGATGATAATGATGTAGGACGTCCACAGGGAGATATCGGATACGCCCAGGAAGCCGTAGCGAAAGGCATTGATCATATATAAAACGGGATTAAAGTGGGAAACCGTTTGCCAGAGGTCAGGCAACAATTTTATGGAATAGAATACCCCGCCCAGATAGGTAAAGGGTGTCAGGATAAAGGTGGGTACGATCGAAATATCATCGAATTTCTTGGCCAATAAGGCGTTGGTAAACCCCCCTAGGGCGAACAGTGTCGACGTCAGTATAATGACGCTGACCAGAACGGCAATATTGTATATTTGCAGTTTGCTAAAAAACAGCGAAACAAGTGTTACCACCAGGCCCACCATAATTCCACGCGCGATGCCGCCGCTAATATAGCCTAGTAAAATCGTGATGTTGGCGGTCGGTGAGACTAGCAATTCTTCGATAGAACTTTGGAATTTAGCACTAAAAAATGATGAAGCGACATTGGCATAACTGTTGGTAATCACCGCCATTAGAATGAGCCCCGGTACGATGAAATCCATATAATCAAACCCTCCCATCTTGCCAATACGTGGCCCGATCAGGTTACCAAATATAATAAAATATAGCGTGGTGGTGATCACCGGTGGCAGAATTGTTTGTTGCCAGATGCGGGTAAAACGGACGACTTCTTTGGTCGCCAGCGTTTTAAATGCGATCCAGTTCAGTTGTTTATTGAATCTCATTGCTTTGATCTCGCCTCGGCCTGAGTGCCGTCATTGACTAGTCCCATGAAAAGCTGCTCCAGGCGATTGGTTTTATTGCGCATGCTGGTAACGTTGATGCCGTGTTTTGTGAGCCGGGAAAAGGTATCGTTCAGGGGTTGGCCTTTGGGCACGTCAATCTCAATACTGCATTCATCGCGCTTTCGCCAAAACAGTTCTGGTGACAGATCGACCCCGTCACAATCGACATCAAGCACATAGGTTTCGGTTTGAAGGCCTCGTAATAGCGCACGCATGCTGGAATCATGAACCACTGAACCGTGATCAATGATGGCAATATTGCGGCACATATTTTCAGCTTCTTCAAGATAGTGCGTGGTCAGCACGATGGTGGTACCCTGCTCATTAATCTGTTTGAGAAATTCCCACATTGTGCGGCGAATTTCGATATCCACACCGGCGGTAGGCTCATCCAGGATAAGCAAGCGAGGTTGGTGAATGAGGGCGCGAGCGATCATAAGGCGGCGTTTTTGCCCTCCCGACAGGGTTCGCGAAACCGCATTGCGTTTATCCCACAAGCCCAGTTTTCTTAAGTAGAGCTCAGCACGTTCAGCGGCAACAGAACGTTCCATGCCGTAGTATCCGGCCTGCTGTTGAACAATCTGCCAGGGTTTTTCAAATACGCTGAAATTAAATTCCTGGGGCACCACGCCCAGGTAACTTTTGGCTTTGGCAAAGTTGGTATCGATATCTGCATCAAAAATGTTAACGCTGCCAGAGGTTTTGTTAACCAGCGAACATAGTATGCCAATCGTGGTAGATTTGCCCGCACCGTTGGGGCCCAACAGTGCAAAAAAGTCGCCCGCTTCGACGCGTAGGTCGATACCTTTGAGTGCTTCAAAGCCATCGGAATAGGTTTTCCTGAGGTTTGTGATCTCTATTGCTTTATTCATGTTGATATTTTAAACGGTTTATCAGGACAATGATGTGCTATCAATTGTCCTCCCTATAAAGCACGTGGGTCCTGTTCCACAAAAACCACCCGCCAGGCCGAACATTTAGCTTCAAAATTCATACGCGCGTTCGCCGGGCTAGTTGAAGGGCAGTTAAAAATCGTCACCCGCGTCAGGTCAATTTCAGGCTGGAGATGTTTTTTGAACAAACGGGCGGCGGTGCCACCGTTGAGCGCAATGCGGCTGAGGCCGGGGTATTGTGTGAGTAATTGTGAAATTGGGTTCAAGCGTTCACTGCCCTTGACGATCGCGCTATCGAGGCTTCCAGGGCGTTCGCATTCACCAATAACATCCCACACAACAATGCCGCGAGTTTTTAGTTGCGCAACATTGTGGGAATAAGATGCGTTCAAATCAAACCCCAGCAGCTTTGCCATTAACGGCCAGAACGCATTCCGTGGATGGCCGTAGTACTGTTGTTTCTCGAGTGAGGCTACGCTGGGCATGGAGCCCAGCACGAGGGTTTTCGGGTTTTTTCCAAGAATGGGGGCCAGCCCCTTAATGGTTGAAATCGTTATGCGGCTCAGGCTTTGGCTCGCTGTTTGGTTTCTTCATAAACGAACAACGGGCGAGTGCTTTCTGTTATCACAGATTTATCGACAATGATTTTCTTGACCCCGTCGAGAGAAGGCAGTTCGTACATGGTCTCGAGTAACGCGCGTTCGATAATCGATCGCAGGCCGCGTGCACCTGTTTTGCGATCCTTGGCTTTTTGTGCAATAGCCTTTAGCGCATCTTCACGAAACTCGAGTTCAACACCTTCAAAGGCGATGAGTTTTTGATACTGTTTAACCAGGGCATTTTTTGGCTCTAGCAGTATGCGCATCAGTGATTCTTCGTCAAGTTCTTCCAGCACGGCGTGAACCGGAAGGCGACCCACAAACTCGGGAATTAGGCCATAACGCACCAGGTCTTCAACCTCAAGGCTGTTTAGAAGTTCGCCGGAGCGATCTTCGGCAGTGCGATCTTTAATATCAGCACCAAAACCGATTCCAGATTTTTCAGTACGCTGTTGTACGACTTTTTCAAGTCCGCCAAACGCGCCACCGACAATAAACAGGATGTTGCGCGTGTCGACCTGAACAAACTCCTGTTGCGGATGCTTGCGTCCCCCTTGTGGCGGGATAGAGGCAACCGTGCCTTCAATAAGTTTAAGCAGAGCTTGTTGCACACCCTCACCGGATACATCACGGGTAATGGAGGGGTTATCCGATTTACGTGAAATTTTATCAATTTCATCAATATAGATAATACCCATTTGCGCGCGTTCAGCATCGTAATCGCATTTTTGCAGCAGCTTCTGGATGATGTTCTCGACATCTTCACCCACATAACCGGCTTCGGTCAGGGTGGTCGCATCGGCCATAGTAAATGGTACGTTTAATTGTCGAGCCAGGGTTTCCGCGAGCAGCGTTTTGCCTGAACCCGTCGGGCCAATGAGCAGAATATTACTTTTTGACAGTTCAACGTCGTCGCTATTGTCTTCGTTGAATATGCGCTTGTAGTGATTATAGACTGCGACAGAAAGCACTTTTTTGGCATCGGACTGACCAATGACGTAATCGTCCAGAATTGCGTGGATCTCCTGTGGCGAAGGTGTGGACTGCTCGCTATTGGTTTCGCCTGTTTCCGCATCCGCTTCTTCGCGAATGATGTCGTTACACAGGTCTACGCACTCATCGCAAATAAAGACCGAGGGCCCCGCGATGAGTTTACGGACTTCGTTCTGACTTTTGCCGCAAAATGAGCAATACAGCAACTTGTCGTCGTCTTGATCCTTATCTTTTGCCATCTAAATGAACTGCAATTGAATTATTATCATGAGTATGTGGCACCGTGGCGGGCTTTTCAAGCCGTGCAAGGGAGTTTTTGCCTTTGATTCGTATCGGGCCTAAGCCGAAATATCAGCGCGTTTCACCAAAACCGAATCGATCAGGCCGTATTTAACCGCCTCTGCCGCGCTCATGAAATTATCTCGCTCGGTATCATTTTCGATGGTCTTGATTTTCTGGCCGGTGTGGTCGGCAAGCATCTGATTAAGCTCACTGCGAATGCGCAGAATCTCGCGCGCATGAATATCGATATCACTGGCCTGTCCCTGGAAGCCGCCCAGAGGTTGATGAATCATGATGCGTGAATGCGGTAACGCAAAACGTTTCTCTTTGGCGCCGGCGGTTAATAAAATAGCGCCCATGCTCGCAGCCTGACCAATGCAGGCTGTGCTCACATCAGAGTGAATAAACTGCATGGTGTCGTATATTGACATGCCTGCGGTCACAGCCCCGCCCGGGCTGTTGATATACAGTGAAATGTCTTTTTCGGGATTATCCGACTCCAGAAATAAGAGCTGCGCGACAATCAGGTTGGCCATGTAATCTTCGACCTGGCCTACCAGGAAAATGACACGCTCTTTGAGTAGGCGTGAATAGATATCAAACGCGCGTTCACCGCGTCCGGTGGTCTCGATAACCATCGGCACCAGGCCACCTGCAGCCTCGACATTGGCCTGCGCCAACTCCTGGGCAGTCATGGAGGTCAGATCGGATAATTTCGGGCGGTCGATATATGGCATAAAGAAAATCTGTAAAAGGGGTGTGAGCTTAGTTTACTCGCTCGTCATAAACTCTTCGTAGGATTTTTTCACCTTTTTCACTTTTGCACCCGCCAGCAGGTGTTCAACAACCTGCTCTTCGATGACGCCACCCACAATCTGATTGAACTGATTCTCATCGCCACGGATGTATTCCATGTATTGAGCGGGCTCAGCATAGCTGCTGGCCATTTCTGTCAGACGAGTTTCAATCTTATCCTTATCGGCCTCAATTTTTTCAGCTTCGACAATAGCGCGAATAAGCAAGCCGAGTTTGACGCGCTCTTTTGACGGTGTTTCGTAGTTCTCGCGGTTCAGCATGTCTTTTCCGCCGGGCATGCCCTGTTGCTCCATCTGACGCGTTACTTCGGCCATTGCGCGATCTATTTCTTCTTCAACGGGAGCCTTAGGCAGCGTGAAGTCGTGCTTTTTGGAGAGCGCGTCGAAAACCTGGTTGCGTGTATGGCTGCGCAATTTTTGCAACATCTCGCGCTCCAGTCCAGTACGGACTTCATCGCGCATGGCGTCAACGCCACCCTCAACCCCCATGGATTTAGCGAACTCATCATCCAGTTCGGGTAGGGTGCCTGAGTTAACCTGGGTCACTTTAACCGTAAACTCGGCTGTTTTACCGGCCACATCGGTGCCGTGATAATCCTTGGGGAACTCAATCTTAAAGACTTTCTCGTCGCCTTTATTAGCGCCCGTCAGGTTGCTTTCAAACTCTTCCATGAATCGGCCTTCGCCCATGACCAGCTCTGCGCCTTCACCGTTGCCACCGGCAAAGGGCTCGCCATCGATGGTGCCCGTGAAATCGATAATTAGCTTATCGCCTTCACCCGCGGCTTTATCAGATTCAGTAAATTCGGTACGACGCTTCTGGATATTCTCGAGAGTGCGGTCGATGTCTTCGTCACCAACAGCCACTTCAACCTGCTCAATGCTCTCGCCTTTGAGGTCGGGTGCATCGATTTCTGGATACACTTCTATTTCGACGTCAAATATAAAATCCTTGCCGTGCTCAAATTGAGTGGGTGAGATTTTCAGCAGGCTGGCAGGAACAATCTTTTCCTGTTGCAGCGCTTTGGGGTAATGCTCATTAATGAGCTGATCCATTGCTTCTTGTGAAGCGGAGCCGCCAAACTGTTGTTCCAGCATTTTGTGTGGAACCTTACCTTTGCGAAAGCCCGGTATTTTGGCATTTTTAGAAAAACGTGCCAGTTGGGTTTTGACCGCTTTGTCGAAGACTTTAGCGTCAATGGTAATGGTGATTTTGCGTGCGATATCCGCTTGCTTCTCGATAGAAACTTTCATCGTGTGCTCTTGAAATGAATGTTGAATTAGGTCGGTATAGTGACGTGTGTAGCATTGTTCATAATGGTGCGAAAGGAGAGACTCGAACTCTCACGGGTTACCCCACAGGAACCTAAATCCAGCGCGTCTACCAATTCCGCCACTCTCGCATTTAACACTATGAAACTCGAATATTGTATCAATACCCGAATTAAAGCCATACGCCCATACGACGTATCGCCAGTTCGTATTCCCTCCGGGAACACAAAAATATGGGGTGAACGATGGGGCTTGAACCCACGACCGCCGGAATCACAATCCGGAGCTCTACCAACTGAGCTACGCTCACCATAAATAGTACAAACTTGTACACATTCGCCAGGCGAATGCTGCGCTTCAAAATGAAGCAGGCCACTATTATACAAATTTAATGGCGCGCCCGACAGGACTCGAACCTGTAACCTACGGCTTAGCTTACCTACTACGGCTTTCGCCGCCATTGCGAATTTACACCCGCAATGTTTGGGGTCTGGACTATATCTTCACCATTTCAGGTGGGACACGTATAGTCTCTACGGATCCCGTGTATTCGAACCCTACCATCACAATAATTTGCCAGGGCAAATATGCGATCCTTCGGGATCTCGCCGGTTTCCTCGGTATTGCCATAAGCGCTCAGTACGGGCCAATAAATATTGGCTCAATACTGATGAGCTTGAAGGTTTCACCGATACAGTGTCCTGCACTGCCCGGGTTTCGTTTCCCCGGTCAGGCTCCTATTTTAAGCTGAACCCGCTTATAAATTATAAACCAGTCAACTTGCGTCAAAGGCCGTTGCTCTATCCGGTTGAGCTACGGGCGCTAAATTTGGTCGGGGCAGAGGGATTCGAACCCCCGACACCCTGCTCCCA
>Ga0164313_10005764_pt1 | contig 10949 bp, 9 predicted proteins | sample GuaBasSedimGuay4_FD_113735 | JGI IMG/M metagenome (GOLD analysis project Ga0164313, IMG submission 113735) | Subseafloor sediment microbial communities from Guaymas Basin, Gulf of California, Mexico - Guay4, Core 4569-4, 0-3 cm | ecosystem: Environmental > Aquatic > Marine > Hydrothermal vents >...
CCATCTATATGATAATTTGAAAGAGTTAGTTTTGGTGGTGACCAATCAAGTTTGTCCCAGCTGACATCATCCATACCAGCCTTTGCTTTTACCATGGATTTATGCTTACGGTTTACTACGAAGAAAAATATGGCACCTACAGCCAATGCCCAAAGCAACAAATCTTTTTTGTTTCCCTGTGATGGCATTAATTGGTCTTCGTAATCATCGTATGTTGTTTCATCCTGATATGTTGTTGTTTCGTCCTGTACTGGTATTGACTCAGTTACTGATAAAGCAAACCAATCTGCCGGCATATAAAACTGGGTACGCATATCAAAGCGGTTTTCCGGTTTATTTTTATGGAAAACAAGCAACAGCTTACCACTTTTACTTTGCTGATAATCAATTAAAAACTTATCGTTTACAAAATTTTCTGTTTGGATAATATTGTTTCCCATATAATGCTCCCTTAAAACTTCAACTCCCTGTACTGCCATGTGTGGAAGAATTACTTTGAGCGTGTAATGATCCATATTGGAAGCTTCGTCCCATATAACAGGTGACCAGTTAAAAACAACCAAAGAATCGCCTTCATTTGTTACAGTATTAGCCAGGTATCCTGCCTTATTAAAATCCGTAACAAAATAAAATACATAGGTAATATTACCATTTGAAACGCCTTTTCCATCAGCCAAAATTATATCCCATTTATCGCCCGAAACATGTGAAATATCAAGTTCGTATTTGTTTCCAAAACCATCGGTAGCATAAGATTCTTTTAAAAACCCTTGAATTTGCAGACGGTCATTGCCTGAAAAATAAAAGCCATGCATTTCGCCGGAAACAACCCGGTATTGAACAATATAGGCCACAGTTGCCTGTCCGGTTTCCGAAAGTTCTACCGTAGTTTCTACAAAGTTTATTACACCGCTTCCGGCATAAACTGTATTAAAAACAAATAGGAAAAATAGAATGAAAATTGTACGCATAGCTCGGATATTTAAGAATTATTGTAGCCTTAAATATAATGAAATATCTTTTACGGCTTTCTTTTGGTTCGTAATTTAGGATGATTCTAAAGAAGAATAAGTAAATAATTCAATAAATGGACAGTTTGGATATCTAACATGTCCTAAATAATTTTATTGGAAATATTGGCAGTTCCATAGATTGATTATATTTGAACAAAAAAACAGTTAAACCTATATTTGGAATAAACATACCTGAGCGTATAACTTTATAACGTACAAGTTAACAATTACTTCCAGAGATTCCATTTCATTGTTAATTTGTTTCTGTTGCGACTTTTGCCTGTTGTGGTATTTTTCTGATAATAGCTTATTCCATCTTCTTCAAAATAACATACAGTGGTTTCAACTTTATATTTTGCATTTGGACTATTGTTATAGTTTACCAGTAATGTTTTATTTATTCTTCCATCTTTTTCATATAAATAACGGCTAACATTTCTATCTTCGTTCAATTCAATTATAAAATTCCTACTTATTTTTTTTGTAACATTAGTAAATACCATACCTTTCATGTCGAAGTTACTATCAAATTCAAAAATGAAAGTACCATCAGAATAATCATTCTTAGGTTCATTTTTTCTCACCACAATAAATTTTCTTCCTTCCCTGCTAAGGGAATAGCTAACTATATGACATACTTCATTTACATTCTTTCCTGTCTCTCGACCGCAGTAATTAACAACCCGATAATTTGAAAGTACGCCATCCGGAAAATAATCAAATTCTTTAATCTGCTCTATATCAACATACAATGATGCACCTTTTTGATAATTATCTGTTGCTTCAAAATAGTGTACATATTTTTATAACTTTTCAACCCTTCCTTTACGATCAAAAAATACCGAATCAATAGGGAATTTGTAATAGGTCCCGGTTTGCTTTTTTGAAATAGTACTTCGTCCATTCATTCTAACTATTCTTTCATTAAAGTCATAATTAAAAGAATAATTTATTTCAGGTGAACGCACAGAGATAACTTTCTTATTGACCGTATCTATTTTTAACCTAAATGAACTTCCCGAGAGTTTAATCGTAGATCTCCAGGGGGAGTATGGTTTATCTACTTTTTGTGATAAAACCCTGTATGTTAAATTACTTAGGGTTGAATCTCCAATAATATTAACCTAGTCTGTATATATTATAATTTCTTCATTAATCGATTTTATTGCAGCCGCTTTATTCATATTGAGTTGTACTTTTTAACAAGATTGCCAGACTGTATTGTTCAAATGTTAATATTTGGTTCATAAAAAGTTGCTTAAAATATTGTAAAGTTTGCATGAAATTTGTTACGTTTATCTTTTATAAAAGTCAGAAAATCAGACAAATGTAAAACTATCCTATAAATGGGTTAACTGTCTGGTATTTATGGTTTTTGTAAGCTTAATTTGATTTCTAAAATTATACGGGGGACTACTTAATGAAAATATTTAAACTAAAAAAGAATTTACATTCATTGATAATTGTGGTTACGATAATTATCTTTTCAGCAGTATTTATTAGTTTTGATGATACAGATGATTTTGACCTGGCAAAAAATTTGGATATATACCAGACATTGATTAGGGAGTTGAGGTTGTATTATGTGGATGATATTCAATCGGCAAAAATCATAAAAACATCGATAGATGAAATGTTGGTATCGCTTGATCCCTATACAGTTTATTATCCTGAGTCAAAAATTGAGGATTTTAAATTTATGACAACTGGTCAGTACGGTGGCGTTGGTGCTATAATTAGAAAAGATAGTTTAAATATTATAATTGATCAGGTTTATAAAGACTATCCCGCCGATCGTGCAGGTATTCGACCGGGTGACATATTAAAAATGGTTGAAAACAAAAAAGTAACAAATATAAATACCGATGATGTTAGCGAATTATTGAAAGGGGTTCCGGGCACAGATGTTTCCATAACCGTTTTTCGGCCTTTTAGAAAACAAGAAATTAGTTTTACGGTTAAACGAGAAAAAATACAGGTTAAAAATGTACCTTATTACGGAATGATCAATTCAGAAACAGGATATATAAAACTTACCGGTTTTACACAATCAGCCTATGAAGAAGTAAAAGAAGCATTAAATAAATTGAAAAAACAAAATGCCAAAAACCTTATTTTAGATTTAAGGGGAAATCCTGGTGGATTGTTGGGTGAGGCAGTGAAAATCACCAGTTTATTTGTTAATAAAGGTACTGATGTAGTTAGTACCAAAGGAAAGGTAAAACAACAGAACCATGCTTATAAAACAAAGGAAAAGCCCAAGGATACAAAAATAAAAATTGTTGTTCTGGTCAGCAGAAATTCTGCTTCAGCAGCTGAAATAGTTTCCGGTGCTTTACAAGATTTAGATCGTGCTGTTATTTTAGGACAACGGACATATGGAAAAGGGTTGGTACAAATTTTCAGGGACTTAAGTTACAATGCAAAAATAAAAATTACCACTTCCAAATATTATATACCAAGTGGCCGTTGTATTCAGGCTCTGGACTATACACACCGAAACCCTGATGGAAGCGTTGGGCATATACCTGATACCTTAATAAGTAAGTTTAAGACAAAAAATGGACGAACGGTTTATGATGGTGGGGGAATATTACCGGATATACAAATACAGGAAAAAAATATCAACCCTTTATCTAAATATTTGTTGTTCAATTTTATTATATTTGACTATGCTAATTTATATAGTTACACACATGATACCATAAGCAAAGCCCCGAATTTTGAAATTTCAGACAAAGAATACAGTGATTTTATTGATTATGTAGTAAAAAGAGACATAAAGTATAAAACGAAAACAGACAGAGCTCTTGAAGCGTTTATAAAATCATCAAAAGAAGAAAAGTATTACGATAGACTGTCAAATGAAATTGAACAATTGCAGAATGATTTGAAGCACGATGTCCGAGATGATTTAATTCACTTTAAGAGTAACATTAAAGAATTGCTTTCTATGGCAATTATTACCCGTTATTATTACCAGCATGGTGTAATAGAATATAGTTTAGAGAATAACCTGGAAATTTCAGAGGCTTTAAAAGTTTTAGCAGATAATGAAAAATATGGTTCTATTCTGAAGAATCCTTAATGTTTTATGCCTCTACAGAGCCTATCAAAAATAAGTTTTGGGTCTGTATTAACCTTCAAGCGTTCGTAGAACCTTGAAGTGTCATTATATATTTGATTTGTTACTATCTAAAAATTTGTAAATCAAAAATATGGAACCAAAAAAAACAATTAGAAAGAAAAGAAATAATCTCTTATTATGATAAAGTCAATCAGTAAACTATCCCAATTAATTTTATTATTAGTACTATGCTTTAAGCTTCAGGCTCAGGAAAATTCAATTCATATTTCACCTTTTGGTAATGATCAACAGGAAGGAACAAAAGAAAATCCTGTTGCGAGTATTGCGAGGGCTGTTCAATTAGTCAAAGAGCTTAAAACAAAACAAATATCTGATGATACCATTACGGTTATTTTGCACGAAGGTGTTTATCGGTTAAAACAGGGTATTGTATTGAATGCTGAAGATTCCGGTTCAGAAAAATATCCTATAATATATAAAAGTAAGGAAGGTGAAAAGGTAGTTATTTCCGGTGCAGTACCCATTGATAATTACAAGTTGATTTCCCATGATCATTTTTTATATAAAAAAGACCCTGAGATTGGAAACAAGATCATTGAAATTGATTTGCGTCGGGCTAATATTTCTGAATTCAAACCCATAAGATTATCTGGCTTTGGAGGGAATGAAAAACCACAACCATATATTTTGAATGAAATATATTTTAATGGAAAGGCTATGTCTCTTTCACGATGGCCTAACAAAGGGTTTTCTGAGTTTACAGGTGTTTTCTCAGATTCTTCAGGTATAGAAAAATTAACAGCTATTCATTATGAGGATGATCATATCTCTGGCTGGAAAAATGAGCCAAACATTATATTGCATGGTTATTGGAAATACTTATGGGCAGATGCCTATGAGCATGTATCAGTGTTAGATACTACTTATAAACTTATCTGGTTAAAACCACCTTATAATCATTACAAATTTGAAAAGAACCGGCCTTTTGCTGCTTTTAATGTTATTGCGGAAATAGACCAGCCTGGAGAGTGGGCATATAATTATAAAACGGGGAAGGTGTATTTTTACCCTCCGGAAAATCCTTCAGGTGGTAACATCCAGCTTTCTACTTGTAAAGAATCATTACTTGCAATAAATAATGCAAAATGGATTTCTTTCTCAGGCATAACATTCGAAATGGGGGCAGCTGGTGGCATTCAAATCACCAATAGTAATCACATATCTGTGATAAATTGTGTTGTCCATGCTTGTACCCGCGATGGAGTTGTGATGAAAGGTGGCAATAACAATACAATCTCATCTTGTGAAATATATGATTTGGGAAGAGGTGGAATACATGTTTCAGGAGGAAACAGGGAAACACTAGAAAAATCAAATTTTCACATCGATAATTGCCATATTCATAAGCTATCACGTATCGATCGCACTTATACACCAGGTATATGGGTGGATGGTGTTGGCACCACAATTACTCATTGCAAAATCCATGATGTTCCCAGCAGTGCCATGCGTATAAACGGAAATGACCATATTGTTGAATTTAATGAGATGTATCATGTAGTAACGGAATCAGATGATCAGGGAGCAATTGATATGTGGGGTGATCCAACCTATCGGGGTAATGTATTTAGGTATAACTATATTCATGATACCGGCCCACTGGTAAATGATGAAATCAATGCTCATTGTGGCAGGGCTGGAATTCGATTAGACGATGCTATTTCAGGAAATTGGGTTTATGGTAATATTTTTAAAAATTGTTCCGGTGGAAGTTTTGGAGCTATACAAATTCATGGTGGTAAAGAAAACCTTATTCAAAACAACTTGTTTTACCAATGCGAAAACGGTATTTCCTTTACTCCCTGGAGGCTGAAACAATGGAAAAGTTATAACAAGAAATCACTTGAGTTTTTTGAGAAAAATAAAGAATTGTACACTCAAAGCTATCCAAACCTGGTAAACATCAATAAAAATATGAATACAAATACCATAATTCAGAATGTTTTTTTAGAATGTGAAAATACAAGCATCAGGAAGCCCAAAGTGGTAGTTTTTGAAAGGAACCTGGAAGTAGATAAAAATCCGGGTTTTGACAATCCGGAAAATGAAAAGTACGGTATAGACAAAATGCCCGAAAGTTTGAAAATGATTAAATTTGAAGCGATTCCGTTTGAGAAAATTGGGTTGAAAAATTTAAAATAGAGAAAATATTATAAATCAAAAATATGGAACAAAAGAAGCCAATTATTAAGAAAAGATTATCTATCGCAATTAATTTTATACTATTTGCCATTTTATACTTTTCTGTTTCCTTTAACAAGGAATTTATTCGACCAATCTATGGAAGTGCACCAATTATTGGAATATTAACAGGTAGTTTTTCTAATTTTATGGCTGCTTATATTATCAGCCTTTTTCCTTTTTCTCCAATCCTTGCTAAACAAATTGATCTTGGAAAAAGCAGGTTAATTGTTTATTTGGTTGCTGCTTTAGCCTTTATCTTATTAACAATAGAAGAAATTAAACCGTTTGCTGACGCAAGTACGGTATATGATATATATGACATAATAGCAAGTGGATTAGGCTCAATATTTGCCATCCTGACTTTTGAGATATTCGTAAGAGGAATCATAAAAAAGAAGTTTTCAAATTAAAGTAATTGTATCAATTTTGTAATTTATCGTTTATTATGGATTTAAAATTAGCAGTATTAATTGATGGTGATAATATACCATCCGCTTATGTGAAAGAGATGATGGAAGAAATCGCTAAATATGGTAACCCTACCATAAAAAGAATTTATGGAGATTGGACAAAGCCTAATCTGTCAAAATGGAAGAATGTTCTTCTGGAAAATGCGATAACACCCATTCAGCAATATGGATATACAACTGGAAAAAATGCCACGGATTCTGCTATGATCATTGATGCCATGGATATTTTATATTCTGAAAAAGTCAATGGTTTTTGTTTAGTATCCAGTGACAGTGATTTTACCCGTTTGGCTACAAGACTGCGGGAAGCTGGTATGAAAGTATTTGGAATAGGTGAAAAGAAAACGCCAAACCCCTTTATCGTTGCTTGTGATAAATTCATTTACATTGAAATTCTTAAATACAAATCAGAGGAAAATGAAACTGAATTAACAGAGAGCAAATCTATTGCAAAAGAAAATATTGACAAGATAACCCCAAAAGTTATAAAACTGATTTCGTCTACTATATCTGATTTGGCAGATGATGATGGTTGGGCTTTTCTGGGAGATGTTGGTGGCCTACTACAAAAGAAACAAACAAATTTTGATTCGAGAAACTATGGGTTCCAAAAATTGACCCCTTTGATTAAATCAATTAAAAACTTTGAAATTGACCAACGTGAAAGCTCTAAAGGAAAATTTAAATTAGTTTATGTGAAAATTAAAGAAACGCACCAAAAGAAACCCAAAAAGCAATAACACTCTTTGGTTTGTTCTGTTTTCTATTGTATAAACCGGCACTTCCAAAAGGCTTGGAATGGGTAGGCATTCTTTTGTTTACATTACTCAAAATATCCCTCTTCATAGTGGCGGTATAACAGCCAGTTTTTATTCATTTTTTCCAAGGTCTTTGTTTTTTTCTTTTTGATAATTTTCTGAATTTTCTCCCAACTGAAAACATGTATTTCGCCAGTTTTAGTGATTCCATAAAAACTAATCGTTAGCTTTTGAATGAAACTTTGAAGCCAAATGGAATAAGTCTGTTTTTGGGCCATGGAATAGTCTTTAACAACTGTAGTTGAAATATCTTCTTCTTCTGGTTTTCTAACAACTACACTCGCATTAAGACTAACGATTAGGGCAACAAAAAATGTTAGCTTCTTCATAATTTAATAATATTTAATCATCTGTTCTATACCTCTTTATAATTTCATCAAACAAAGCTTTGTTAACCCGGCTTCCACTTAAAATGGCCACAAGGTTTTTGTCTTTATAATCTTTTGCTATCTTCAATATGGCCGCAACCGACAATGCTGCTGCCGGCTCCACAATTTGTTGGGTCGTTTTATAAATTTGATAAAGCGCATAACCGATTTCCTCTTCAGTTAATAAAACATAGTCATCTACGTATTTTTGACAAATATTAAAAGTAATGGTTTCGGGATCTAAACCACCGGCAGCACCATCGGCAATTGTGTTTTTTTCGGATGGAGGAACGATTTTTCCCAATTTAATTGATTCAATCATTTCTGGTGCATGATGAGCTTGGCAGCCAATAATTTTTATTGCAGGTTTAATCGATTTTAAATATTGTGCAATTCCTGAAATGAGACCACCACCACCAATTGGTACAAATACAGCATCCAATTCAGGAAGCTGTTCCAGTAATTCTATGGCAATTGTTCCTTGTCCGGCAATAATTTGAGGATCACTGTAGGGGTGTAAGAATTTTAAATTCATTTTTTGAGCATATTCTGCCGCAAGTATTTCTGTTTCTGCACTATAACGACCTTTTTTTATAATTTCAACATCATACTGTTTAATGAATTCAAGTTTTACTTTAGAAATAGTTTCAGGAACAAAAATAAGTGCTTCAAAACCCATTTTTTGTGAGGCCATGGCCACTGCAGCAGCATGATTACCGGTTGATGCTGTTACAATTTTTTTGTTAGTAACTCCAAGGTCTCGTAAATAGTTTAATTTGCTTATTGCTCCACGGAATTTAAAGGAACCTGTAATTTGTTTATTTTCTGTTTTTAGAAAAATTTTAGCACCTGTTTTTTCTGACAATTCAGAATTATATTCAAGAGGGGTTTTCTTAATTTCCTTTTTTATTCGTTTATAAATTTGTTTGCTTTGGTCCTTCATTAGAAATGATGATTTAAAAAATAGATATTCAATTTGTTATACTTTCGTTTCATTATTGTGAAGGTAATATAAAATCCCTACATAACCTGTTCCGATATTCAAAAAAGGTTTTCCTAAAGTTAAAATATTATCTGCTTGTCTGTTATTATAGCAATTTACTCTAATATCATAAAAAAAAGAATTTACCACTTATTAACTAAATGATACCACTTATTACCTAAACCCTACCACTTACAAAATGGTTAAGCAAATTAAAAAAAAGTTTTTAATTTTACTTTTACCTAAAAGCCGCAATAACTTAACCTAATGCAAAATTTTGACCTAAACAAAATACTACCTTCAAAAACGGTGCTTGTTGTTGAAGATGATGAAATTAGTTTTTTAGTTCTCTCTGAATATCTTAAAAAATTTAATTTTAAGGTTGTCAGGGCTTCCAATGGGATAGAAGCTGTTTCTTTGGTGAAAAGCAGAGAAGAGTTTTTCGGCCTGATTTTAATGGATATTTTAATGCCGTTAATGAATGGATTTGAAGCTGCTGAAAAAATAAGAAAAATCGATAAAAACATTCCGATTATTGCCCAAACAGCAGTTGCTTTTGATTGGAACAATGAAGTTGATTTTTCAAATTTCGATCAAATTTTGATCAAACCACTGGATTTTAAAAAACTGGAGGAACTAATAAATTCGACTGTAAATAAAAAGAATCTTTCTAATATGTTAGAGTTTCAGGCAAATTAACCCATTATTTTGAGTCCGTCTACAATGTTCCAATTTGTTGATTTTTTGGTTTACTAAACTTATTTTTAAAGATGTAGAAGGTGACAGTAGGTCCACAGTATACATTAACTCTGCAACTGCCTACTGTGAACTGTAGACTGCTGTTTCATAAGACAAAAAAACAAAAAGCTTGAAAAGAATCTGACTTTATGGAAAAACACTATGTTTGCACGAAAAATATTTATTTTCTAAGTTTCTGATAAGAAAATATCAAAGATAAGGCTTTCGAAGGCTTAATTTTCAAGAGTCCCGATATAGATTTTGTAAGGTTTTAAAATAAAAACCAACAAAAAGCATAATCGGGATGACTGACAATTAAGACGAGAATAACGCAATATTTGGCTTTTTCTTGCAGAAAATAATTAATCCTTTTTTGAACTAAACAGCTTCTCCTTATCCACCTTTTCAACCAACATATCCTTCTTTAGCTTTTTTGAGATAGTACTGTAGGGTGCAGTTATTACGTCAGCGCTGTCAGTTAGGCCGGAAATAATTTCAATATAGTTATCGTCCTGTATACCTGTTTCTACCTCTCTAAGTATCGCTTTTCCATCATTGTATTCAAAAACAACAATCAAAGGTTTCTCGTCTTTTTTTGCTGTTTTCTGCTCTTCCTTATCCAATTCTTCTTCTTTTTGCAAACCGGATTCTTTTTTAACAGTTGTTCCGGTTGTATCTTTCCTTGTAGTCACTGCCTGAATGGGAATACTTAAAACATTATACTTTGTGTTTGTTTGTATATCTGCAGTTGCAGACATTCCCGGCCTAAAGGGGTAAAAATTCTTTTTATCAGCAGGAATCAGTTCAGCATATGAATCTTTAAGGATTAGTACTTTTACCTCAAAATTGGTTACCTGATCTGTACCTGACCCGGCAACTGAGGCTGAATTTGCAATTTCCGTAACAATACCTTTAAATATTTTTCCAAGATATGCATCAACTTCTATAATGGCTGTGTCGCCATTTTCAACCCGCACAATATCATTCTCATTAACATCAACTTTTACCTCCATCAGGTTTAAGTTAGCTATTCTTAGCAATTCTGTACCAGCCATTTGGATAGTACCTAAAACCCTTTCACCAACTTCTACATTCAGTCTTGAAATAGTTCCTGACATTGGAGCGTAAATAGTTGTTTTTGCCAGATTTTCACGTGATTCTCTTAAAGAGGCATCAGTGCTCATAACATTATACCGCGCTGAATTTACACTTTCTTTAGCTGCGTCAA
>Ga0164313_10005765_pt1 | contig 10949 bp, 11 predicted proteins | sample GuaBasSedimGuay4_FD_113735 | JGI IMG/M metagenome (GOLD analysis project Ga0164313, IMG submission 113735) | Subseafloor sediment microbial communities from Guaymas Basin, Gulf of California, Mexico - Guay4, Core 4569-4, 0-3 cm | ecosystem: Environmental > Aquatic > Marine > Hydrothermal vents...
ATCATGTAAAAACTAGTCGTTTTACCTGCACCATTTGGGCCTAACAAACCGACAATTTCACCACTATTTACTTCTAGTGAAATATCTTTTACAACTTGACGATCACCAAAATGTTTCGAAAGTTGCTGTGCGGATAGAAGACTCATTTGTGACCTTAATAGATGAAGGTTAATTCAATTGAATATAACGTCGATGAATCCAGCCGATTATAACCTGACTGCCGATCATTCCTCTAACTTGTACCCAGTCTTTTTGCTCGGTAAGAACAATTAATTTACTACCTTGAATAAAACTTCCTAATTTATCATATTGCTGACCAGGTCCACTACGGATATTTAGACGAGTAGCGGTCACAATAGCTGAAGGGTAACCATCATCCAGTGGAACTGTTTCAGATGGTGTTGGCTCAACGGCAGAGGCTGGAGCTACTTTGGGGCTTTCAAGTTTTGGAGATGTTTTCTTTTTGCTACCAGGTGGTTGGATAATAATATGTACACGTTGGCCTTTGTGAGTTTCACCATCTACTTTAACAGGAGCAGAATTAGCATTTACGATGTTTCTGGCAATATCATATTCAATTTTGTTACCACTAAATTCATCATTCGCTTGCCAGACATGACCTTTACCAATCAAATAAATCTTTTGAGCTTTAGCGTGATATTCCATTCGTAGTGCACGAGCACGGACAGGTTCTTCACCTGGTTTCTGAATTTGCTTGTAGGTAGCTAAGTTACCTTCTGCAATAGCTTTAGAGAGCTGTTTATTTTCATCATAATAGAAAGTAATAATGTCGCCTTCAATACGTAATGTTCCTTGGGTCAGAATTGCTTTGCCTTTATATTGTGTGATCCCTTGTTTATCATCAATTTGTGCATGATCGGCTTCAATTTCGATTGGTTGTTCGCGATCACTTGGTAATGCCCAAGATAAAGTCGGTAACAATGACAGTAATACGATAATTAATTTACTGTGTAGGTGCATCATATTGTCCTTTCACCCTAGAGTGTAGGTTAATAGTTTCATCTGCAAGATCTGCATGCAGTCCAACAGAGTTAGTTTCTCCGTATGGAGACTTAATTGTGACGGCTAAATCAGTATAAGCTGTATTCTGCTTTGTATTTATATGGAGTGCTTCAGTCAGTAATTCAATATCATCACGGTCTTCACGATTGATAATGACATTGCCAGTAAGAAAAAGATCTTCACCTTCACCTTGCGTTGTTCCTTTATTAGATGAAATAACCCAGACTTCTGTTTCCTTATCAGTAAACTTGGCAATAGGTGATGTGATTTCTGTCGTGTCATCTTCAGGATAGTGTGCAATTTCTTTACCAGAAATAATACGAGTAGGTTTGCCTAAATCATCCATTAACGTCATTGTAAAGTCAGTCATAGAAAAATCACTTGTTCGACTTATTTCAAGCTGACCAGTATTTTTTTCGGTATCATCACTAGACATTAGCCATATAGTAATTATTGCCAAGATGAGCAATAGTATTTTAGCGAGCTGTGGAATATTAGAAATGGCGTTCAATTTGATCTTGCAGGGTTCCCTGTCCTTCCATAATAAATTCACAAACTTCACGAGCTGCGCCCTTGCCACCTTTAGCCGGTGTGATCCAATGAGCATGTTTTTTGACCACAGGATCGGCATCTTGTACAGCTATAGCAAGCCCAACACGGGTCATAATAGCTAAATCAACCCAATCATCACCTACATAGGCACATTGTTCAGCAGTTAATTTCAACTGTTTTAACATTTGTTCAAAGGCTGGCAATTTAACTTGCTGTCCTTGGTATACATAATTAATACCTAAACTATTCATCCGATGTTCAACAACTTGTGAAGTCCGCCCAGTAATAATGCCAATTTCGACCCCTGTATATTGCAGGAGTTTCATACCGTGACCATCACGGGAGTGGAATGCTTTATATTCCTCACCGTCATCACCAATAATAATACTGCCGTCAGTAAGTACACCATCAACGTCAAAAATAACGAGTTTTATATTTTTTGTGCGGGCAAGAATATCTTGCATAATAATGTCCCTTAGTTAGTTATACAACACCAGCACGCAAGAGGTCATGCATATTGATTGCACCGACAAGATGTTGATTATTATCAATAATTAGCAATGCATTTATTTTATGACGTTGCATTAACTCTAATGCTTCTGCAGCTAGCATGTTAGGCTGCCCGGTTTTGCAATCAGAAGTCATGAAATCGGCAATAGCGGTGGTGTGAATATCTACGGTCTGTTCAAGTACCCGTCGCAAATCACCATCGGTAAAGATACCTGCAATACCACCATTATTAGCAGTGATAGCAGTCATACCCAAGCCTTTATTTGTCATTTCAACCAAAGCATCACTAAGTAAAGCTTTATCACTCACTTGAGGAATGGTGTCGCCTGTATGCATGATGTCACTGACATGTAGTAATAAACGTCGTCCAAGATTGCCTCCTGGGTGTGACAGAGCAAAATCATCGGCAGTAAAGCCTCTTGTTTCTAATAAGGCAACCGCAAGGGCATCACCCATGACTAATAGGGATGTGGTACTTGATGTTGGTGCAAGTCCAAGTGGGCAGGCTTCTTTGTCTACACTAACATCAATATGAGAATTAGCACTTTTTGCTATGGTGGAATGTGGTTTACCTGTCATTGCCACTAGTGGGACACCAAGACGTTTGATCAGCGGTAGTATCGTTAAAATCTCACTGGTTTCACCTGAATTGGATAAGGCTAACACTACATCTTTATCAGTGATCATGCCTAAGTCACCATGACTCGCTTCGCCAGGGTGAACAAAAAATGCCGGACTACCTGTACTAGCTAAGGTGGCAGCAATTTTTCCTGCAATATGACCTGATTTTCCCATGCCAATAACAACAATTCGACCTTTACACTTCAGCAAGTATTGGCATGCTTCAACAAAGGCATCATCAATACGATCACGCAAGGCTGAGACGGCATCAAGTTCAGTGTTAATAACTGCAATACCTAAAGATTTAAGTTGTTGGGCTTCAGTGTCGGTCACGCTGACATTCCTGTAGTACTTTGATAGGCAAGAAGTCCATTATAAGCTATATAGACAAGTAGCATGGATGAGCCTGCAAGTCGACCAATTCGACCTCGTTGTCCGATACGGGCAAATAAAAATAACATCACGAACAAACCAACCATAAAGGGGAAATCACGTTGTAGTATGGCGGGATCAAGGTTTGAGGGTTGAATTAGTCCTGGCATGGCTAAAACAGCTAATAAGTTGAACATGTTTGAGCCTAATATATTACCTATTGCAATATCATGTTCATTTTTCAGGACAGATATGATAGAAGCAGCCAATTCGGGTAAGCTGGTACCAATAGCAACAATCGTCAATCCAATAATGAGATCGCTGACCCCCAGTAAATGAGCAATACCTGCTGCTCCCCACACTAAGGATTTTGATCCTATGAGCAAAGCAATTAAACCAATAATAAAACTCACTATAGATCTGCTGGTGGTCATAGTAGGCTTTGAAAATTCTTGTTCAAACTCTTGTTCGAGAGGATCACTTTTACTACTACGGATTGCGAGATAAGCCATACCAAACAAGGTCAAGATAAAGCCTGAGAACAGGATAATACCATCCATATATCCTAAGTGTTGATCCCAGATCAAAAGCAGAGCAATAGCCATTACCAAGGCTAACATGGGAACTTCACGTTTTAAGGTTTCAGATTGAACGGCCAGTGGGCTAACAAGAATAGTGATACCGAGTACTAAGCCAATGTTGGCGATATTAGAACCTAGTGCATTACCAATACCTAACGCTGGAATACCGTCAAATGATGCCAATGCAGATACTAGCATTTCAGGTGCAGACGTACCGAAACCAACAATGGTTAAACCAACAATAAGAGGTGAAATACCGAAGTTGGTAGCAATATTAGCTGCACCATCTACAAAGCGATCGGCACCCCAGATGAGAATGGCAAAGCCGACAACAATAGCAATAATAAAAAATGCAGTAGTCATAAATACAGATTAATTCTTTTAAATTAATGATAAAAAAAGCCGGACTTGTGTCCGGCTCTTTATTATATGTTGCTGGAAGCAACTTGTCCCAATAGATATCTGTTAAGACGTATTTATTTAGTCTTCTTCAAATATATCAAAGTCTTCGTCTTCAGGTGGATTGCCATCGTAGATGAGGTTTTGGCGATATTGCAGATGGGCGCTACGCACGTAGGCATATTCATCAAGTGAAGCTTCTTCAAGGACTTTACTGACACCTAATAAATTTGCACGAGTATCAAAAAACTTTGTTCCGTAGAGTTGGTTACGGGTAGGAACATGGTCAACATAGGCAATGGGATCCGTAACATTAAAGTCAACTAGCCAGCCAGCACCATCACGGAAAGTGGTTGGACCCAATATAGGAAAGACAAAATAAGGACCAGACCTCACTCCCCAGACAGCCAATGTTTGCCCAAAATCTTCATCATGTTTTTTATGACCAGCATAACCAGCCACATCAAAAATACCCGCAATACCGACTGTTGAATTTAATAAAAATCGTCCTGTATCATCAGCTGCTTGGGCAAATTTAAATTGCAGTAAATCATTCACAATGACGGTGATTTCATTCAAGTTATTGAAGAAATTGCTGATACCGTGACTTATTGGGTCCGGCATAATGAAATCATATCCCTGTGCGACAGGCTTGATGATGGCTCGGTCTACAGTATCGTTGAATGAATACATGACACGGTTGTATTTTTCCAACGGGTCATTGTATTCTTCAACCCGTTGCGTACCAGCACAACCACTGAGTAGTACAATGAGAGGTAGTAAACCAACTTTGAGTTGTGATGTGAAGGTAGACATACAAATCCTGCAAATTTCTTGTTATTTGCGAAGAATAGTCTCACGGTCACAGCATTCAATCAAGTTGTGTGTGGTAAAAAATACTCACAAATGTGAAGGAGTAGTGTTTTTACAACACTAAACAAGCATTTGCTGGTATAACTACCCTAAATGAATATTTCTCTCGGTGGGTAATCTTGATGACATATCTTGTCGTATAATTACACTATTATTAATTACTTTGTGAATAACGATGACCAACCCTTTATTACAGAAAAATGTGTTACCTGCTTTTTCAAAAATTCTTCCAGAGTATGTTGAACCGGCCTTGAACCAGGTTTTAGATCAAGCAAAGCAAACAGTTGATGACTTGATATCTGATATCAGTCAGCCAACTTGGGAAACGTTGGTGCTTCCAATGGAAGCACTTGATGCCACTATTGATCATGTCTGGTCACCTGTGAGTCATCTTAATTCGGTGATGAATTCTGATGAATTACGTGTCGCCTATAATGCGTGTTTACCCAAACTAAGTCAGTTTGGCACTGAGCTTGGTCAAAATGAAGAACTATATAAAGCTTATAAAACTCTGGCTGACAGTTCTGCATATGCTGAACTTGATGTCGCCCAGAAAAAAGTTATTGATAATGCTTTACGTGATTTTCGCTTGTCGGGTGTTGAGTTATCACAGACAGATCGTGAGCAATTCAAAACAATTTCACAGTCATTGACCAAACTGACAGCGAAATTTGAAGAAAACCTGATGGATGCCACCCATGCATGGAAGAAACATATTACAGATGAAAAATTGCTGGAAGGATTACCAGAGTCGACCAAAGAAATGGCAGCACAATTTGCCAAACGTGATCAGCTAGAGGGTTGGTTGTTCACTTTGGATTTTCCATCATATATGCCCGTCATGTCCTATGCTGATGATCGTGATTTTCGTGAAGAAATGTATACCGCATTTGCAACCAAAGCATCAGATCAGGGTCCTGACGCTGGAAAATGGGATAACACTGAAATAATGGCTGAAATTTTAAAGCTGCGTCATGAGTTGGCACGGTTGATTGGATTTGATAATCATGCTGAACGCTCATTGGCAACTAAAATGGCGCAATCACCACAACAAGTACTTGATTTTCTATATGATTTAGCAGCACGTTCTAAGTCGATTGCAGAGAAGGAATTTGTTGAGCTAAAAACATTTGCTAAAGAAATAGCGGACATGGAAGATCTGGAAGCTTGGGATGTCACCTATTTTTCCGAAAAGCTACGTCAACAACGTTATTCTATTTCTCAAGAAGTACTCAAGCCGTATTTCCCAGAAAATAAAGTAGTAATAGGTTTATTTTCCGTTGTGAATAAATTATATGGTTTGGATATCAAAGAACGTCCTGATGTTGATGTCTGGCACAAAGATGTTCGGTTTTTTGATATTTTTGATGCTAATGGTGAATTGCGAGGACAGTTTTATCTTGATCTATATGCACGGAATCATAAGCGTGGCGGTGCATGGATGGACGAATGTCTAGTTCGACGTCAAACAGCAGAGGGTATTCAAACGCCAGTAGCATTTTTAACCTGTAATTTTTCTGAACCAGTAGGTGATAAACCAGCCTTATTCACTCATGACGAAGTAACTACTTTATTTCATGAATTCGGACATGGTTTACATCATATGTTGACCAAAATTCATCATGCAGGTGTGGCTGGTATCAATGGTGTAGCTTGGGATGCTGTTGAATTACCAAGTCAGTTTATGGAAAACTGGGCTTGGGAGCGAGAAGCACTTGATTTGATTTCAGGTCATTATGAAACGGGAGAGACCTTACCTGATGAACTGTTTGACAAGATGATTGCAGCTCGTAACTTCCAATCTGCAATGATGATGGTTCGACAATTAGAATTTTCTACATTTGATTTCCGGCTGCATCTTGAATTTGTACCTGATCAGGGAAACCAGGTTGATAAGATCTTGGCTGAAGTCCGCGACCAAGTTGCAGTGGTTAAACCTCCTAAATTTAATCGCTTCGCCCATAGTTTTTCGCATATCTTTGCTGGTGGCTATGCGGCAGGATATTATAGCTACAAATGGGCCGAAGTATTGTCGGCAGATGCCTTTTCCAAGTTTGAGGAAAAAGGCATATTTGATCGTAAAACTGGCTTGGAGTTTCTAGAATCAATTTTGGAACAAGGCGGTTCCCGTGAGCCAATGGAACTATTTGTTGAGTTTCGAGGACGCGAGCCTGAAATTGATGCTTTATTGAGACATACGGGCATTGCAGCTTAAAACGGGCATTTAAATGAAATACACTGACTTACGGGATTTTATTGCTTATCTAGAGCAAAATGGTGAGCTTAAACGTATTAGCATAGAAGTTGATCCTGTACTGGAAATAACCGAGATAAGTGATCGAGTATTACGTGCTGGTGGACCAGCATTGTTATTTGAAAATCCTAAAGGTAGTGATATTCCGGTGTTAGCTAATCTTTTTGGCACCCCCCATCGAGTGGCACTAGGAATGGGTGAGGACTCGGTAGAAGCATTACGTGAAGTTGGCCAATTATTAGCCTATCTAAAAGAGCCTGAGCTATTGAAAGGAATGAAAGATGCTTGGCAGAAAATGCCGATCTTTAAACAAGTCCTTAATATGGCTCCGAAAGTAGTTAAATCAGCACTGTGTCAGCAACGAGTGATCGAGGGTGATGATATTGATTTAAGCCAATATCCAATTCAACTGTGTTGGCCTGAAGATGCTGCACCATTAATCACATGGGGATTAGTTGTTACCCAAGGCCCACATAAACCACGGCAGAATATGGGGATCTATCGCCAACAAGTAATCGCTAAAAATAGAGTCATCATGCGTTGGTTATCTCATCGTGGTGGTGCATTAGACTTTAAAGAATGGCAAGCAGAACATCCGGGAGAGCCTTTCCCTGTCAGTGTCGTACTAGGCTGTGACCCAGCAACAATTCTAGCCGCTGTTACCCCGATCCCAGATAGTCTTTCCGAATATGCTTTTGCTGGTTTATTACGGGGCTCTAAAACTGAATTGGTTAAATGTATCGGTAATGATCTACAAGTTCCTGCTAGCGCTGAAATTGTATTGGAAGGGTACATATACCCTGATGATATGGCTGACGAGGGACCATACGGTGATCATACGGGATACTACAATGAAAAAGACAGCTTTCCAGTATTAACTGTTGAACGTATCACTCAGCGTGATAAGCCAATCTATCACAGTACTTATACCGGCCGACCACCTGACGAACCTGCCATTTTAGGTGTGGCTCTGAATGAAGTGTTTGTACCTATTTTACAAAAGCAGTTCCCAGAGATTGTTGATTTCTATTTACCACCAGAAGGTTGTTCCTATCGTATGGCAGTGGTGAGTATGAAAAAACAATATCCTGGCCATGCCAAACGGGTAATGATGGGAATATGGTCTTTCCTACGTCAGTTTATGTACACCAAATTTGTCATAGTTGTTGATGATGACATTGATGTGCGCGACTGGAATGATGTGATTTGGGCAATCACTACTCGTATGGACCCTGCACGTGATACTACGTTAATAGAAAATACCCCTATTGATTACCTTGATTTTGCCTCACCGGTTTCTGGTCTTGGCTCCAAAATGGGAATGGATGCAACTAATAAACTTCCCGGTGAAACAGATCGGGAGTGGGGAAGATCTATTGAGCGTGATCCTGAGGTAGTAGAAAAAATAGATGAAATTTGGGACTCATTAGGCTTAGATTGAATCTGATGATATCTACTGTGTAGACGTGTGGTTTTTAGCCTTTATTAAAAGAGCCATGCACCAAGAAATAGATAATCTGAGCAATAACACTTTTATTATTCATCATAAACGAATGTGTTACTGGTAATTCAATGTGATCATTCATACCTTCAAGCTTAGTATGCTCTACTGATACTTTGCCATCATTTGGAACTGGAAGCATCAACGAAAGAATCGGATTGACACTACGATTTCCGGCAATAATTCCAAGTTCAAAATTAGCTGAACCCAGAGTATTTGGAATACTAACTTCAGTTGTTCCAAGCTGCATACCAGCTGGGCCATTAATTAGTTTAAATCCCGGAATTTTAGAAAGATTATCCACTACATGGCTGCCTTTATTGGGCGGTCCAAGCATGACAACACGACCTAAGTTTTTTATGATATTTTTCTTCAAATACTGGCGAACTAAAATACCACCCATTGAATGGGTAACAAAGTTGATTGTTGAATCCTCTGGACATTGAGCAAGCGCTTTAGTTATTGCATCTGGAGCCAATGCCTCAATGTGCTGTTTAGTTGAAGGATAACTAACATTCACTGTTAGATAGCCAGCATCATCAAGCGCTTGAGCTAACTTTTTCATCGAGCCATCACTTCTGGCTAAACCATGAAGTAAAATAACGCATTCACTAGGGTTAAATTGGGTCATTCTTTAATATGCTTTGGAACGATTTCATAATCTTCCGTGATCGATTTAAGAGTACTGGCCATTGATCTTATTTGCTTGGAAGCTATATAAAAATAATAGCCAACAGCAACAACTAATAGAAATATACCCAAAAAGCTGATTATGAGCCACTTGGTTATCGAGTTATCAACAGATTGAATAGTCGGCTCAATAGTGGATTGATTTACAGCTATTAATGAATCCGATACAAGGTTTTCAAATTCTAAACCTGTCTGACTAATACTTTTGTCGACAGACTGTATAAGGCGATTAGCTTCTTGTATAACAGAGCTTAATGCTTGTAATTGTTCTGGTGTCATCTCATCAGGATCAGGATCAAGTTGGCTGAGCTTTTTTGCTAAATCTAGAGAGGCATTTTTAAGCAGATTAGCGGATTCATCTAGCCCATAAATTTCAAATGTGATATTGATATATTTTTCTGGATTAGAAGAAGTAGAGGCTTCCTCTGCCACAGCTGGTAATGTCAGGAATAAAGCGAGTATAAGAAGTAGCTGAGTTTTGAGAGTTAGCATAATTGATTCCATTGTGATCGAACGTTCAGTAGGGTCTTATCTATTGTCTTTGAATCTTAATTCACCATTTTCAGTGAACACAAATATTGGCCCTTTGCCACTTCCAGTAATAAACTATTGAGATCGGCGAAGTAGCCATTAAAATCACCTCAAAATATGTCTTGTGGTTTTTTTAAGACATTGGGTGCCATTCGACCTTGCACGTTATTATAATGAATTTGTATATCAAAGATGTGGGTATTCAGTATTTGCTAAAATACTACTTCATAGCCAGTCAAAATAATGTTGGAGAAGAAATATGAGAATGTTGCACACGATGTTGCGCGTCGGTAATTTAGAGCGATCATTACAGTTTTATATTGAAGTGTTGGGGATGAAGCTCCTTAGACAGGAAGAGTATCCTGACGGTAAATTTAGTTTAGCCTTTGTTGGTTACGGTGATGAAGAGTCAAATACTGTTTTAGAACTAACCTATAATTGGGATGCTGATAATTATGATTTGGGTAATGCTTTTGGACATATTGCTATTGCAGTACCTGATGCGGAAGCAGCCTGTGATGAAATCAGAAAACGTGGTGGCAATGTTGTCCGTGAAGCCGGACCAATGATGCATGGCACGATTGTACTTGCTTTTGTTGAAGATCCAGATGGTTACAAAATTGAATTAATTGAACAAGATTAAAAACCGTCAGTATTTTTTTCAATCCAACGGTCACCATCTTGCCGTGTTTCTTTTTTCCAAAATGGGGCATGGTGTTTAAGCTCTTCAATCAACCAGCTACATGCATCTAGGGCGGCACGACGGTGTGCTGACCAGCAGGCGATCAGTACAATTGGATCAGCAGGATTAATTACACCGACTCGGTGAATAATTAATGTGTCCAATAAATCCCAGCGTTTACTAGCCTCTGCTTCGAGTTTATCCAAATAGCGTTGGGTCATTTCCGGATAATGTTCCAATACCATGCGAGAGACATCGGTATTGTCATTAAAGTCACGCATACTTCCTATGAATGTAGCTGTTGCACCAAACTGTTTACCCAAGCCAGATTGTTTTTGATGTTCAATGATTTTTTGCCAA
>Ga0164313_10005766_pt1 | contig 10948 bp, 8 predicted proteins | sample GuaBasSedimGuay4_FD_113735 | JGI IMG/M metagenome (GOLD analysis project Ga0164313, IMG submission 113735) | Subseafloor sediment microbial communities from Guaymas Basin, Gulf of California, Mexico - Guay4, Core 4569-4, 0-3 cm | ecosystem: Environmental > Aquatic > Marine > Hydrothermal vents >...
ATGGCTCTTTAAAGAGCTGATGGCTTTTACTTAAAGAGCTGAAGGCTTTCTATAGAGCTGATGGCTCCTAACAATAAATAAAGAAAAAAAATATGCGTGTTTTACTAATTGATGATCATACTCTGTTTCGAGCAGGTCTCCAGGGATTGTTGGAAAGAATGGGAATAGAAGTTATTGCCAGTGCAGGCAGTGGTCAGGAAGGGCTGAAGATTGTCAGCGAAAAAAAGCCTGATGTGGTGCTTCTTGATATGCGTATGCCGGACATGGACGGCATTGAAGTATTAAAAAAGCTGCGCGAACAGGGTGAAGAAATGCCTATAGCAATTCTGACAACCGTTGATGATGAACGTGATTTGATTGAGGCGCTGCAATGTGGCGCTCAGGGATTCTTACTCAAAGGCATGCAGCCTGATGAATTAGTCACAGCATTGCAGGATATTCATAATGGTAAAACTGTCGTTGCCCCAGATTTAACACCTATTTTAGCCAAAGTTGTTCAGGGACATATTCCCCCGGATCCTGAACCGAGTCCATTTTCTGAGCTAACCCCCAGAGAAACAGAAATCTTGTTTCTTCTGGCCGAAGGCCAGAGTAATAAAGTCATTGCCAGAAATCTGGATATTTCAGATGGCACAGTAAAATTACATGTGAAAGCTATTTTACGAAAACTGAATATTCACTCTCGTGTTGAAGCTGCCGTTATGGCAGTACAGCATGGCCTGTTAAAAAAAGCAGCAAAGTAATACTTTCCAGATAAGAAGTGACAATAATTTCAACCAAAAGAGTTCCCCTTATGCGTAAAAATTGTGCCAGTCTTAAACTCATGACTAAAAGTAAACCTGTTGCTGATTTAACCAATGTCCCACCCCTGGGTATGGATGCTGAATCATTACGCAAATGTTTTCGATATTATTACAACCATACTCTGGGACGTGATAAGGACTGCATGGCAACTCATTATCCCTATAAAGCACTGAGCTATACGCTGAGAGATCGGCTTATGGAGCGTTGGAAAAATACTCGGCACGCCTACGAAGACACAGATTGTAAACGCACCTATTACCTTTCACTGGAATTTTTAATGGGCCGGGCATTAAGCAACTGTATGCTTAATCTGGATTTAAATGAAGCTGTACAAAAAACATTTTATCAACTGGGGCTTGACCTGGAAGAAATAGCTGACAGCGAGCAAGATGCCGGGCTGGGCAATGGCGGCCTGGGGCGTCTTGCAGCCTGTTTCCTGGATAGCTGCGCTAGCTTGCAGCTCCCGGTAAAAGGCTATGGTCTGCGCTATGAATATGGCATGTTTAAACAACGTATTGAACAGGGTTTTCAGGTTGAAGAGACTGATCACTGGCTTCTTAATGGTAATCCCTGGGAATTAGAACGCCCGGAATACACTCAACAAATAAAATTTGGCGGCCATACGGAGTATCGCAGGAATAAAGAAGGCAAACTGATTGCTTACTGGAATGGCACCAGAAATGTATTGGCAGTCCCCTATGATATTCCAATACCCGGTTTTCAAAATGGCACGGTTAATACACTGCGCCTCTGGAAGGCTGCGGCAACTGATGAATTTGATCTGGACGAATTTAATTCCGGCAGTTATACCGAAGCGGTCGGAGAAAAAAATTCCGCTGAGCATATCACTATGGTGCTCTACCCGAATGACAGCAGCGAAAATGGCAAAGAACTCCGCTTACGCCAACAATATTTTTTAGCATCTGCCAGTTTACAGGATGTCATCCGTGAATGGTTAGAACGCCATAATGATTTTAGTGATTTTGCACAAAAAAATTGTTTTCAACTCAATGATACTCATCCAACCATTTCAATTGCAGAGTTCATGCGTCTGCTGATTGATGAATATGATCACAGCTGGGACGAAGCCTGGGCTATTACCTGCAAGAGTATGGCCTATACCAATCATACCTTACTTCCTGAAGCGCTGGAGAGATGGTCTGTGCCGCTGTTCAAAAGCCTGTTACCACGTTTGCTGGAAATTATTTATGAAATCAACTCCCGCTTTTTAAAACAGGTGGCCATGCATTGGCCCGGCGATTCAAAACGTATTCAGCAAATGTCCATTATTGAAGAAGGTTCAGTGCCTCAGGTTCGTATGGCCTATCTGGCTATTGTCGGTAGTTTTTCCGTCAATGGTGTTGCCGCTTTACACACTAAATTATTAAAAAAAGGCTTATTTAACAATTTCTATCAGCTCTGGCCGGAAAAATTCAATAATAAAACCAATGGCGTAACCCCAAGACGTTGGTTAGCAGGCTGTAACCCCGAATTACGCCAGTTAATCAGCAAAAGCATTGGTGATAAATGGGTTAAAGATCTATCACTGCTGACAAAATTAGAAAAGCACCTGAACAAGAAAGACTTCCGGGCTCAATGGCAAGAAATCAAACAATCCAATAAAGCCCGATTAGCCCATCTGGTGAAGGCTGAATGCCAGGTTGATTTTGATACCAATGCCCTCTTCGATGTTCAGGTAAAGCGAATTCACGAATATAAACGTCAATTACTCAATATTTTGCATGTGATTCACTTATACAATCGCATCAAAGCAGGTGATACAAAAAACTGGACAAACCGCTGTGTTTTGATTGGTGGTAAAGCAGCCCCGGGTTATGCCATGGCAAAACTCACCATCAAACTGATCAGTAATGTCGCGGATATCATTAACAATGATCCCCAGGCTGACGGCTTCTTAAAAGTAGCATTTTTTCCAAATTACAATGTCTCTGCCATGGAAGTCATCTGTCCGGGAACGGATTTATCTGAACAGATATCAACCGCAGGCAAAGAAGCTTCCGGTACCGGTAATATGAAATTCATGATGAATGGTGCCTTAACAATCGGTACGCTGGATGGTGCTAATATTGAAATCAGAGAAGAAGTTGGAGATGATAATTTCTTCCTCTTTGGCTTAACCGCAGAAGAAGTTGAGAACACCAAAAACCAATATAATCCAATGAACATTATTAATGGCGACCAGGACATAGCAAATGTTATCAATATGCTTGAATCAGGTTACTTTAATCAATGCGAACCGCAGCTTTTTGATCCGATTATTCACTCCATTAAAAATCCGCATGATATGTGGATGACTCTGGCTGATTTTCGTTCCTATATTGATGCTCAGGAACAGGTTTCCTCGGCTTATCAGGACACAAATCGATGGACAACCATGAGTATTAAAAATACGCTTTCCAGTAGTAAGTTTTCAACGGATCGCACTATGGAAGAATATAATCGCGATATCTGGAAAATGGATAAAGTAGCGGCTCATCAGGTGGAGTAGAAACGTTCAGCGTACTGAACGCTAAGCACTAATCTCTACGAGAATTTATCATATATATCTCTGACAGCTAGCTCATTGTCTAATAAGACTTTAACGATCTTCGGGTCAAACTGGCTGGCAGAATTCTCCCGCATAAATACAAATACATCGTTTAAATCCCATGCCTGTTTATAACAGCGTTTACAGCTTAGTGCATCAAACACATCCGCAACCGCAACTATCCGTCCTTCAATACTGATATCTTCACCCTTCTTGCCATTGGGGTAACCCAGGCCATCCCAGCGTTCATGATGTTCCAGCGCTATCAGACGACCCGTCTGGCATAGTTCACGCTCTGACTTGACAATCATATCATGGCCTATTTGTGAATGGCTTTTCATTACTTCGAACTCTTCCACCGTCAATTTCCCCGGCTTGTTCAAAATACTATCAGGAATAGATATCTTACCCAGATCGTGTAAAGGTGAAGAACGATAAATTTTAACAATTAAATCTTCTTCCAGACCAATTCCTGTTGCCAATAGCGATGAAAGTTCAGCCACACGCTGTAAGTGAAAGCCTGTTTCTTTTGATCTTGACTCCACTGCTTCTGCTAATAAATAGACTATTTCCCGCTGAGCTTTTTCAATATCTTCCAGCAAATACAGGTTTTGAAAAGCCGTCAGAACATTATTACAAAAGACATCAAGAAGTTTTCGCTGCAATGCTGAAGACTCACCTAATTTTTGCAGATACAATACATTTCTTTGGTTATCTTTATTATCAATAATATTAGAGGCCAGAAAACCATCGTTAGAATGTATACTCATAAAAGGAGTAGTCTGACTTTTCAACTCATCTAACATTTGTTCAGGAAGAAGATTTTCCAGATACTCTCCAGTCGAGTCAGAATATTTCCCTATTCCTTCTATAACACGTAAACCACACCTGTCACTATGAGCAGTGAAACCATCCTCAATTGCATAAACCGCATGATCATCAAACTGCATTAATGAAGTCAGCTGCTGTAGAATACCTTTGGAAAATTCACCGCTAAATCGATAATGAAATACATTATTTGAAGCACGTATTACCTGCTCAAGACCCTTTCGTGTTTGATTCAAAGAGATAATATCCCGATAAGCCCGAAGACAGGAATAAATCAAAGTATGTAACTTTAAATTGGTCAGCTCTGTTTTGTCTTTATAGTCATTAATATCATAAATTTTTATGACATTTGCTTCAGGCGCCTGACCCGGCTGTCCGGTACGCAAAACAATACGAGTATAATTATTATGCAGTTCATCCCTTATATTGCTGACAACATCCAGACCGGCTGAATCAGTTTCCATCACCACATCAAGCAGACAGATTGCAATATCATCATGTTGACTAAAGAGTTGTATGGCCTCTTTTGCCGAATAGGCATGTAATAATTCCAATTCCCGGCCATCAAAGGAAAAATTCTTTAAGACCAGTTTTGTTACCGAATGAACCTGTTCTTCATCATCAACTATGGCTACTTTCCAGGGTTTACGCTGCCTATAATTTGTCTGCAGTTCATCAGCGTCATCTTCTTCTGCAAAATACAACATATCATTCATTAAAATTACCAAAAATATAATTATCGTCTATATTGATACTAGCAGATAATAATAAAAAAATTGGAAATAGAATGTCAATTCAAACAAAATTATTACTCATGATTGGTAGTGTGCTGTTAATGACATTCATAACTCTGAGTTATTTTAATTACCAGCAAGCCAATAAAATAGCCCGGCAAGATCTGTTTGATCAGGCAGAAAAAGTGCGCAACCTGTTAATGGCCTATCGTCATACCGGCCAAAAAGCGTTTATCGAATACAATATACCTGTCACTGATCAAACATTAGAATTTCTACCTGCCTATGCCATAGGACAAATGTCCAGTATATATCCCCGCTGGGACAAGTCCGGTTTTAGCTTTGAGAATGTTTCAGATCAGCCGCGTAATCCAGAACATCAGGCCGATACTCTGGAATTGGAAATCATGGATTATTTTCGTCACAATGATGACAAAGATACTGTTTTCAAAGCTTTTTTAAATGACAATAATGAAAAATATTATATTTATGCTCGCCCTATCTGGATCAAAAAAAGATGCCTGAAATGCCATTCAACCCCTGAAAACGCCCCCAAAACCATCCGTGAACGATATGATACTGCTTATAATTACAAAGTCGGCGATCTGCGTGGTCTTCTCAGTATTAAAATGCCGGCAAAAACAATTGAAATGCGAGCCTGGTCTGCATTTATTCGAAATGCCCAGATAACATTTTTCAGTTTAATTGCCATTTTTATTATCATCATGATCATCATTCGAACCAGTATGATCCGCCCCTTGTCTGAACTCTCTACCGCTATGCGAAATGTTTCTGAGGGTAATTATTCCAAACGCATCAGTGGACTAACAGGTGAATTTAACAGCATGCAGAAGATCTTTAACCTGATGGGACAGGAGCTGGAAAAAAATCAGAAAGAACTTGAAGAACGGGTCGAACAGAGAACAAAACAGCTAAGCCTGACCAATAAAGACTTAACAACAACACTTGATTCTTTGCAAAAAACTCAAAAGCAGTTAGTAGAATCAGAAAAAATGGCTGCATTAGGAGGACTGGTTGCCGGCGTTGCCCATGAAATAAATACGCCTATTGGCGTCGGAGTTACTGCAGCCTCACATCTTGTCACATTAAACGAATCATTAGTTAAGCAATTCGAAACAGACTCTTTAAAAAAATCTGATCTGGATAATTATTTCCTTGATTCAAATGAAGCAGGACATATTATACTGACAAATTTAAATCGGGCTGCTGAACTTATTCGCAGTTTCAAACAAATTGCAGTTGATCAAACCCATGAAAGTCATAGAATAATTAATGTCAAAGAATATACAGAGGAATGTCTGCTCAGTTTAAAACCCTTGCTCAATAAATTTCAGCACAAAGTTGAAATTATTTGCCCGGATGATATTAAAATTAATTGCAATCCGGGGCAATACTCACAAATCATCACTAATCTTTTTATTAATGCCATAAAACATGCCTATGAACAGGGGCAATCCGGTCACCTCAGATTAGCTATTTATCAGCAAGATAAACAATGTCATTTCCATTTTAGTGATGATGGCAAAGGTATTCCAGAAGAGAGCCTGGCAAAAATATTTGATCCTTTTTTTACCACTGCGCGAAATGACGGTGGCAGCGGCCTGGGATTGTCAACGATTTATAATATTATTACTCAAAATATGAAGGGTTCACTTCGTTGCGAAAGTGTTTTAGGTCATGGCACCAGCTTTTACTTTGATATTAACTGTGGTTCGGTATAAGGGACTTGGCATTTATTAAAGTACCAATCTTGGTACTTTAATTTTTGCCAAGTCCCTAATCCTGGAAAAATAACACTTTGTGCAATATGAGATATTACGTTTTAGCGATCACACCACCCACTTTTGCATAGTGCATTAAAGAAGCGATACTCAAAGCACGATCAGCAATTTTTTCAAGGCGTCTTAAAGCTTGCATGATGTCTTGATAGTCTTGTGAAAGTGCGAGATTATTATTAATTTTTTTCAATAAGCTTTTTTCTATAATCTGGTAAAGCTCATCATTTTTGCTTTCTTCAATCACAACATTTTTAAATTCTTCCTGTACACGATCCTTGTCATCAAGCTCAATTAAAGTCAAAGCACTGGTCAGCGCTGCAACAGAGGTTTTTTGCAATGGTATAGCATATTCAAGTATGAAATTTTTGTCTATTTCACCTGAAAGCGCCTGAGGAAAATCCCGGATAAATGAATTACAGCTATTGGCAATACGATCAAATTCATTAGTGACTTTTAAAAAAGCAACCAGTTCCCGCAGGTCTTTAGCCTCAGGCGTATACAGGGCAAAAAACTTGATGATATTATCATCAATCTCATCTATTTTTTCATAGCGTTCCTGTTTTTTGAGCTTACTGATATCATCCAGCATACAGGGATTACATTCTTTTAATGCTGTCAGGATTTTTTGATTGGTAGAAAGTACTATTTGCCCTAAAATAATAACTTCATGCTGAATTTTTGCCAGCTTTGCTGCTTCTGTGGGTAACATATTAACCGTACCTTCCTGTAATATAGTCTTCAGTTTTCTTTTTTGCAGGGTTGATGAAAATAGTTTCCGTTTCATCATATTCAATTAAATCACCCAAATGAAAAAATGCAGTATAATCAGCCACGCGCCCGGCTTGCTGCATATTATGGGTGACAATAATAATGCTATATTTTTCTTTAAGCTCCAACATCAGGGCTTCAATTTTTTCTGTTGAAATAGGATCCAGTGCCGAAGTTGGTTCATCCATAAGAATGACATCCGGTTCAACAGCAATTGTCCTGGCAATACACAAACGTTGTTGCTGACCGCCCGACAAAGAAGTACCCGGCTCTTTAAGCTTATCTTTTACCTCATTCCATAAACCTGCCTGAACAAGTGATTTTTCAACCAGAACATCACACTCATGACCTTTTCTGACAATGCCGTGTTTTAACGGTGCATAAGCGACATTTTCATAGATTGATTTAGGAAATGGGTTCGGTTGTTGAAAGACCATACCCACACGTTTTCTTACCGCAACTTCATCTACATCTTTGTCATAAATATTTTTCTCATCAATAAAAACTTCACCCTCTATACGTACATTGCGGATCAAATCATTCATTCGATTCAGGCAGCGCAAAAAAGTAGATTTACCACAGCCTGAAGGACCTATCAGTGCTGTGATCTTGTTTACATACAGATCCATATTAATATCATGTAGAGCATGATTATCACTATAATAGAGATTTAAATCACGAATCTTTACTTTTGCATTCTCTTTAATGCTCTTTTCACTTTTTTCTATTAATGAAGTTTTTTTATTCATAAAGAATTACCAGTTAACCTCAAATTTCTTTCTTAAATAAATCGCTAGAGCATTCAATGAAATAAGAATACTTAATAAAACCATAATGCCTGCAGCCGTTCGTTCAACATAAGCTCGTTCAGGCATACCAGCCCAGGTAAATATTTGTGCAGGCATCACTGTTGCAGCCTGAAAAATCGAGCCCGGACTATCAGGAATAAAGGCAATCATACCAATAATAATCAATGGGGCTGTTTCACCCATTGCCTGAGACAGACCAATAATTGAACCGGTCATAATACCCGGGAAAGCCAGTGGCAGAACATGATCCTGAACCACCTGAATTTTTGTCAATCCTAAGCCATAACCCGCCTGACGAATGCTATCGGGTACACTTCTCAATGCTGCACGAGCACTGACAATAATGATAGGCAGCGTCATCAGAGCCAGCGTTAAACCACCTACCATTGGGGAACTTCTGGGCATACCGAACAGATTAATAAAAACAGCAAGACCTAATAGTCCAAATAAAATAGAAGGAATGGCAGCCAGATTATTAATATTAATTTCAATAATCTGGCTCCAGCGATTATCCTCAGCAAACTCTTCCAGATAGACCGCCGTCATTACACCAAGCGGGAAAGCAATCAGCATGGTGACAATCAGGGTTAATACAGAGCCAATTATGGCAGATTTAATACCTGAGTTTTCCGGGATTTTCGAGTCGCCATGAGTGAAGAAATTACGATTAAAATGTAATTCAATTTCACCTTTTGCCTGTTTATCTTTAACCGTGGATAATATTTTATCTTTTATTTTATAATAATGACCCTTCATGTATTGATCGATTTGATGATTGACCAGAACCCAGGTCATCTGAGTTGTACCCATAAGTTCCGGCTGGTTTTCCACCATTGCCGGAATATCTCTTAACCAGGCCCGACTAACAATTCGACGATATTTTTTATCAATTGCTTTTCGAGTGGAATTAATGCTTTTCTCATTATAAGTCACCTCAACCAGCATGTAGGTTTGTTGAAAAGCCGGCAGACCTTTGACAATCATATCCCCTAAAAAGAACACCAGAAAAGCAATTGCAAAGACAATTGATGCAATACTGAAAAGCTTAAAACGTTTTGCCTGGGCATGACGTTTACGCAAGCCTGGATCATAAAAAGGATTGTCTGAGGTATTTTTAAGCTTGTTCATAAGGTGTTTACCTTGTATTTTTCTTTAAACTTACGAATTAAAGCAACTGAAACAATATTAAGGAGGAAAGTGACCATAAATAAAGCCAGTCCTAATGCAAACGCAGATAATGTATCAGGCGAATCAAACTCATGATCACCCACCAGAGCATCAATAATTCTAACGGTAACTGTGGTCATGTCTTCCAGCATATTCCAGGAAAGATTAGGACGCATTCCTGCCGCCATAACAACAATCATGGTTTCACCCAAAGCCTTAGAGACTCCTAACAGAGTTGCTGAAATAATACCGGGCAATGCGGAAGGTAAAACAATGGCCTTAATGGTTTCACTTTTTGTCATCCCCAGGGCCAGGGATGCTTTTCTTTGTGAGTCCGGCACTGCACGAATGACATCATCACTCAAAGAGGAGATAATAGGAATAATCATAATACCCATGACAACACCGCTGGCCAGGGCGCTGTTAAATGAGGCATGTATACCAAAGATTTCAAAGAAATTAACTATCGCAGGTGCAACGGTAATGGCAGCAAAAAAACCATAAACAACTGTTGGAATACCCGCCAGTATTTCCAGTAAAGGTTTAAGCTTGTCACGTAATGAAAAAGAAGCATATTCACTCATGAATATAGCACTACCCAAACCAATGGGCAGAGCAACAGCAAGAGCGATGAAAGTGATCATAAAGGTGCCGGCAAAAATAGGCAGCGCACCAAATTTACTGTCTTCAACACCAGGAGACCATTCTGTTCCTGTTATAAAATACCAGAAACTGCGCATTTGAAAAAATTCAATGGCTTCAAAGAGAATTGAAAACAGCACACCAAAGGTCGTTAAAACTGAAACGGCAGCGGCACAGAAGAGAAGGATTTTAATCAACTTCTCTTTGACTTCATTATGCCTTGTTTTTGACTCAAAGGGTCTCAAAGGTTACTCCATATAGAAAAACCATCAATAGCGTCCATCCGTTTGTTCAGTTTTTAGACAGATCTTCTATTGTCAGCTTAGTGTATTTTAAAACACTTGCTCTGATTGCCTTTCTGCGCTCCTCCGGCAGAGCAATTAAACCAATTTCAGTCAATATACCATCAGGCCCGATCATATCTTCTTTCATGAACATCTCAACATATTTAGCCATTGCAGGTACCTCTTTTCTATGAGAGTTCTTAGTGTAGAAAAACAAAGAACGAGAGATAGGATATTTACCACTGGAAATGGTTTCCGGCGTGGGTTCAAAACCATTTACCGTAGCAGCTGAAATTTTATCATCATTTTCAACCAGGAAACTGTATCCAAAAATACCTATTGCTGCTTGATTTTTGCTTAATTTTTGAACAATCAGATTATCGTTCTCACCGGAAGGAATATAAACACCATCTTGTCTGACTTTGTGATATTTTTTATAAGCCTTATTTTTAACTTTGTCTTTCTTATACAAAGAAGTATAAACAGCCATTTTTTTGGTCTGACCTTTCATGATCATATCTTCAAAAGCATCACGAGTACCGGAACTGGTTGGTGGTCCATAAAT
>Ga0164313_10005767_pt1 | contig 10946 bp, 10 predicted proteins | sample GuaBasSedimGuay4_FD_113735 | JGI IMG/M metagenome (GOLD analysis project Ga0164313, IMG submission 113735) | Subseafloor sediment microbial communities from Guaymas Basin, Gulf of California, Mexico - Guay4, Core 4569-4, 0-3 cm | ecosystem: Environmental > Aquatic > Marine > Hydrothermal vents...
GACAGCCAGGCTTAGCCCGCCGGCCATGAATACCAGAAAAAAGCCTGCCAGCATCGGCAACAAGTGGTTAATCTCAAAGACGGCCAATACCAGCAACAGTATTGCTGCACTCAGACCGACTATTTGCCCCAGTGCGAGTACACGTATTACACCCCGGCGGCTGACAAGCCGGGAGCTGGTCATCGCACCCGCAATATACCCGAATACGACCACCATAAAGGTGTAGCCAAAATACTCCGGCGCAACATCCATAAGACCGATGACAAGGAATGAGGAGGTGGAGATGTAGCAAAACATCGCGCCGTAGGCTGCGCCACCACACAGGGCAAAGCCCACAAAACTGGAATTACTGAGACAAAGGGGAAACTGACTGATGATACCGCTCAGCCTGAATTTGTCGGTACTGACCGTTGTTAATGATTCCTCTAGCCGGCTTACGCCGACTAAGGTCAACAGGCCGATGAGCAGCAACAACACAAAATGTGCCTGCCAGTCAAAAAAGTACAAAAGCCAGCTACCGAACACCGGTGCAATCGCAGGTATCAAAGCCATTGCGCCGGCAATTGAAGCCATGAGCTTTGCTGCATCCACCCGGTCATAGCTGTCGGAGACCATGGCGCGCGCGAGTACAGGCGCGCTGGCACCACCAAGGCCCTGTACAAACCGGGCGGCAATCAGGGTGTCTATGTTGGCGGCAATAATACACCCCAGCGTGCCTGCCAGGTAGATGATCAGGCCGAGGTAGAGCACTGGTTTACGACCATGCCGGTCAGAAATGCCACCATAAAAAAGCTGTCCCACGGCGAAGCCCGATAAAAATACACTGAGTGTCAATTGCCCCTGGCTGATACTCGCACCCAGATTTTCGAGCAGTTGTGGGATAGCCGGCAGGTAAAGATCGGTGGAAACAGCCATCAGGGCCACCAGCCCGATCAGGGTAATGCGGTGCATCAACATATTTCTGTGTAAGCCCGTCATACTAATGACCGCTTTTGCGGACTTCATCCAGAAGTTTGCAAGCCAGCTCAATGCTATCAAGTAATCGCGGTGCAGCGCGGCTGATGTCATCAGCGGGAAGGTACAGCAAGGCTCCGGTTTGAACTGCCTTGAGTCTTGGCCAATCATTCCAGTGCGCTAATGCCGGCGTGTCCCCCACAATCTCCGGTGCAATCATGGCCTGCGGGTTTGCAAGAATGACTGCTTCCTGGCTGACCTGGGGTGCCAGTGAAGGCAGCTCTGCAAAGATATTCCTGGCACCACAGATTTCCATGCTACGGCTAATGATATGTTGCCCGTTAACGGTATACAGCGGGTTGGCCGCGATCTGGTAAAAGAAATCCAGTGGAGGTTTGCCGGAGTTTTCCTGCACAAGGGTCGATAGCTGCTTGCGTAAGGCCTCAGCAACGGGGATACCTTGTGCGCCGGTCCCGGCGGCCAGGGCGATGGCATCGACTGTTGCGGCAATTTCATTTGGCCGGGTGATTTCGATCTGCCACACCGTGATACCCAGCTGCTCGAGTTTTTGCAGGGCGGTTTGGGGGTTGCCGGATGTCCATGCAATAACGAGATCCGGTTTAAGATTGATGATGCGTTCCAGGTCTATGCGGAATGCATCGCCAACCTTTGTGATTTGCTTGACGGCTGGCGGGAAGTCACTGTATTCAACCACGGCGATTAGGCGCTCGCCGGCACCCGCTGCAAAAACGAGTTCAGCGAGATTGGGTGCCAGTGTGATGATGCGTTTGGCCGGCGCGGGCAGAATGAGCGCTTCGCCATTTGCCTGGGTCAGAGCAATACCGGCCAGGGCAGTTTGCCCCGCCATCAAAAAACTGAGGATAACAGCGGCGAATATTTTCCTGGCAAAGGAAGTCCCGGCCCCGTGACCTGTCATGCGATCACATTCACCAGCAGTAAAATGGCCAGCACCGTGGCCCATACGCCGAGCACGCGCCAAACCAGATCCATGGATAACTTGATGGTGGCCATCGACCCCTGTAGCTGGTCAGCATAGCCGTCATTTGCAGCATGACCGGTTTTGACGATTGTGCGTGCGCAGGTCAGCATGAATTCATTGTTGGCCTCAAACAGACCATGGCCGCGTTCATCGTGGTATTTTTTCCAGGCGCGGTAGACAGAGTCGAAATCTGTTGCGATTGCCAGTGATAGCGTGATTAGCTGGGCTGCAGGCCAGTCCATCAGTCTGCATAGGCGGTTAATCAGGTCTTTTTGTTCATCGAAAAGTCCAAACTCGCCATCACTTAGCCAGGCGGCCAGACGATAGAGCAGGGCCCCATAAATACCAAGCAGGGCAAACCAGAAAATAATACCGAACCAGCGTTTCAATGCCTTGCTGAATATAGCGTTTATCACGGCGGCTCGGCGGGCTTCTTCCTGTTCCGGCACCGGCCCACCCAGTACGGTCTCCAGCGCTTTGGTTCGGCCCTCGTCGTCTTCTGCAGTGATGACCTTGCGGACATCTATATCCAGGTCATGTGGTCCGAAGGTGTATATCAGCATGGCAATGGCAAACAGGAATGCGCCTATATCGCCAAGCAGTGTAATAAAAACGCTGTTGACCAGAAAGGCAGCAAATAATGGCAGGCCCAGAATAACCAGGAAGCCGGTTGGGCCGGCCCAGCCCGGCACGTTCTTAAGCATGTCATTACAGTGTTTGGTGAACGATGTGACCCACCCGAAACGGCGCAGATGGCGCAACTCACGTATAAAATGGCACAGTGTAAATGCGATAAGTATCGAGATAATGGTCATTGACCTTTGCCCTTGGCTCTTGTTCAGCTTGCTGACTAACTGCCGGCACCCACTGCGGCCGCAACCCTATTCTAGCAATTTCTTAAAGTCTGTGTCTGCGAACCAGTTCCTCAAGATCACCGCCACCGTTGCTTCGAAACCAGTCAGCCAATAGCCTGAATGCAATGGAAACGGGTGGTGACAGGCGTACTTCGTCATCCAGTATGGCCTGTGTCAGCGTGGCGACGGTAAACCAGCGGGTTTCTTCCACTTCTTCGCTGGTGCCACAGCTACGGTCAATGGCTTCTGCATAGAAACCACACATGGCCGATGCCGGAAATGGCCAGGGTTGGGATGAGACATAATGAATGTCCGTCAATTGTACCTGCGCTTCCTCAAACACCTCGCGCGATACCGCGTCTTCCAGGCTTTCACCCGGCTCCACAAAACCGGCCAGGGTCGAAAATATTTTTGGTGGCCAATTGGCATTGTGACCCAGCAGGCAGGCGTCTTTGTGGGTCACCAGCACGATGATGGCCGGGTCGATACGTGGAAAAGTTTCGCGGCCACATTCTTCATTACTGCAAGCCATTCGGTGACCCGCTGAACGTAAACGGTTCGGGTTACCGCAGACACCGCAAAACGCGTGCCGGTGTTGCCAGTAATGTAGCGCTTTGGCATAGGCCAGTATGCCCGCATGTTTGGCCGCCATGTTAATGGAAGCCCTGCGTAAATCAGCAAAACGGGCATTGGGATAGCTCTCATGAATAGTGTCGCGTTGCGCATCTGTCAGCGACACAGCGAAGTAATCACGCTCACCATCATTACCCAGTAATGTGGGTGGTTGGATCCGATCCGGCTCACTGAGTTCAGTGGGTGACAGGTAAACGGCCACAGTCCCCTCGTCACTGCGGTCCAGCAGGCTTCGGTTACGCCAAAGTGGTACCAGACGGGTGTCGGGGTTGGTCAGTGATGCGGCAACCCATTCAGGGTTGTCACGCCGTTCCACGTCACGGTCAAGACGAACAGCAGTAAAGCGGTTCAGCTTTGATCTGGCCATGTGGTCCATTTCGGGGGCGACTTCCATTCAACTTATTGTATTAAATCGAAAATGAAGACCCGCAGCCACAGGTCGTTGAGGCGTTGGGGTTACGAATAACAAACTGGGCGCCCTGCAGGTTTTCACTGTAATCCACCTCGGCACCAATCAGATACTGAAAGCTCATCGGGTCAACCAACAAAGTCACACCCTCATTGTTGACCGCGATGTCATCCTCAGCACGGGTTTCATCAAATGTGAAGCCATATTGAAAGCCTGAACAGCCACCTCCGGAGATATAAACACGTAGTTTCAACTCCGGGTTGTGCTCTTCCATGATCAGTTCCATCACCTTTCTGGCAGCAGAATCTGTGAACTTGATGGCGTCGGTGGGGATCGTGTTTTGCATAAAATTTCTGTTCTGGGGTACAACTATTAACTATGGCGGTTCCGCGCGGGTTTTTCAATCATCCGAAGATGCTGGCGGCAGGTCCTGGCTGAATAAGTTCTGCCACTGTATAGATTGCTCAACCGGTGTCCGCAGGCTGCCGGATTTCAGGCGGATGGTCAGTCGGCTGGCTGCAAACCCTTCGGGTAAGGTAATTAACCGCTCAATCTGTTGGAAATATTTGAATCGGAATTTCATCGGGTCGGCTGTTTCTGCCAGTAACTGCTTGTCACCCAGATGTGCCGCGACATCGTTATGAATACCATCGACACTCAATTCGATACGGCCTGAAACAACCGATGCCCAGCGAAGGTTTTGGGTTAACGTGATGACCAGCCTATACACCCAGGGAGAGCGGGTTTGTTGCAATTCCATATGATGTACGGCCAGTGGTGCCTGTGAGCCACTGGCACCGCCGAGCTTTCGGTAAAAGGCGAGGTCCGCCTTCAGAGAGGCGATTTCATCCTGCCGTTTACGTTCGGAATTTCGCAACAGGGCATTGGCCTGGCGCAACACGTCAGCTTCACGCTCGGCAATAATTTTTTGTATCTTTTCCGCTTCAAGCCGATCTATAGCAGCCTGCAGATCCAGCTGAAGTGCATCGACGTGATAATTGGCAAAAATGAGTTCATCTGCCACAAAGTATTTGCCAATAAAGAAAACAGCCAGCATCACCGCGACTGCAGGCAGAGCAAATAGTTGCCATCTGGGCAGGTTTGAAAAATTCATGAGAATATTTGCATATTAGTCTGTTCAAACTACAACGTTTGTTAATTTTTGCACAGATTAAAGGGCAAGGTACCCGCATCCCGGCTTGGTGTGGAGGATTCTTGAACTCTGCGTTGCTCTAATCTGTGGGCGCATTATTATATTGCTATGAATCTCTAGCTTTGAAATGGCCACAGCCATTCTCTTGCCGGGTCGCCGAAGACAAAGAAGAACGGGTTCAAATAGGTTTCCTTGGTGTTATAGGCCAGGGGATTGCCATCAACGGTGACGACCTGACCGCCGGCGGCCTCGACCACGGCTTGTGCGGCAGCTGTATCCCACTCACAGGTAGGGCCCGTACGCGGGTAAAAATCAGCCAGACCTTCTGCCACCCGGCAAAACTTCAATGAACTGCCCATGCTGATCATTTCATGGGGGCCGAGCTGGTTTAGCTGGCTGGCAAGCTCGGGGTTGGCATGGGAGCGGCTACCGACGATCACCGCCGGCTCGGCTGCGGGCTGTCTTACATCGATTGCTGTTTCTGTTGCATCACCCTGCTGACACCATGCACCGTGGTTACGGGCGCCAAAGTAACTGATGCCTGTTACCGGCACGTGTACGATACCAAGCACGGGTTCATGGTCCCGGATCAATGCGATATTAACCGTAAACTCACCGTTTTGGTTAATAAATTCCTTGGTGCCATCCAGTGGGTCTACCAGCCAGTACTGTTGCCAACTCCGGCGGGATTCCCAGGGGATATCTGCGGACTCTTCGGACAGGATAGGGATATCCGGCCACAGCCTCATTAGCTCGGCACTGATCAGTTCGTGGCTGGCAAGGTCGGCTTTGGTCAGTGGTGAGTCATCGGCCTTGTGGGTAATACCCATGTCGCCGTCATACCATTCAAGGACGGCGAGCCCGGCACGGCGGCTGATATCTACCAGCTGTTCAAGGGTGTGTTGCAGATTTCCATCTAACATTATTCAGTTTCCTGTAGTAGGTAGTCACGGGTGATGTAAAGAGCGGCAATGCTACGGCCCTCGGTACAATCCGGCCGTTGTACAAGCGTGTGCAGGTCTGCGATTGGCCAGGGTACTATTTCCAGCTCTTCGGGCTCGTCTCCCTGAAGTTTTTCAGGATAGAGATCGCGTGCCAGCACCACGTGGGTGATGTGGGTCATATAACCCGGTGCCAAACTTAATGCCGTTAATTCAAGCAGTTGATGCGCACCAAAGCCGATTTCTTCTTTGAGCTCTCTTTCCGCTCCCTGTAGTACAGTTTCTCCGGCTTCCAGCCGTCCTTTCACCAGGCCAAGCTCATAGTGATGCAAGCCTGCGGCATACTCGCTGACGAGCAAGACGGTATCCTCATCACGCATTGGCACGACGATGACTGCACCCAGACCGTGCGTGCGCAAGCGTTCATAGGTGCGTTTTTCGCCGTTACTGAACTCCAGATCCAGTTTTTCAACTTTAAACTGTTTGCCGGGCTCCTGCTCACGCCGGGCATGGATTTTAGGGAGTGTGGCCATTGTCTGTCAGCCCGGATTCAATTCGGTGGATAAAATGTGATGCAGGGCAGGGGTCGCGGCCAACACTGAAGTGATGTCGAGTGTGGGAGCATTGCCATCCAGATCTGTAAATACACCACCTGCCTCGGTAACGATGACATATAGCGCGGCGATATCGAGAATGTTGACATCTGATTCGATGATTGCATCCAGTTGCCCGGCAGCCAGTCTGTGGTAGTGGTAATAATCGCCATAACCACGGGTGCGGTTGGTGCGCGCCAGTATCCGTCCAAGCGCCGGCCAGCGATCACCGGCAGCCATGCTCTGAATATTGCCGGTTGAAATACTGGCTGATTCAACATTCTCAATGTCACTGATGCGCAACCGGCCATTGGCATTAAATGCGCCGCCGCCCCGTGTTGCCCATACCAACTCCTGCATGGCAGGTGCGCAGGAAACGCCTAATATCAACTCCCCCCGGTACATCAGCGCTATCTGGGTAGAAAACATACCGTAGCGTTTGACAAAACTCTTGGTGCCATCGATCGGATCAACCAGCCAAAGATATTCTGTTTCTTTATTTTCCGCACCATATTCCTCACCAAAAACCCCATGATCAGGGAATGCGTCGTTGATCGTTTTGCGAATAATCTGTTCAGCACCCCGGTCGGCTACCGTTACCGGTGTCTGGTCGGATTTGATCTCAACATCAAACTCACCGTCGTAATAAGACATAATCAGTTTGCGTGCGGATTCGGCGGCTTCGAGCGCAACGGGGAGAAACTTTTTCGGATCGTGTTCAGTCATGGTATGGCTTCGCGGCAGGTGATAAATAAGGGTTGTTTCAGCTGTCGCTTGCAAGGCTGGCGACTACTCTCCATGATACCAGAATCACAACGGGCCAAGAGAGTACAAGTATGATGATCTACACCAGGTTCGCCGGGTACTGATGCGTCGTCTACCACGTGTTTTCACGTCCCGGTTGCTGGCTGCCGGTGATACCGTCACCCTGGATGAGCGTGCCAGTCATTACCTCGCCCGTGTTTTGAGATTATCGACAGGTGATGCGGTGACCTTGTTTAACGGGGACGGTAACGACTATCCGGGGAAAGTCACGCAGGACCGGCGCAACAGTGTTGCGGTGTTGTTAACGGCTGGCAGTGCGCCAGGTACAGAATCCATATTGAAGATTACCCTTGCGCAAGGGGTGAGCAAGGGCGACCGTATGGATTACTGCGTGCAAAAAGCGACTGAGTTAGGGGTTCACTGTGTACAGCCATTGTTGACCAGGCGGGTTGAAGTCCGCTTGAACCAGCAACGACTGTCTAAGCGGCTGGCTCATTGGCAACAGGTGGTTATCTCCGCCTGTGAGCAGAGCGGTCGTGCCGTCATTCCGGAGGTGTTAGCGCCGATCTCACTGTCTGACTGGCTGGCATCAGACAGCGCTTCGTTGCGTCTTGTGCTGGATCCAGAGGCTGAATCCAAATTGACGGACTACACCATTAGTGATGGCAGTATTTCAATATTGGTAGGTCCGGAAGGAGGCTTTGCCGGGGAAGAGCTGGAGCAGGCACGTGCCAGTGGTTGTTACACGGTGTCGCTTGGTCCGAGGGTTTTGCGCACGGAATCGGCGGGCCCTGCAGCGATTGCGGTATTACAATCCATGGCCGGTGATCTATAGCTCAGCAGTGGTTTGTGTCGAGCGGGATTATGCCGGCTCAGTTACCGTACGCGGCTTGTTCGACGATACCTGTGAGTTGACCCATTTCAGGTATTATGGCGGGCAGGTCGTCGACTGTTACGTTACTAAAAATCACTTTTGACAATTTGTCAGCCTTATTTTCAAGCAGTTTATCCGCGGTGACTGTTTTGAGTCTCGGTAAACCCTGGATTAACAAGCCGATGTAGTTAAGCCGGGTGGATTCGCCCAGGGTTTTGATCAGCAGGATCCGTGATTTTTTTGTAACTTGATCATTGAAGCCTATATTGATCAGGCGCAGATAGCTGACAACGGGTATTTGCCAGCCATGCCATACCAGTTCACCGAGTAACCAGGCGGGAGCCTGTTTGAAGGGTTCCGGTGGTTTGTAATTAAGGATTTCCGCGACTACGCTGTTTGGCAGCAGGATATTGCCTTTCGTCAACGGTGCAAGGATTGTGCGTATTTCTTTATCAGCCATTATCGTATGCCTCGTTACTGCTCTTTCCTGTGAAACAGTCTATTCACTTCAGTGATCAGGTCCGACTCTTTGTACGGTTTGGTAACGTAGGCATCGGCACCGGCTTTCATGCCACGTTCACGATGTTTGTCGCCTCCACGGGAGGTAATCATGATGATCGGGATGTGCCGTAACCTTGGATCTGCACGTACATATTCCGCCACCTGGTAACCATCCATTCGTGGCATTTCAACATCGAGCAATATCAGTTCAGGTATGCGTTCCTGCATTTGTTCAGTGGCATCGACGCCGTCTCTGGCGGTGATGACATCGAAGTCATGTCCTTCAAGCACGCGCGAAGTAACCTTTCGCATGGTAATAGAATCATCTACCACCATGGCCAGCGGCAGATCCGGCCGCATGTCGATTTTTTCCATTGGTGGCGCTGGCCGTGCGTCGGTTAGCATGGCCTGCCTGATCAGTGGTCCGGTATCAATGATGACGATGACCTCGCCATTAGCGGTGATCGTGCCGCCAAGGATACCCGGCACACTGCTGATCTGTGGTCCCACTGGTTTGATGATGATCTCCCTGTGACCCAGTAACTCAGACACGCGGAAGGCAGCCCGTTGTTCACCGGATTTGACCATCAGTATCGAGATCATCTCATCACCCAATGGGGTTGGTGATTCTCCCAGTAGTGGTTCGAGCTCAAGCACGGTGAATTTCTCGCCGGCAAACTCATAGGTCGGAGTCTTGGTTTTGAGCAGCGTCTGATAATCGGTGGGCAATATACGTGCGACCCCTGCTACGCTGGCAAGCGGGATCATGTATCGATGCTCGCCGGCCATGATGCCAATGGCCTGCATAACCGCGAGTGTGAATGGAATCCTGATGGTAAAACAGCTACCTTTGCCTGTTTCGGAATCAATTTCAATTGAGCCGCCGATCTGCTTGATTTCACTGTTGACGACATCCATACCCACACCGCGCCCGGCCAGGCTCGTCACGGTTTCCGATGTCGAAAATCCACTGTGTAATACAAACTGCAACAATTGCTGTGGTGGCGGGTTGGCATCCTTGTCAATTAAACCGCTTGCAAGGGCGCGCTTGTGAATGGCTTTAAGGTCAAGGCCGGCCCCGTCGTCTGCGACGCGCACGACAAATTCAGTTGCCTCCGCAGCAACGGTAATACTGATTTCGCCTTCAGCGGGCTTCTTGAGTTTGCGTCTTTGCTTGGGTGACTCAATCCCGTGTGCAATCGCATTGCGTAGTAAATGCTCCAACGGGGCGGTCATTCTTTCCAGTACATTGCGGTCGAGCTGATCGCCACCACCCGTCATATTCAGTTGTAAACGGGCCTTTTTCTTTGTTTCATTAGCGGCTATGCGAACAATACGTCTCAGTCGTGGCGCGATGGTACCGAAATGTACCATGCGGGTTTGCATTAAACCTTCCTGCAACTCAACACTGACTCTGGATTGTTTTACCAGCAGTGCTTCAGATTGGCGTGCGGTATCGTCCAGTAACTCCTGCAGATTAAGCAGGTCAGATACCGACTCGGACAAACCGCGTGACAGTTGCTGCATGGCTGAAAACCGATCCAGTTCCAGCGGATCAAACTCTTCAGAACCGTCGTCACCGCCTTCCTGCTGGTAGCGCGAACGAATCTGGGTTTCGGTTTCGAGCTCAAGTTTGCGGAACTGTTCCCGTAGCCTGGACACGGTTTCATCAAACTCTTTCAGGGTTTCACGTTGCTGACTGACCTGTTGTTCCAGCTGGGAACGGAAGATGCTTATTTCGTCAGCGGAGTTGACCAGTGAGTCGAGTAAATCCGCGTTGACACGGATATGCTGTGCTCCCGGAGACTCGGTCGCAGAATCTTTGCTGGCTTCCGGAGCAGGGATGCTGGCAGTTGGTAGCTTCGCTACAGGTTTGGGCAGGGCCTCTGCTTCTTCCTCAGTCTCTTCCTCAGTCTCTTCCTCAGTCTCTTCCTCAGTCTCTTCCTCAGCCTCTTCCTCAGCCTCTTCCTCAGCCTCTTCCCCGGCCTCTTCTTCTGCGCTTTCTCCGGCTGCTGTATCTTCTTCCGCTACAGTCACTTCTTCTAAGGCAGCCTCTTGCGGAACTTCCGGTATGGCTTCGGCGCTGGCCGGTTCCTCTGTGGGTACGGGCGGTTGCACAGGAGTCGCAAGCAATGCTTCCGCTTGTTGTTCAAATAGCTTGAGCGCTTCACCAATGCGGGGGATTGTGCCCTCGCTGGCCTGTTCTACCCACCCTGTCAGATGGTCACAGCCTTGCTCAAGTGCTTCAATGGCGGATACCGATGGTGGC
>Ga0164313_10005768_pt1 | contig 10946 bp, 13 predicted proteins | sample GuaBasSedimGuay4_FD_113735 | JGI IMG/M metagenome (GOLD analysis project Ga0164313, IMG submission 113735) | Subseafloor sediment microbial communities from Guaymas Basin, Gulf of California, Mexico - Guay4, Core 4569-4, 0-3 cm | ecosystem: Environmental > Aquatic > Marine > Hydrothermal vents...
ATGGAGTGGCAGGACTGGCTGGCCGCTGTTCAGATTGGTGCAAGACATGTGGCCGGGCAACTTGAGCCGGGGCAGCCGTTTTATATGCTTGGATATTCTAACGGTGCAAGCCTGGCGCTCAAATATGCCATGGACTCGATCGGCGAAGCCGAATTCAGAACCCCCGATCATCTATTCTTGCTGTCGCCGATGATAGGTGTGGATTCACTGGCAAAGTATTCGCGTCTGTTTTACTGGCTGGGTCGCCTGGAGTATTTCCGGCACTCACGTTGGATGGATATCTATCCTGAATATGACCCGCATAAATACAACTCATTTCCGATGAATGCGGGGCTGCAAGGCTATAAATTGACTACGACGGTTAAAGCGCAACTCCAACGCATGTCAGCGAGTGGCGAACTGAAACATATGCCACCGATACTGGCGTTTCAGTCTCTCGTTGATGCCACGGTATTTTCTGCAGAAACGCTGGATTCTCTATACGAAAAACTACCCGAAAATGGCAGTGAGCTGGTGCTGTTTGATGTCAATCGGGTAGGGGCCCTGGTTGAGTATGTCCTGCCCAAACACAAGTTGTTATTGAACCGTGCGATGAACCAGGGTTCAGGCAAATATGCCGTTTCGGTGGTGACCAATCGGGCCGGAAACGACTCCAGGGTGCTTGAGTTGCGGCAGGTGGCCGGTATACCCGGTTTTGTCAGTCGCAGCCTGCCGTATAGCTGGCCGGAAGACGTGTACTCATTGACACATGTTTCATTGCCGTTTCCATTAGATGACGAAGTTTATGGATTAGAGCCGGCAACAACGGATTCAGGTTACCCCCATCTCGGACGTGTGCAAATGCTGGGTGAAAACGGTACGCTGATATTGCCACCCGCGCTGCTGCAGCGACTGCGCAGCAACCCCTTCTACCCCTACATTGAGAACCGCCTGAAATCCGTAGTTACGGGTTCGGAATAATCTCCGGGGTATTACCGTATTCCAGCATCACCGTCTTCGCGCCCTGTGCGAAATGTGCGCCGGTATCCTGTACGATTTTCATGATACCCATGTTCAGATCACCCACAACCGCCAGGTAGGTGGAGAAATCGGATGTGTCCACGTAGATGCGTGCCTTGATAATCATGGAGTTTTCAGAAAATTCTGTAAACCGTATTCGCACTGATTTTTCTAACACCTGTTCGTGATTCCGCGCCAGGCTATCAATAGCATCAATAATGTTCTGCATCTGTTCCCCGCTGGTGTCATAACGCAGCGGCAGTTCCGGGTGATAAAGCATCTTCTCCCTGGCAGAATAATTCTCGATTGCGCCATGGGCTATCAGGCAATTGGGTACGGAAACCAGTGTGTTGTTGAGTGTACGGATACGGGTAGTACGCAGGCCGATTTCTTCGATACGGCCGAGGATATTGCCGTACTTACACAAGTCGCCGGTAATTATTGGCTGTTGAGAGTAGATCGAAATCGCACCCAGCAGGTCTTCGATGGGCTTTTGCAATGCCAGGGCAAGTGCAACGCCACCGACACCCAGGCCGGCCAGTAGTGTGGAAATATTGATTCCGGAGTTGCTCAACCAAACCAATACGGCAACCAGCAGTGTAAATAACTTGAGCGCATTGGCCATCGGTCGGCCAAGAATATGTGCATCGGATCGCCCCTGGGCAATGAACGCCTCTCTTCGTTTTTCACGGACAAGGTCGATCAGTGAGAAAACCAGCCATACAACAACGAATGTCATCAGGGTTTTTGTTTCTACCAGCGCCTGTGCTCTTGCTCCCAGGCCCAACTCATGCAAAAGTTTACCGGTTATTAGCATGACGGCAAAAAGTGTTAATGGCCGGGTGAATAAACTTCGAACCGAAAGGTGTAAAGCTGAACCGGGCCTGCTGATAAGCCAACTTAGGGCAAAGCCAATTAGCCAGAAAACGGGAAACAGGATTATCGCTGCGCCCAGAACGATGATCCATTTGAATAACTCGACCCCCAGGAAGCCGGCATCTTCTGGCAGATGTATGCGGATGTCCTCGACCCACTCCGGATAGCTGAAATAGTCGTATAGCCCGGGCACCATTGCGATGCTGGCATTGGAGACCTTCCAGATAAAATTATCCTCCAGCCCCGGTACCTTCTGTAAATAGAGAATCTGCTCGCCATCCCCTGAGACAAGGTGTCCCAGTTCATCGCGGTAATCCGGCAAGCCGTCAACCACCTGCCCTGTCGGTTTCTTGCTCAGGTGCGTTACATCTATTTTCATGCCTCTTTTAATAATGAAATCCAGTTGCCTGGCCAGTTCTTCACCACTGTAGTTCCGTACTGAACGCGGCAGGTTGCGCAGATCAATAAATTCGGCAGCGGTTACAAAGTCAAATTTCTCAGCCGCTTTTAAAAACCCGATAAAACTGCTTCGTGGTGTGTCCCGGCCCAGGTTGTCTTTGAATGCGACGTCTTCCACGACGTCTTGTTCGAGGGTTGGTGGCTGTTCTTCCGCTGGTTCTTCCTGGGCGAAGACAGTGGGGGTGAATGCCAGGCTCGTAAATATGACAAGCAGGAACAGGATTTTCCAGGTGTTTACAGGGTGCATGATTTTCTTTGGTTGTTCGAAGAGCACGAATTATAACAAGTTATTTAACTTATTCTTAAAAAGACTATGGGCTAATCTTTGGCGTTATTCTGCCGCATAGCTTCAGTGACTTTGTGGCGTGAGAACAGGTTCGTCATCACCGCGAGCAAGGTGCCGGCGGACAGGCCAAACATCAGAACCCCGTTACTGGCCTCAAGCGCACCCAGCAATCGCCATTTCTCACTCATGACGATATCGCCGTAGCCCAGTGAGGCAAAATTGACCGCAGAATGGTAAAAAGCGGTCAAAAAATCGTTGAACTCACCCAGGTATATAAATAATGTGGCCCAGATAGCAATCTGTACCAGGTGTCCTGAAAACAGTATTAACAAGACCATGCTGATCGCATAGGTGTCGAAGCTGAATCCATCCGTTTTGCGATCTTCGCGGCCCATGCGTTTGAGCAGGTAGCGGAGCATGTAAACCACGACAGTAACCTGGATACTCATCGAAACGAATACCGTGGCACAGCCCAGCAATAGATTCATCAGCATGGTCGTTTCCTTGCGTTATTAGTCGACGGATCCTGCAGCATCCGCTGTTTCTTCATCACCCCATTTCAGCCAGACCTGGAACAGGTTGTATCCCAGTGCCAGAATGACGGCGCCAATGAACAGACCAACTATTCCTGATGTAATCATGCCGCCAATGGCTCCCAGCAGGATAACCAGCATGGGTGCATCCACGCCCCGGCCGAGGAATATCGGTTTCAAAAACGCATCACTCATACTGACCAGGATGCTCCAGATCATGAAAATCACAGCAACCGTGGTGCTTTCGACAGAAAAGACATAAAAAATGACCGGCAGCAGCACCAGTATGGGCGGTAACTGGGCTATCGCAAGCACCAGTATGACGATGGCCAAAAGTCCGGCTGCCGGTACACCGGCGAACATCATACCTAAGCCGCCTAACAGCGCCTGTATGAACGCGATGCCAATGACGCCAACAGCAACGCTGCGGATCGTGGCAGTTGATAAAGTTAACAAAGGTTCGCCCTGGTCGCCTGCCAGGCGGGTGGCGATCCTTTGCATAGCGGCACCGGCATATTCAGCGCTCGACAGAAATGCTGCTGCGATCAGCATCGAAATAATAAATTGAACAACACCGGACGCTACACCTTTGGCAGCACCTACCAGTTTTTGACCGGCAGCGGTAAGCTGAGTGGGGTATTTTTCCAATAAAGCACTCAGGTCAACCGAAGCCTGGTGCCAGATCGCATAGGTTTTTTCACCGATCACAGGCCATTCAGCCACGGACTCAGATGGCGGTGGGATATGTACTGCGCCGGATTCGATTTGCCCACCGATGGTGGTCGCACTTTCTATCATTGATGATGACAATGAAATGACCGGTATCAAAATCGCCGCGATACTGCCCACGGCGATCAGTGTAACGGCCAGTTTCTTGCGTCCGCCGAGTTTATCAACGAGTTTCAGAAATGGCTTATAAATTGCGACAGCGATAATTGCACCCCAGGCAATCAGTCCAATAAATGGTGTGAGTATTTTCAGGCACCAGGCCAGGATGAGAAAGATAACGCCCAGTCGAATGGCGATCTCGATTGCCAGGGAAGTCGGGTTGTTGTTTGAATTATCAGATGATGTCATGGCTGCCTGCTCCTAAGTGTAAGGAGCAAGCATACCATTGAATGGGTGCGGCATTAAAAGCCGGATAATAAGATGCCTGGAAATAAGCCTGGGGTGATGCTCAGGCTGCCTGGCCGTTCAGCTCCAGCAGCTTTGCAAATTCATTATTCGGCTCCAGAACGTCGGCCAGGGTGAAGCGGCCCAGTTCATTCAGATAAGCTTGTAATGCGTGATGCAAAAAGCTGTTCAAGCGGGCATCTGCCGTTGATTCAGACCCGGCAGGCGCTTGTTCTGAATTCAAGTCTTGCAGGTGCTTTTCTGTGTTGCCGATGATTTCAGCCAGGCTTATCTCCTCGGGTGAGCGGTTCAATTGAATCCCGCCGCCCGGTCCGCGTTGCGCTGCCACAAATTGCAGGCGCGTGAGGTTGCTTACGACCTTCATTAAATGGTTTTTTGAAATATCGTAGGCTTCAGAGATCTGGTGAATAGTCACCCTGCCTTCATTGTTTTGTCCCAGGTAAACCAGAACGCGTAAAGAATAATCTGTGAATCGTGTGAGGCGCATTGCGTTTCTTCCACTTCAAGGTTGAGCCCCCCCCAAACTTGTTGTCTCATTATACGCAGTGTTGGTGAATTTCCGGATGGCATGAACCGGAAGGTTTGCAGAATTTATGCAGAAAAAAAGCCGGAATTATATTCCGGCTTTTCTGAACGCTCTGAAAGTGCTACTGGGAGGTGTAATACGCGGCCAGGTTAGCAATGTCATCATCACTGAGGGCAGCAGCCATCGGTGACATCATAGGGTCTTTGCGATCACCATCGCGGAATCCCTTGATCTGCTTGACCAGGTACTGTTCCTGTTGTCCTGCGAGATTGGGCCACATCGGGTTGCTGCTGACACCGGCCGGGCCGTGACAAGCTGCACAAACGACAGATTTGGCTTTGCCCTTGGCCGCATCACCGGCCATAACAGATGATGAAGCAAACATTAGCACTGTCAGTAAAACAAAAATAAATGATTTCATTAAAAAGTCCTCCGTTGGAATGATAAAAGACATTTTTTCAGAAGTGATTCTGTTAAAAATGCGCAATAAAAATACTGGTGCATATTTTAACGGATTTTGGTGCTGCTGGCAGCAGTTTTATATAGGTGGGTTGAACGAATACCGGCACCCGGCCGGAGGAGGTGGGTGCCGGTATGTTACACCTGACTTTTTGCAGATGCCTTCAAACTTGCAATGCAACCAGGCCGGGAATATATCCCTGGCCGCTGCAATACTTAATAAGCAGGTATTTCTTCAACCGGAGTTTCAGAAGTAACGGTTATTTTGCGGTTAATAGTTTGTCCGGGCTCTGCTGCAAGCAACGGTTGAGCATTGTCAGGCGATAAAAAGCCGCCAGACAGCTGAGCAATGGTATTGGAGTCGGGTGAAGGCGCGCTTGCCAGAAACAACGCGGCCCACAAAATGACGATAGGTTTCATGTCGCTACATCCTTGTATAACCAGTTTAAAAACAAGCATTTACTCCTGTAAATGCTGTCGGCTACAGTCAGAATTCCTTTCTGAAACAGTAACCAGTTCGGTCAGTATACCCCAATTCGATAATTATTTTCCAACAAGGTGATTTTAATGGCCTTTTTACAAGCAGCATTGAACCACCAATGTCGGTCATCTCAAAGTTTTTGCACACCGTTTTCGGTGGCAATCAGAACCAGGTCGGCGGGTCGTAAGGCAAATAGGCCGCAGGTCACAACACCGGTCAGATTATTGATGGTCTGTTCCATTTTGACGGGATCAACCAGGTCCATATTGTGCACATCCAGGATCCAGTTACCGTTATCGGTGGTAAAGCCTTCGCGCCATTCCGGTTGTCCACCGAGTGCCACCAGCTTGCGAGCCACCAGGCTGCGCGCCAAAGGAATAACTTCAATCGGTAATGGAAAAGCTCCGAGTACGCCTACCTGTTTGCTGGCATCGGCGATACAGACAAATTTTCTGCTGGCCGCTGCAATAATTTTTTCCCGGGTGAGTGCGCCGCCGCCGCCTTTGATCAGGCGACGGTGCGCGTCGAATTCGTCCGCGCCGTCGATGTATACATCCAGCCCACCAGTCTGGTTAAGGTTCATTACCCGGATACCGGCATCCTGCAGTAATATGGTGGTTGCCTCGGAACTGGATACCGCTGCTTCAATACGGATTCCGCTTTCAACCAGCGCTGCGATAAAACAATTGACCGTGCTGCCCGTGCCCACGCCCAGGATGCTGTCAGGTTGAACGTAATCCAGTGCTGCTGCGCCGACCTGGCGCTTTAGTTCATCCTGATTCATGCTGCTTTCAACGACATGATGTAATCCCACTGGTCCGGTGCAACCGGCATGACGGATAAGCGGTTACCGCGCCGGATCAACGGCAAATCACCGAGGGGTTCGATGTGCTCCTTGATTTTTTTGAGTGAAATAGGCTCATCCAGTTTACTGATCAGGCGGATATCAACCAGGAACCAGCGCGGGTTTTCCGGGTCGCTCTTGGGATCGAAATACCTGGCGTTCGGATCGAATGCATCCGGGTCAGGGTAGGGCTCAGATGCAATCTCGGCCAGCCCGACAATTCCCGGTACATCGGTGTTGGAGTGATAAAAGAAAACCTTGTCACCCACTTGCATATCGTCGCGCATGAAGTTGCGCGCCTGGTAGTTTCGCACATGTTTCCACCAGCGGGTCTGGTCCGGGCACTCTGCCAGGTCATCAACGCTGAATACATTCGGTTCGCTTTTTACCAGCCAGTGCTTCATTTAATTCTCCAGATTCAGTAATTTTCGTCATGTGGTGATTTTTACCTGTTTAGCCGGTAAAGGTAAACCATCCATTTTCATTGACCACACCATGTAAGGGAATATCCCAGTCATTTTGCTTGAGGGGCTCAACTTCCTGCAGGCTGTAGGCAATACCGATCCGTAGTGGCAGCGGTGAATCCCGTAACGATTCCAGGCGACGGTCGTAATACCCGGAGCCCACGCCGAGTCGGTTGCCCAGGTGGTCATAACCAACCAGTGGCATGATCAGAAGGGGGCAGGTCGATAGTGATATTTTTTCGGTTTTGCCGGGTTCGGGTATACCAAAGCGGTTTTTTTCAAGTTCGAGATCCGCCTGCCAGGCATGGAATTCCATGCTGATTCCGTTTGCAGCAATTTTTGGCAACGCGATTTTGATGCCTTGGTCCAGCAATTGCTGGTAAAGCGGAATCATGTCTGGCTCACCGTCGAATGGCCAAAAGGCCGCGAGTGAGGAAATTGAACGGGCTTCAATCAATGCCAACAGATGCTGACGAATAGCCAGGTCAAATTGCGCGCGTTCGGTATGGCCGATATCACGCCGCAGCTTGCGTAGCTCAGCGCGTAACGCTTGCCTGGAATGCCGGGCGGAGCTGTGGCTGACTGGCTCAGTCATGCCGGGAAAGTGACCGTAAAGGGAATGTTGAAAAGGTGGTGTTGGACACGGAAAAACCCTCCGTGAATGCCGCTGCGGACTCGATTGCCTTGAACCAAAGGTTCAAGTGGGGCGACGTTCCGAGCTTCAGGCTTTTCGCACTTCGGCGAACATGCACAACAGCTGTCAGATGTGTCATCCCGAGGTTACAAATTAGGGACAAGGCACTTATCAGGCCAACTGGCGAACACCACAGAGGGCAAAGCCATTCTATCCCAATTATTCGCCGAGTGCATCTTCCAGTTCATCAGCAAGCTTACGAATGCGCTTATCCACATTCTGCTTGCGATGTTCCTCAAGCTTTTGCATCTTGAGCAATTCATCAGAAAGATTCAGTGCTGTCATGACCGCAATACGCTCGAGCGCCATCAACCTGCCTTCACCCTTGATGGAGCGCATACGCTCATCCAGATGGGCGGCGGCCTCCTGCAAAACTTTACGTTCTTCCGGTTTGCAGGCGAACTGGTATTCCCGGTCCAGAATGGTAACCGAAATAGGCTCAGATTCTAATTCCATGGAGGTCAGGTCTGTTCCAGGCCTTTGAGGCGATTGATCATCGCTTCAACCTTGGTGCGGGCTTCATCGTTCTTGGCCACCAGCGATGCACGTTCTGCAACCAGGGATTCCTGGCGCACGTGCAATGACTTGTTTTCTTCCCGAAGTTTGCTTATCTGGGCGAGCAAAGTACGTAGTTGTTCTTCGAGTCTTTGTAGATCTTTATCTGTTTGTTCTAAGGAATCCATAGCATCACTATAATTTGACAAGTAATTTTGGTCAATCAGCAATGTGACCTCAGGTAAAAGAATGTTAATAAATATTTGTTGCTGACTGTGAAGCCAACGGCCCACCTGATAACATCTCGCACAGTAAGCAGCGATATTGAGAACAACCTATGACAGCCGCCCATTTACCCGATTTTGAACATACCCTGGTGATTGCACAGGGGAACCTTGAAGCACCCGAGCTGGCCGAGTGTCACGGAGTGGTCTGCGGGCTGTTGTGCCGTAAGCCGGACAGTAGCCTGGATGCCTATGTTGGTCTGCTGGATATGCTTGAACTGGTAAAATCACCTGGAACAGGTCTGAAGATATCACTGGAAGAACTACTGAATTCCAGCAGGGAGCAACTGGCTGATGAGGACATGGGCTTCCATTTGTGGCTGCCGAATGATGAAGAAATTCTGGAAGAGCGGACCATGGCACTATCACAGTGGTGCAACGGGTTCCTGGCAGGAATTGGCAGCGGCGGTAATGACAGCCTGAAAACTATGTCGAAAGATGCCAACGAGGCGTTGGAAGATCTGCAACAAATTGCCAAAGCAGATGTGCCCGATACGACAGAAAGTGAAGAAGACGAAGTTGCCTTTGCCGAAATTATTGAATACATCCGGGTCGTGATACTGATGATCAGGGAAGACCTTCGTGGCCCTGACGGGCAGGATTTTATCCATTGAGATTATTAACAATCTGTAGAAAACCATGATCAAACAAAAAGAATTTGCGAAACGCCGCGATCACCTGATGGAAATTGCCGGGCAGGGCTCCGTCGTGATCGTACGTGCTGCGACTCCGAAAATCCGTAACAATGATGCCCACTACCCGTATCGTCAGGACAGTGACTTTCTGTACCTGAGCGGTTTTTCGGAACCCGATGCAATGATGGTGTTACTGCCCGAAGAAAAAGGCGGCGAATCCATCATGTTTTGCCGGCCCCGGGATCGTCATCGCGAAATGTGGGATGGCGTGATGGCCGGCACCGAGGGTGCGAAAGAGCAGTTTGGCTTTGACCAGGCTTATCCCATCGCGGAAATGGAAAAGCGTCTGCCCGCTTTGATGCATGACCGTGAGAGAGTTATTTACGACCTGGGTAAAGACCCGGATTTTGATCAGCTTCTGATTGGCTGGTTAAATGATTTTCGCAGCAAGACCCGCAAAAAGTTCCTGGCACCCGATGAGATCACGGCCCTTGATCACAGTCTGCATGAAATGCGTCTGTTCAAAAGCCGTACGGAAATATCGGCAATGCGCAAATCGGCCCGGGTTGCCATTGCGGCCCATCAACGTGCCATGCAAGTGTGCAAACCCGGTATGAACGAGGCGGAAATTCACGCGGAACTGTTACAGACATTTACACGTAAGCAGTGCGAGGCATCTTATATCCCCATTGTCGGCGGTGGGGCCAATGCCTGTGTTTTGCATTACATCACCAATCGCGATGAGCTTAACGATGGTGATTTGCTGTTGATTGATGCCGGTGCCGAATACGACGGCTATGCTTCAGATATCACCCGCACATTCCCGGTTAACGGAAAATTCAGCGGTCCGCAAAGGGATTTATACGAAGTGGTGCTGGCGGCACAGTTGGCCGCCATCGAAGAGGTTCGTGCGGGTAACCCCTGGGATCATGTGCATGAGACGGCGGTCCAAGTCGCAACCCAGGGCATGCTGGATCTGGGCATATTAAAAGGTAGCCTGGAAGAGGCCCTGGAAGAAGAACACTTCAAGGATTATTACGTGCATAACACCGGTCACTGGCTGGGCCTGGATGTGCATGACGTGGGTGAATATGAAATCGACGGCCATTCCAGGGTGCTGGAGTCCGGCATGGTACTGACGGTAGAGCCGGGCATTTATATCCCGCCATCGGCAACGGCGGTGGATGAAACCTGGCGTGGACTGGGGATCCGTGTTGAAGATAACGTTGCTGTCACCAAAGATGCCGCCGACGTCCTGACGGCTGACCTGTGCAAGAGTATGGATGATATCGAGGCACTGATGGCGGCATGAGCCCCATCTGTGAAATATGAACCTGGCCTGCGACATATGAACCAGACCTGTGATATCGCTATTGTGGGCGGCGGTCTGGCCGGTGCGAGCCTCGCAATCGCCCTGGCACCGTTGGGTTATGACATAAAAGTTATCGAGGCGGTGGCTTTCAAAGCGGCCGATCAACCCAGTTACGATGACCGCACGCTGGCACTCAGCCACAGTTCGTGCCGCATTCTGTCCGCTATGGGTTTGTGGGATTCATTGGCAGCCGATGCGACCCCCATGCGCAAGATCTTTGTAACCGAACGGAATCGCCCGGGACGGGTGGTGCTGGATGCAGCTGAACTGGGTCTGGATGAATTTGGTCACGTGGTGGAAGCACGCCGGTTCGGCGCTGTGGTTACCCGGCAACTGGCACAGATAGAGAATGTTGAAGTGATGTGCCCTGCCAGCGTGACGGACATCGAAATTGGTTCAGACAAT
>Ga0164313_10005772_pt1 | contig 10940 bp, 16 predicted proteins | sample GuaBasSedimGuay4_FD_113735 | JGI IMG/M metagenome (GOLD analysis project Ga0164313, IMG submission 113735) | Subseafloor sediment microbial communities from Guaymas Basin, Gulf of California, Mexico - Guay4, Core 4569-4, 0-3 cm | ecosystem: Environmental > Aquatic > Marine > Hydrothermal vents...
TACCTTCGATTCTGGTGAGGAGGTCCCGCCCGGGGAGTTCAACGGCAACCGCCTGATGGCCCAGCGTGAGGTCTTCCAACTCTCCACCCAGGTCGACTTCAAGAACCTGGTCGTGGATACCGACAGCGGGGAGATCGTCATCCTCGGTCTCTCCCAGGGCAGAGTCGTACAGGCGAGCCAGAGATACGTGTACGACGAGCAAGCCGATGCGCTCATCGACACCGTCGGCGACAGGGTGTGCACGCCAGGTGATACCGAGCAAACGAAGGGCAACTTCGTGTGTGATGATGGTGAGGTGCTCGTGCCAGGGTGGGTCGCGTTCATCGGGATGAAGAACTACAACACCGTCGCCACCAATGATCTCATCCGGGAGCCGTTCCTGCGTGTGTTCCTGTGGAACTTCGTCTTCGCCTTCCTGAGCGTTGCAACAACCTTCGCTCTTGGTCTGACGCTGGCCGTCACGATGCATCACTACCGGATGAAGGGCCTCCGATTCTTCCGCTCCGTGTTCATCATCCCGTACGCCATCCCAGCGTTCCTCTCGATCCTCGTGTGGCGTGGCCTCTTCAATTCGTCCTTTGGGACCATCAACCGAACACTCGCGCCGTTGTACGATCTCCTCGGCATCGATCCGATCCGCTGGCTGAGCGACCCCACGTGGGCAAAGGTGACGGTGATTCTCGTCAACCTCTGGCTCGGATTCCCGTACATGTTCCTTCTTGCCACCGGTGCGCTGCAATCGATCCCGAGCGATATCCTCGAGGCAGCAAGCGTGGATGGCGCAACAGGTGCTAGAGCGTTCCGCAAGATCACGTTCCCGCTGCTGATGGTCGCCCTCGCTCCTCTGTTGATCGGTTCCTTCGCCTTCAACTTCAACAACTTCAACCTGATCTTCCTCCTCACCCAGGGTGGTCCCCCGGTTCTGGGCGCGGACATCCCCGTTGGCCATACGGACATCCTGATCTCGTTCACCTTCAACCTTGCCTCGAACGCTGGACGCGGGAACAACTTCGGCCTTGCCTCGGCCATCACGATGCTCATCTTCTTCCTGCTGCTGCTGATCTCGGCCTTCAGCTTCCGGTTCACGAAACGTCTGGAGGACACCTATGGCGGCTCCTGACAACAACCGGAAACTCGAACAAAAGGTTGAATCCGCAGCGAAGAGCGGCGGACAGAGAGGCATGTTCTTTGCGTGGCGCAAGGCGAAGGAACCCAAGCCCGTCTATGCGAAGATGTCTGGCAAGGTCTGGGTCAGAACCCTTGGCTGGAGATACGTCGTTGGCCTCCTCGCCGTCATGTTCTCCCTCTATCCCGTGATGTACATCATCTCCAGTTCGCTCTCGGGGCAGGACAACCTCTCCGCGGCGACGTTCTTCCCGACCACCTTCGACTTCAGCTCATATCAGACACTGTTCTCAAATCCTGACCTGACTCCGTTCATGACCTGGCTACGCAACTCGTGGATCGTTTCGTTGGCTGCATCGTCGATGAATGTTGCACTTGCCGCAATGGCCGCGTTCGCATTCTCACGGTTCCGCTTCAAAGGACGCAGAACAGGACTCCTTGCGCTGCTCCTCGTGCAGATCTTCCCTCAGTTCCTTGCGTTCGTCGCGATCCTCCTGATCATGATCGAGATCGGGAACATCATCCCCGCGATCGGCCTGGATACGCTTGCTGGTCTCACGCTCGTGTACCTCGGTGGGGCGATCGGGTTCAACACCTTCCTCATCAAGGGGTTCATGGACTCGATACCAGACTCCCTTGACGAGTCGGCACGGGTGGATGGTGCGTCGCACTGGACGATCTTCTCGAAGATCATCCTTCCTCTGGCGAGGCCAGCACTCGCCGTGATCTTCATCATCAGCTTCATCAACCTCTTCTCCGAGTTCCTCCTCGCCCGAACACTGCTCTCCTCCACTGAGAATTTCACCTTCGCTGTTGGCCTCCAACTGTTCACATCGGCCAACTACGCGGCGTCGTGGGGTCTGCTGTCTGCAGCGGCCGTCGTCGGTGCTGCACCGATCGTGCTCACGTTCCTGTTCGCCCAACGCGCCATCATCTCTGGCCTCACTGGCGGATCAGTGAAGGGCTAGAAGGCATTTTCCGTTCTCCGTTTTCCGCCCGCTGGACGCAGCTAGCGCGGGATGTGGACGAACGAGACAGCGAGGGGCCTACGTCCAGGATCACGACCAAGGAGGTGCCGTATGAGACACATGGCTGAAGAGGAGTGGACTCAGTTCCTGAGAGAGGGAACACGAACGGCGAAGCTGTCGGTCAACCTGCCAAGTGGTCGGCCCACGGTTACGCCGGTGTGGTTCCTGTACGAGGACGGAGTCATCCGGATAGAGACGGGTGCAGACTCGCCGAAGGCTAGAGCACTCGCCGCCGATCCACGGGCGTGCCTCATCGTTGACCTCGAGGAACCTCCCTACGCGTTCGTCAAGATCGATGCGACCGCGGCCATCATCGATGACCCTGACCTGACACTCAGGGTCGCGACAGATATCGGTGGCCGCTACATGGGTCCTGACCGAGCTGAGGAGTTCGGCGCACGCAACGGTGGACCTGGACAGATCACGATCGAGTTCACACCTACCCGAGTCACAGCTATCCACGACATCAGCGACTAACGCCTGCACCCAGACGCACAGCCACACCTCCCCCTGACAAGGACGGTTCGTCACGACCAAGCCGCGGCTTTTCACAAAGAGTCCAGATCTCCGCACTCGCTAGCCTCAGCTTCACGCCCAGTCCGGGCGAAGGTCGACGAGCCAGCCCAGCTGAGCCCAGCCAACAACACGTGTGGAACCCGGAACGGAGGCAAACGTTGTGGGATGTGGGACCCCTCGGCACCTACACTGAGAATTCGACAGGAACCGATCTCGGGCAACAAACGAACCAGGAGAGTGGATTGTGGCATCGACAGATATGACTCCTGAGGAGATCGACAATCTGATCGCGGAGAACACCGAACTCCGGCATCAGATAGAGGATCAGAACGAAGCCAGCAAGGCGAAGAAGACATCCATGTTCCGGCGGATACTGTCGATCGTTCTGGCGATCCTGGCCATCGTCGCCATCGTGGCATCTGTCGACGCCATATGGCTGAAGACGACACTTCAGAACGAGGACCAGTTCGTCTCAACGTTCGACGAGTTGATCGTCCATGAAGACGTCGCGACAGCGCTGTCTGTCCAGATCGCTGACGGCATCATCGAAGCAACAGACGCCGAGGTCTTGATCGCTGAGAACCTACCGCCCGAGTTGGAGTTCATAAGTGCCCCGATTACTGAGGCCATGTCCGGACTGCTCGAGAACACCGCCAGTAGCTTGCTCCAGTCCGAGGCAGCCGGTACGGTGTGGTCCGCCACTCTTCGGACAACACACATCGGTGTCAGTGCCGTTCTCAGCGGAAATGATACGGCTCTCGTATCTGAGGCCGGCCAGATTGCAGTCGATCTTGACGAACTCGCCATTTTGGTCCTCGATCGCGCTGGGGAACTAGGCCTCCCGCTACCGGACGCTGAAACGAGCTTCGGTCAGATCGTGATCTTCGAATCGGAAGAACTCGCAGCGGTCCAGAACGTGGCCCAAGCGATCAGTACGATCGGCTGGTTGCTGCCTCTCATCGCCCTCCTCCTGATCGCTGGAGCGCTGTTGGCCGATCCCGACCGACGGTGGATGACTGCCTTCCTCGGTTTCGGAACCGCCTTCGGCATGCTCGGGAGCCTCGTGGTGCTCCGTGTCGGTCGGAACGTGACACTCAACGCAATTGAGGACGAGGTGACGCGCGTTGCTGGCCAGGCGACGTGGGACATTGTCCTGGATCGCTTGATCTCAGCAACTTGGGGCATCCTGGTGCTCGGGTTGATCATCGGGTTCATTGCGTGGGCCGTCGGACCATCACCACGTGCCCAAGGGTTCTCTTCCTGGATCTCGACAACCGTCGGAAACTGGCGTAAACCCGAGGAAGCTGATCCGAGCGGGTTCTCCAAGTTCCTCGCAGGGTCGAAGCGAACCATCGAGTTGATCGTTGTTGCGATCGGTCTGCTGTTCGTGCTGTTTGGCCCATCGTTGAGTGCCGTGCGAGTGCTCGTCGCGACGCTCGTTGTCGTCGGCATCGTCGTCCTCATCGAGATACTGGCCGGGCCAGCGGAGAAAACGGCAGACCCGTCGGTCCCCGCAAGCGAACACATCGACGCGTAGCTCGTCGCCCGATTGGACCCTGGCCTCCGTGGCCAGATCCGATACGTATCGCCGTACGTGAGATCACCAGTAACTCGTCCGGTCGGCCCTGTCTCAGTCCGATCGGACGGTTGCGGTTGCTGCGATGAGCATCCCGTCGAGATAGCTGCGGAAGACACCCGGTTCAAGGCCAACACCCCGGAAAAGAGCGTCAAGTTGGGAGCTGCTCATCTTCGTGGGACCCCGGTGCCACTTCGTGAGTGCAGCCTCGGAGAATCCCGTCAGATCTCGCGTCTCGATGAGAGCGTCGAGGTCTTCATCGGTGAAGCTGGTCGAAGGAACGAGAACGCTGACCGTGCCGCCGGGTACACACACTCGGTGCATCTCGGACAGAACCGGCTTTGCATCATCGACGACGTTGACGACTGACGCTGCCACAACAGCGTCGAAGGTATCGTCGTCGTAGGGAAGCCTGGTGGCGTCGCCGACGTGGAAGTTCAGGCCCGGGTGGTCCCTCCTCGCTCTGTCAATCATTTTGCGTGACCGATCGATACCGGTGACACGCAAGCCACGGTCCACAAGGTGGGAGGTCAGGATGCCTGTGGCGCACCCTATTTCGAGGACACGGTCGTCGGAGCGAAGGTCGAGTTCCTCGGTCCAGTGATGGTGGCTGCCCGAGTACCAGTCCAGTTCTCCAATGGTGGCGAAGAACCGGGGTTGGCTCTGAGCCAGCATGGTCTCCACGTCCGTAGCTCCAGATGTCTTGTCGAGTCGGTTCCCTGTCACGGTGTTGACACCGGGCGAGGACGCCAGAGGTAGAGCAACGCGGCAATCCATGTGGCGTTGAACATCGGGAACAGGGAATCCGATAGTGCGACCACGCCAGTTGCGGTGTAGAAGACTCCGGCTCCGAGGTCGACGAGTTGGATGAAGATCATGGACGTGATCCACAAGACGTTGGGTTCCGGGTCACGAGCGATGTAGATGAACACGATGCCGTAGGCCAGGAACCGGGCACCGAGCATGGCCAGGGGGTAGAAGATGTCGTCCTGGGGTACCGAATGCCCGATGGCTTCGAGAAAGAATGCGGGTGCGAACAGGTAGAACAGACCCAGGGCGATCTGGATCCCTCCGACCACTCTCAAGAGGATTCTCAGCTTTTTCATCGTTGTCGGCTCCTTGACTATGGTGAACGAAGAGGTAATGTACACACAAAGCTTCCCTATGTGAAGTGGTTTCCTTTTAGAAAGTAAGGGCTATGGCAGTGACGATTGTGCAGGCAGAGGTCTGTGACGACGAGTGTCCGATAAAGAAAACTGCAGAAGTAATCGAGGGCCGTTGGACCACGCTCGTGATACGCGAGCTACTACCGGGCAAGAAGCGTTTCTCAGAGATCCAGAAGGCGCTCACGGGGATCAGTCCAAAAGTGCTCACAGCCCGCCTACGTCTACTGGAACGACGAGAGTTGTTGACCCGAACCGTCTTCGCCACCGTTCCACCCAAGACCGAGTACGAGCTCACACCCCTCGGAAGACATCTCGAATCCGTCCTCGATGCCATGGCTGAATTCGGCCAACAACTCCCAAGCGATACCCGCCAGTAGCCCAACCACCCAATCAAGGAGCGAGGCAACACCCTGTCACGCCGGGCATGACACACCGAAGCGGACATCTCGAAACCTCGACACTCGGACTATCCGATCGAAGCTAGTGAGATTTGGACGAGACGGACCTGCGTTCGGCGGAGGTCAGGTGGACGCGGGGGCGACAAGCAGGTCCGTTACCACCTCGAGCTCGTACAGGGTCTCCATGGATGCACATGCCTCACGCATACTGTCATCGACGCCGGCGTACTGGATGGGGAGTTCGCATGCCTCCCACGTTTCACGGTCAGGCCACTGCGTGTAACCGATATAGGTACCGTCGTCTGTGGCATGCAAGCGCGATCCGAGACCTCCGCACTCTTCCTCGATCGCCTCATGGACGGTCCTCCAGCACAGAACAAAGTGTTGACGTTGACTGGGCTTGACCTCGATACGGTGGATGACGATGAACATGAATGCACCTCCAACCCCCAATCTACTCCCATCAGAGCAGCTCGCCACCAGCCGATCTTCATCCGCCTCTGAGTACTCTCATTCGAGACGTATCCTTCACCCTCGTATGCACCTCCTCCCCTTTCCACGCGTCGTCCTGCCCATGCTCATGCTTGCCCTCATCACGCTGGTGCCAGTATCTGCGTCTGCCCAAACACAGGGAGATGTCGACAATGCCAAGACAGCCGAAGAGCAAGCCCTCCAGGCACTCCTCGATGCTGACGAGGTCCTTGAATCCAATCTCGAGGAGATGGAGCGCATTCAGGGTCAGATTTTCGATCTCGAATGGCGCATAGAGAAACTCGAAACCGCCCTGGCCGAATACGGCGAGAACGTCGACTCGCTCGAAGATCGTGCGAAGCTCATCGTCGTGGAGGCATACACAACGGGTGGCCGCAACATGGTCACAGCTGCCTTCAGTGCGAACGACATCCAAGATCTGATCACAACCCAGGCACTGTTCGACGCTGCGACAACCAGGGACCTCAGCCAGCTTGATCAACTCTCCGCTGTGGGCCGCCAGGTAGATCGACTGAACAACGACCTGCTCATCAGAGAAGAGGAAGTTCAGGGGCTCAGAGCCGAACAGGAAGTCGTCATCGCGAACCTCGAACAGGAACGAGCCGCCGCCGACAAACTCCACGCTAACGCAAAGAAGAACCACGCCGACGTGTATCAGCGATACAAAGAGGAGCAAGCGCGCCGAGCAGCAGCGGCAGCAGCAGCCAAAGCAGCGGCCGCCAAAGCAGCAGCAGAAGCCGCCGTAGCCAAAGCGGCAGCAGAAGCCGCTGCTGCCAACAAAGCCACGACACAGTCTTCGTCAGGGTCATCTTCGGGTTCGTCAAGCTCATCCTCGAACTCGTCATCTAGCTCATCGTCAAGCTCATCATCTGGTTCATCAAGTTCATCATCGGATACGTCATCAAGCTCGTCTTCGGATACGTCATCGGACACATCGTCGAGCTCATCGTCTGACTCGTCGGACTCGTCTGACTCCTCATCGAGCTCTTCGTCAGGGTCCGGCTCCCAGGCTGCATCATCAGGCGTCGTCTGCCCTCTGCCCAACGGCTCCTCCTTCATTGATACCTGGGGCTACGCACGATCCCGCGGACGAACGCACAAGGGAACGGACATGATCGCCTCGAAGGGATCCCCGATCGTGGCGATGGTCGGTGGAAAGCTTCGTATGAACTGGCATTCGCTCGGCGGTCGCCAGACATATGTCTATGGAACTGACGGCGTCACCTACTACTACGCCCACCTGTCTGGATATGCGAGCGGCTTGAGCAGCGGATCGATCGTTTCCCAGGGTCAGGTCATCGGGTACGTCGGCAGCACAGGCAACGCCACAACGAACGTGCTGCACCTCGGGATGATCATCGGCGGAACGTATGTGAACCCGTACGCGACCGTAAGAGCGGCCTGCTAACACCCCCAGCCCTCACGCTTCCGGGCGACCTTCGGGTTATGAGTTTGATGCTGGTGTTCGCGTACTTCCGCTGCGCTGCCTGTTTCGACACGCCGAGCATCGATCCAATCTCTGTACCGCCTGTGGACGGGTCGAGCATCGGATGCCGCCATCGGACGATCACAACCGAAAGGTTGTACATAGTGATGACATGGGAAAGTTCGATCCAGCTCCAACGCTCGCAGCCGGTCTGCTTCGTCTTGCACGAGACAAGACAAACATGACCCAAACCGACCTCGCTCTTCAAGCTGGTGTCTCCCAGCAATCCATCTCGGCCTATGAGACTGGACGGAAGGAACCGACACTCCCCACACTCGTCGCCTTCTTGCCGCAGCGGGCTCTGAAATGCGCATCCAGCTCGAACCAATCGACGACCACGACACCACCCTTGCAGCGTTCATCGAAACCTTGCCGTCCTCCCGACGAGCCGAACTCGCTGAGGAGAGTCGCGCACGGGTCGCCACTGAGCGACTCAATCGGGTTCGGGGTCAGTGATGCCAACACCGGATGTAGACGTCGCAACTATTCTTGATGCCGTCGTGGTCATCCAATACAGCGGCCGCGATGTGCCTGTCGCAAGCCTCGCCGACGTCATCCGCTCCAAAGAAGCCGCTGGACGAGAAGGATCTCCTGGTGCTTCCCGCCCTGAGAGCACACCTGAAACGCCAAGGAAATCGGTAGTGGCATGAAGCCGGGCCGCCGCCTCACATTGCCACGGTTCCGGCTCGATTCCGCGCACACATCACAATTAACACGAATCGAGATGTCACGTGTCGGCCAACCCCAAGCATGAAGATGCTCCTGAGAAACACATGATCCCCATGGAATCATTCGAAGCGACCGCCAGGCTTGGACCAGCGACCATCGAGTCATGAGTCGGATGCAGCGACGTTCGCGTACTTCCGCTGCGCTGCCTGTTTTGACACGCCGAGCATCGCTCCGATCTCTGCCCAGCTGCGTTCCGAACGGCGGGCGGAGCGAACAGCTTCAGTCAGCTCCTCATCCACTTCATTGCGTTGCTCCACCAGGTCCGCAATGGAGCGCAGCGCCTCGGTGTCGACAACCTTCAAGTCTGTGGAGTCGACATCGTCGGCCCACCGCTCCAAGGCCTCAGCGCGATCGGTTCTCGTACTACTCATGTCGTCCACCATCCCTTCAAGAGCTTCGCACGTGCCTTCATGTCGTGAATGATCGCCGCACCGCCGTCGTCGATCACAACACCGACCTCCAACGGCTCCGACGTTCTTGATGGTCCGATGAACATCGTGACGGCTGGATCGTGGGTCTCGAAGGCTCGCCAGTGGTGTCGTACTGCATGCATCATGTCCTCGTTCGGGACACCGTGGTTTCGTGCGCTCGCTTCGATGTCCACAACACAGAAGTACCAGCCCAGCGAACCGACGTCAACACATGTTGACGATATCGGAAGATCAGCGTTGACACTGTCCAGCCTTGCCTTGACACGAGCGTCGGCTTGCTATCAAATTCCGGCATCCATGGGACCAGGCCCGACGTCCCACGCGATAGACACGCGAAGAAGGACGCCTCGACCATCGCTGACCGCGAGAAAACCCTTGAGAATGTAGGAATGTCAAGGGTGCCTTTCGTAGCGGGGGCAGGATTTGAACCTGCGATCTTGGGGCCATGAGTTAGAAGAGCCATGTATCCAGGTGTTGGCTCTTCCTCGAACGGAGACTCTGGATTCATCGGGGACCGCTTCGCATGAGCCCGGCCAACTCGGTCGAGTTCCCACCAGACCGGGGGACACGGTAACCGTCGGTGCCTGGACGGATCGAGGACGACACCTGGTCAGTTTGACGGTCAGGCGCTGTGGATCCGCGTTCCGCGGTGTCTCGATTCCGGGCACGCGGTGTTTTGTGCGCATTGGGCTCGGGATCTGGAGATGGGGCCTTATCCTGGGGTGTTGACCCCACCCTCATTGCAGACTATAATTCTAGTCATGTCGAAAGTGTTGCCTCTGACCGAGGTCAAAGCCAAGCTATCAGAAGTCGTCGATGAGATCGTCGCCACCCACGAGCGAGTCACCGTGACCCGAAACGGTCGCCCAGCTGTGGTCCTGCTTAGCGCAGACGATCTCGAAGCGATCGAAGAAACGGTAGCGATTCTCTCTGACCCAGCCGCAGTGCGTGAGATTGAGCGCGGCCGGGCCGCAGTTGCCGCCGGCGATATCGCTACCAAGGACGAGGTCCAAGCCCTGCGCGATCAGCTGCGTGCTGGAACGGCGTGACCGAACCGTCATGGGATCTTGTCGTTGCCAGCTCGGCGCGACGGGCGATCGACCGCCTTCCTGCAAAGGTCGCTGTGGCGGTCGTGGACTACCTGCTTGGTCCCCTGCTCGAGAACCCACATCGCGTGGGCAAGCCGCTCCGTGGCGACCTGACCGGTCTCCACTCCGCGAGGGTCGGTGCCTATCGCGTCGTCTACGAGATCTACCAACATGACCACACGGTACGAGTTGTCTACATTGACCACCGTGCCGACGTATACCGACCCCGGTAACGCACCCACCGACGATCCGGCGCACTGGGCAGGGGGTGCGTCGTAGTTCCAGGTTCGGTGAGGTGAGTGAGGGGTTGCGGCTCCGCTGTACCGTGGGCGCCTCGTGGTCGACGGGCACCGTTTGGCAACGATACGGCCATGGCGTCGCTTCGACTCGGACTCCGTTACCCGCTGTTTGGCCGCACCAATGAACAGTGTGGTGCCACCAGGCAGAAAGCAGCGAGCGACTCGGATGTCCGATCTTCGGGTTATGAGTTAGATACTGCAGTCCGACTTGCTGTTGCACGGTCCGCTCAACCCTTGGTATGTACGGGTTTCCTCAACAAACAGTCGCACCCGATACCGCTCGGCTGGGTCTGCTCCGTCACCGTTCGTTTGACACGGGTTTGACATAGGGGACTCCGGTGCGGGCCTTGCGGACCCAGTAGAGACGAAAACCGTATTCACAAATCAGAGTCATCAATATGGCCGCAATAAGACTGGTTGGTGCTGCATAACTCGAGACAGCAATGAGGATTGCCGCTAGCCCGTACGCAAAGAACGGTTCACGCCCGCGCGCTGTCGGGAGACGTACTCCGACGGTGAGTCTGTGTACATCCACAAGGAGGCCAATGGATGCGAAGGTGATACCGACGACTCGCACCGTGTTGAGCAAAGAACTCTCGTTCGACA
>Ga0164313_10005773_pt1 | contig 10939 bp, 15 predicted proteins | sample GuaBasSedimGuay4_FD_113735 | JGI IMG/M metagenome (GOLD analysis project Ga0164313, IMG submission 113735) | Subseafloor sediment microbial communities from Guaymas Basin, Gulf of California, Mexico - Guay4, Core 4569-4, 0-3 cm | ecosystem: Environmental > Aquatic > Marine > Hydrothermal vents...
CTATTTTTCATGCTCCATTACAATCGGTTTTTCACGATACGCCAGTAATTGCTCTTCGGCAAGCAGCTGGTTCTCTGCAAACATCACTTTTATGACACTGGTATCATTTTTATCAAGTTCTGCACGTTGTACTTTAGCGAAATTTTTAGCCTCGCGAAACGACTCGTAATCGCCAATCAACTCCAGATTTTTCACCAGCTCCATGCCCTCCGGAGATGACATCTTAAAAACATAATATGGCATAGCGCTACCTCAGTTAGTCCTGTCTCAATCTTTCAGCAAATTTCCTTCAGCAAATTTGTTAAACTTATCTCATTCTGTTCCGGTTAATCACAGAATCTTGTCACCGACATTATACCGATTGCCAACACACACTAAAACATCACATTATGAGTACAAATTTCCATTCAAAAGAACATCAAATACTGGCTACTTTGCGACAGGTATTATCAGAAATTGTGCGTGATACTACACCGCCACCCGGGCGCCCGCACCCGTTAAAACCGCAGACAATTGATAGGGTAAAAACAGCCTTTCAGCTCATCACTTCCCGTGAAAAAGAAATTATTGAAGAAGCCGGCGGCAATATGGATAAACGACCGCGTTACGCTGATGAACCTGAAACCTCACAGGTGGTTCAGTTTCAAAAACCTGAAGATAAAGACTAATAACTTATCTAGCCCACAGATTAACGCAGATGAACACGGATAAAAACACTTTTCATCTCCATTAAAAACATTCTCTAAAAACAGGAAGCTGAAGCGCTTTTCGGCTACACTCATAAATACACTATAAATATCCAGGAACAGGCAATGAGTAAAGAACTGTTTGATGTCGTATTTTTTGGCATTATACAAGCAGGCAAAGACAAAGAAACCGTGATGCAGAATATGGCAACACTGTTTAAAACTGATGCCAGCAAACTGGTACCCTACTTTGCTGGCGGCCGTAAGGTCATTAAAGGAAAAATTAACGCTGCCGCCGCTGAAAAATATAAAATTGCTTTAGAAAATATTGGCCTTACTATCAAGCTCGAGCCTTGTGAAGCCGGTACAGAAAACCCGGATACCTCCCGCAATGAAGCTGAAATAGACACCTCAGGTTTGACGCTAGCTGCAGCGGGCAGTGATGTTATTGAAACCCCGGTTGCCGTTCCTGCTCAAAAAATCGACGATATTGGCAATATCAGCATGGCTGAAACTGGCTCTGACGTGATTGAAAACCCTGTCGAAGTACCTGCGCAAAAAATTGAAGACATAAGCGATATATCTATAGCAGAAACGGGCAGCGATGTACTTGATCACCCTCAGGAAGTGGTCCCACAGAAAATTGATGATATCTCGGGTATCAGCCTGGCAGAGCCAGGCGCTGATTTAATTGAAAACCCCAAACCGAAAGAGAAAGCAAAAATACCTGATACCAGCGAACTCTCACTGGATGAAGAAAAAACCGAGCCTTAACATTCTTGTCACGCAAACAGCTGTTAGCGACCCATTTCGGACTGCCAGAGATTTTAAAAGCATTTAGTCCACAGATGAACGCAAATGAACGCAAATAAAAACATTTTAAAATGAAGAGTTTTTCGTAGGGTGGGCACGCTTTTTTGCCCACGTATTGGCAGGTCTTTCCGCGTGGGCAAAAAAGCGTGCCCACCCTACCGTTACTACAAAAGAAGTTGTTTTTTATTTGCGTTCATTTGCGTTCATCTGTGGACAAAATTGTTTTTCATTATGCGGGCGTTAATGGCCGAAGAAAGCCACATGCGACTATCTAATGCGGAATTTTCTCTCTCAGCGTATCGCGATCAAACCACCAGTCATCGGCTGGCACAATCGCACCCAGTACCAACGATAATCGAGGCAGGAAAACATCCGGATCAAGCAACTCCAGCCGCTCCATCCATGCACTCAAAGCTTCCTGATCGAGCACATCGGAATGTCCTTTTGCCACATTGGCCAACAGCTGTTTGGTGAGAAATGTCAGACTTTTATGCTGATCATCAGCAGCACGCACATCTGCAACATAATGCGCAACAACCGCAGCAACGGCTGCACCATCTGCTTTTGCCGGTGTTTCATCAATCACATAACTCAACATATTAACGGTTAAGGTGGGGTCTACCGGGTAAGTAACCGATAACCAGACACCATGCGCCAGGGCAACAATAGATGCCGGTTGCGCACTTTGATACAACACATCACAGCTTTCCACCGCATCCTGCCATTGCTCGAGTTCAATAAATGTATCCAGTGCAGTACGTGCTTTTTCCCACGACTCATCCGCACGCCCCGAGCCCACTAATGCTTCTGCCACATCGAGCTGCAGACGTGCACGCTCCACCGGTTCAGCACTGGCTTCAAGCGCATCATACATCGCCTGTTTTTTCTCCAGGTAGTTCTGGATATCTTCTTTTGACTGCTCGGGTGACGAGCTGTCTAACAGCAGATCGTCGAGTTCTTTCTTGACTGACATATGGAAAACCGTTTAAAACTTGAATTGAATGCGCTTTTTACAGCATTTTAGCATCAATAGAAACAGACAAAATGCAGGGTGAATTTCAGGCTATCACCCTGCCTTATTAGATATACCCTGCAGGGCAGACCGTAACCGAGCCTCATCAACAGGGAATGTCAGCGAGGCTGAAACCTCAAAACCCTGTAAAAAACGCTGGTATTGCGGCTCAAATTCTTTTTCATAAAAAACGATCACACTGCTTTCAGTTATCCCCTGGGCACTTGATAGCAGCGTTTCAAGGCTGCTGGTGCGGTCACGAAAATCTGACTGGAAATTAAACTCAGCCACCATGACCGTCGGTTTATATTGTCTAATCAGCTTTACCGCTTTACGTATACTTTCGGTCTTTATTACCTGGTAACCAAAGGCTTCATATAACTGTGTAAAGTCAGGATAACCGCCAATTTCGATAATCGATAATAAAACCGGCGTTTCATAATTACTCATTTAGATAAAGTCCGTTAAAATACCAGTAACATTGTATCTAAATAGTTTGCAGAACATCTGATTATTCACCTCAACAACCAGGACAGGGGCACAAAAATGGCCGGAAAACTCATCGAACCCAAAGTCATCACCGATCTCAATCAAAAGGTTGTTTGCTTACTTCCGGTCGGCTTTTATTTCAACGATGAACGCTGGGAAATAATCTGGCAGCAGTATGATAAAAAAGGCGATACCTTAAGCATGGCGGATTTAAAAGTATTATTTCCGGATGAAGAAACGGTGCAGAACCCTGCTGACAATACCGGTGAAACATTTAATCATAAAAAATGATTTTTCACTGAACCGTTATCTGCTAAGACCGTAATTTATTAACCACAATTCGCTTTATAGCGAGCCTCTGGCCCGCTACATTCTGATGCTTTACTTTCAGCTTCGGCTTCAGCTATTGCTCAGCACGAATTTTTGCATTCTGCTCCTGAAGTAATTGCTGCTGACGTTGTTTTTCCAGCCACTCAGACTCTAAACGCCTGGCTTCCTGCTGGTGCTTTTCTCTTCTTTCTTCTTCTAAACGCGCTTCCATTAAATGTTTTTCTTTTGCCCGTTTTGCGGCTTCACGCTTTACTCTGTCAGCTTCAGCTCTGGCCCTGACTTCTTTTTGTTTTGCTAATCGCTTTTTCTCATCCAGCTTCCTTTTTTTTTCTGCTGCCAGTTCTTCGGCCTGCTGTTTCACACGTTTTTCTTCTCCAGCTTTTGCAATTGCAGCCTCACGCTCTTTCTTCAAAGCTTGCGCTTCAACTTGCAATTCTTTTATTCGCGCCTCCTCCTGTTCACGTTGCTGCTTTAAAGCCTCGGCTTCAATTTGCAACTCTTTTACTCGCGCTTCCTCAAGTTCGCGCTGTTTTTGCCAGGCTGAAGTTCCATTAATTTCTGTGTATGTACTTTTAGCCCAATTGATGACTCCGATTGAACTAATTTTGCCACTGAATAACAGCACAAGCACAATAAGAACGACAAAAATAAATACCGAAAACATACCGTACTTAAGCAGCGATTTACCTGCTCTAGCTTCTGCCGGAGCTGTTGATGAAGCGGTTAAATCATTATTTTGAATTTTTTGTGGTGCTTCATGCGGTGCTTCATGCTGTGCTTTTTGTGGTGCTTCCTGAGATAATGACTGCGCTGCCATCTCAGTTTTCTTTTCAGGCTCAGGACGTTTCTCTTCCCCTCTATGAGCATGTGATGATATATCATCAGTCACAGCCGTTTTGTCTGCCGTGGTAATTGCTACTGGCTCATTTACAGCAGTTGAAGCCTGTTTTGCAGACTCTGCAATTGTCGGCTTTTTTTCAACCGCAGAAGTTTCAGTTTTAGCTGTTAAACCTTGAGACAAGGTTCTCGATTTAATCCAGGGGAAATCTTTTTCCAGTATTTTGCTGGCCTGTTTGTTGTCTTTTCCTGCGGCGTCACGATTAACAATGGGCACGAGGCTGTCTTTCATCCGCTCCTGTACCATTTCATCTACCAGGTCGACATCAATCATATCCAGTTGATCAGCAAAACCATAAACCAGCACGGTCTCACATAACAGGTTAATGAGTCGCGGCGTGCCACCACTGTAGGTATGGATACGCTCACAGGCTGCAGGCGTAAAAATGTTTCGCTCTGCACCAGCCGTTACCAGTCGATGCTGAATATAACCACAGGTCTCGATTGCGCCAAGTGGATCAAGGTGATAATCCACACCGATGCGCTGGGCAAATTGCATTAACTCAGGCTTACGTAAAGCATCTTTCAGGGCCGGCTGGCCCGCCAGCATAACCTGCAGCAGCTGATCTTTTTCAGAATTCACATTGGATAACATGCGCAGTTCTTCCAACGTTTCAGCTTTCATATTTTGTGCTTCATCAATAATTAACAGCACAGTACGATTGTTTGCATACTCTTCAATCAAATAGTCCATGAAGAGCTGATGCATTTCTACCTGTGTTAAATTAGGCTGATGCAAATCAAAAGCGGACAATACCCAGTCAAGCAAACCACCAAAAGACTGGTGTGTATTGGTAATTAAGCCAACCGTAACGTTATCAGGAACGCGCTCTAACAGGGCGCGCAATATGGTGGTTTTACCCGCACCCGGTTCACCACTGATAACACAAAAACCCACGTGGTTAAGTAAGCCGTACTCAAGCAAGGTAAGTGCGGTCCGATGCTTTTTGCTTAAAAAAAGAAAACCCGGGTCAGGCAACATTGAAAACGGTTTTTCCTTTAAACCGTAGAACGCTTCATACATAATATCTTTAACCAGTTAAGCCAGCAAAATCAAACAGTTATAACGCTGCGACAACATCGTTTGATGTTTACCGGCAGGAATTTCAGCCTATTGTCACACAGTGTTGATTATTATAGTCAATTAATACCGTTGACAGACAAAATTCAAGGACAAATCGTGATGAGCAAAGCCCCCCCCCCTAGAGCAATGAATAATGAATAGTGAATAATGAACAATTAAAAAACAAGAAACCTATGGGTCCGTTATTGCAATCCTAGCGCGGCAATGACAAAATTATTCATTATTCATTATTCATTATTCATTGCTTCATCAGTGGTATTTTTCAGTAGTAATATGCCCCGGTTCACGGCGGCGGTGTTTTCTTAAGCCGCGTTTTCCCAGGCATTCTGAGACACTGGCGATCATCGCCGAATTACCACACATCATAATATGTGAGTCATTTTCAATGATGTTAATTCCGGTTCTTTTTTCAAAGGAGCCATCTTCGATACTGGCAAGAATCCGTTGATTCATAGCGCCGGCTACTTTCTCACGAGTGACAAAGGGCACAAAAGTAAACTGGTCTGCATGTTGTTTTTCAAGAGCAGATATCTGCTCTTGATAGGCGAGTTCCGAGCTATCCCTGACAGAGTATCCCAGTACGATTTTTTCAAAACGCTGCCAGACCTTTTCCGCTTTTAAAATAGAAAGAAATGGCCCGACACCTGTACCGGTTGCCAGCAACCACAGGTGTTTACACTCAGGCACTTCATCAACGGTTAAAAAACCATTAGCTCTATCCGTAATAAAAACCTCATCACCGACTTCCAGCTCAGCTAATTTTGGCGTTAATGGCCCTTCTGCAACAATATTAAAATAAATTTCTAAATAATCATCTCCCGGTTTATTCACTAATGAATAAGGCCTGGCAACACGTTCACCGGCTATATCAAGTGCCACACGAACAAATTGTCCCGCTTCAAAATTTTTGAACCCGGATTGAATACGTAAGGAAAACAAACGCTCATTCCACTGTATCTTTTCAATTACTTTACTGCTTAGCCAGTCAGCCATACTTTTCACCATTTTTACTGCTAAAAGATATATCATAAACTTAAGGCAACTCTGATTAACCATACTTATGATAGAGCTTCACCCGCAACTAAAAAAAGACTGCCTACCACTGGGCGAGTTCACCTTATGTTCCCTTTTATTATTGAATGATGCCAACTACCCCTGGTTTATTCTGTTGCCCAACCGCGCAAACATCACTGAAATACACCAGTTATCTGAGTTCGACCAGCAACAGTTAATGGCAGAATCCACGTTTTTCAGCCATTGCCTGGAAGAGGTTTTTCAACCCGACAAACTCAACATTGCGGCTCTTGGCAACGTGGTAGCTCAACTGCATATTCATCATATCGCGAGATTTACCACAGATGCCTGCTGGCCTGCGCCCGTATGGGGGGCGACCACTTCAATTCCATACCAGAAAAAGCAGGTAGAAACCATTAAAAACCAACTGTTCAAGTGGTTTGATAACAACAAAAAGCAGGCCTTTTCACTGTGCGGGCAAGATAGCTGATTAATTACCTGAACAGATTCTGCTATAATCTGCGAAATCAATTTAATTACACAGCCGGAATTAAACAATCAGAAGCGTCAAATCGCAGTCTACACTCTGAACCACCAATAAAACTGGCCATTTTTTACTTATATTTCATCATGACTCTATTTAAATACCGCGCAGACCGAAGACCCGTATTAATTATCACCTTATTATTTGTGCTTGATGTTCTTGCCTACATGCTGATTGATAATGTCTGGTTGCTGATAGCATACTGGCTGGTCATGATAGCGCCAAAAGGTATCATCTGTGCCTGGAACCACCATCACCAGCATTTGCCCACGTTTAAAAACAGCAGTCTCAATTATTTACTTGAACAAATGTATGCACTGCAAACAGGGGCGACTTCAAAGCTGTGGGTCCTTCACCATGTTTTAGGCCACCACCATCACTATCTTGACCAAACAAAAGATGAAAGCCGATGGAAAAACAAACAGGGAAAAATCATGGGTAGATTCCAGTACTCATTGGATGTCATGCTGACCGCTTATTATCGTGCTTACCAGGTTGGTAAGAGACATCCCCGGCCTCTAAAAATATTTTTAATAGCGACAACCGTCACCGCTTTAGTTGTTGCCGGTTTAGTCTGGTATCGACCGGTACCCGCTTTGTTTGTTTTTGTTATTCCTATGATTAGCAGTCTATTTTTCACCGCCTGGGTAACCTATGCTCATCATGCAGGCCTGGATGTTAATAATGATTTTGAAGCATCCTACAACATCATGACGCCGATCTATAACACACTGACGGGGAATCTTGGCTACCACACAGCACATCATCACAAACAGGGTTTACACTGGTCACTGCTGCCTGAGTTACACGAAAAAATCAAAGACAAAATCCCCGAGTACCTTTATAAAACTGACCACCTGGGTTCAGGCTTTCTAAAAACCTGATACCATAAATTTTACTCAGTAATTTTTTGCCGATTTTTTTTCAATGCTCCGCGCTTGTTTTTAGTATTTAACCTTCTTAATTTCGATGCTTTTGTCGGCCTGGTTTTCTTACGGACTTTTCTTCTGGCAAGCGCCTGTGCGATAAATGATTGCAGACGCAATAAAGCCTGCTGCTTATTTTTTAACTGACTTCGTGTTTGCTGAGACTTGATGATAAATACACCCTCTTTTGTTACCCGTTGATCATTTAAAGAAAGTAAACGCTGCTTGAGCGTTGCGGGCAAACTGGAGGAAACAATATCAAATTTCAGGTGTATCGCTGTAGAGACCTTGTTAACGTTCTGACCACCCGCACCTTGTGAGCGTATAGCTGTCATAATAATCTCATTGTCAGGGATAATCAGGTGTTTAACACGCATAAAAAGTCTCTTATACTAATGCCACTTACTTAAGGGCTCCTCTGATTACTTATTATAAACCAGGAAAGCTAAGACAACACTGATTAAACATTATGAAAGCAAATGAAATCAAAAAAGGACTGGTAATCAATCAGGACAACAAAAAAATACTCATCAAAAAAGTTGTTGTACAGTCGCCCTCTTCACGCAGCGGCAGCACCTTATATAAAATAACCGGCAGCGACATCAGCAGCGGCCAGAAATTTGAACGCCGTTACAAAGGTGATGAAGCTATTACTGCTGTTGAAGTATCCCGCCACACTGTTCAATTACTGTTTCATGATGCCGACAGTTACACTTTCATGGATAGTGGAAATTATGAGCAATTCATCTTGCCTGCAGAGTCACTGGAAGATGAAGCCGTGTTTCTTTATGACGGGCTGGAAGGTTTGAGCGCACTGATCAGCGAAGGTGAATTACTCGGCATTGAATTACCAAACACCATGTCACTGGAGATTACTGAATGCGCACCTGGAATGAAAGCGGCATCCTCTTCTGCCAGAACTAAACCAGCAACCTTAAGCACGGGTTTAGTTGTTCAGGTACCCGAATACCTGACCCCGGGTGAGCTAATAAAAATAAATACCGAGACACGTGAGTTTATTTCCAGAGCTTAAATCTCCCACAGCTATCATCCCGCCGCTATCTACTGAACAACAGCAGCAGGTTGTTGAGCAAACCCGGCTATATATAAAACAGGCCGTGGATTTATTTAATCTAAAGGATAAAACGGTGGCAGTCACTTTCAACCTGAAAGGGCGCTGTGCTGGTATGTACCGCGTCAAATACAGTAAAAGCCGTATTTTTATTCAACAGCAAAGAGAAATACGATACAACCCTTATATATTTTCCAAATATTTTGAAGATAATTACGCAACAACTATTCCGCATGAAGTTGCACATTATGTTACTGATATTATTTATGGATTAAAAAATATAAAACCGCATGGCAGGGAATGGAAGGCAGTAATGCAGGCATTCGGTGCGAATGCGGCCGTTACAGCCAGCTATGATCTGTCGGGCATACCACTAAAGAAACAGTCTTTATACACTTATCAATGCCGCTGTCGGGATCATCAGTTAAGCGCTATAAGGCACAACAAAATAAAAAGACAACGCTACCGGTATTATTGCAACTTATGCAAACAGACCCTCAACTACAAACAGGAAGCGAATGCCGTCACATGAACCAGGTGAGCAGTCTGATAGACGTGAACTAATCATTACGGACAAGCAACAAACACAACCAAGCTTCTGAGACCGACACATAGTTCCCGTTGGCAAATAGAAAAAACTTTTAGATTCTTCCGCAAATGAACGCAAATACACGCAAATTAAAAACCCAAAAAATATTTATATTAAACAACTGTAGGCCTGCATAAGGTACGTTGCAGGCGTTTGTTGCGCCAATTGCCGTGAACGGCAAAGCCTTATCCCAGCCCACTAACAATGTTTTTATTTGCGTTCATTTGCGGAAAAGTTGTTTTTTCTGTATGGGAAATAATGACCGAATTTAGTCTGTCAGCCACAGTCGTGAACGTTGCTTGATGATCTCAAAATCAGGCCACCTGTATTTATCATCCAATACGAACTCAGTTATTAACCCTCAGAACATATCCAGACTGTTACAAATTATGGTTCCTCACCATAATCTATGGTAATTTCTTCACCTGCTTTAATATCACGCATTGCATATAACTTGAAACCGACAAATTCAGCCTGGGGTTTAGTACTGTGATTTAAATAACGCAGTAAGTTTTTCCCATCGCGCCCCACCCAAACCTCATCATATTTCTCAACCCATAAAACATGTGAATCATTATCGGTGACGATTGGACCATCGTATTCACCCATGTAGTCGCCCTGTTTTATTATATCTCGTGCGAATAAACCACTACCATGAATGCCTGATTTCTTTTTTAAAAACAACTGATGTAATTGTTCATCTGATAACATAAGCGCGACCCATTATTATTATTTATAAAAAATGCCTAACATTAAAATTTCTTAGCGACCTTTGCATGAAGCAACGATCGTTGCTCAATATTTTATCAGCAGATTAATGCTGATGGCCATGCTCCCCATGTACATGACCAAGAGAAATTTCTTCTTCCGTCGCTTCGCGCACATCGACTACTGCAACCGAAAAATTTAAATCAACACCTGCCAACGCGTGATTACCATCAATTATCACAGCCTCGTCTTTCACTTCTACAACCGTGACTACAACAGCATTACCATCCGGACCCTGTGCATGAAACTGAACACCCGGTTTAATTTCATCCGCATTATCAAACATCTCTTTTGGCACTTCCTGAATACGTTCAGGATCTTTTGCACCATAACCCTCTTCCGGAGAAACAGTCACAGAAAATTCATCACCTGCAGACTTACCGGCGAGGGCATTTTCCAGTCCGGGAATAATATTCATCGCACCATGCATGTATAGAAAACTACCATCATCAGACTGGTCAATAATATTGCCGTCATTGTCTTTAAGCGTGTAATGCAGGGTTACAACTGAGTTTTGTTCGATTTGCATAGTACTTGAGGTATAGGTTATTAAAATGGACGGTTACCATAGCAGAAAAAACGGCAGATAAAAAGAGAATCAGGGTCTAACCTAATTACCAAAATAAACCTTTAGAAAGACAATTCTAGCGCAGATAAATACCACGAAAAGAGTTATAGCGAGTGCGACTTTATCCATAATAGCGTTATTTTAGCC
>Ga0164313_10005775_pt1 | contig 10937 bp, 7 predicted proteins | sample GuaBasSedimGuay4_FD_113735 | JGI IMG/M metagenome (GOLD analysis project Ga0164313, IMG submission 113735) | Subseafloor sediment microbial communities from Guaymas Basin, Gulf of California, Mexico - Guay4, Core 4569-4, 0-3 cm | ecosystem: Environmental > Aquatic > Marine > Hydrothermal vents >...
GGCGCTGACAAAATTGCGCGTGGTCCGGTTAACCAGCAGTGCGATATAGAACATGAACCCCATGATCAGGAGCCAACCGAAAAGTCCCTGTGCAAGGAAAAACCGCTCGGTCAGTTCTACCGTCATGAACTGCAAACCTGTCAGTAAAACGATGGCCATCACGACCAACGACCCCAACCCCAGCCGAACACCAGGCATGAGGATGGAGGAAATAACCGACATTGGCGGTGCAACCAGCAATATCACGATGGAATAATGCGTGGCGATGATCGCCAAAGACCATAGCAAGGCATCTACCCAGTAGGCCGCCAGGCCAATCACCCGCGTATTCTTCATACGGATGGCTATCTGGAAGAAAAGTGTTGGGTAGATGAAGCCGAAAAACAGCACCGTGTAGATTGCCCAGTGCCGTTCGGGTGATATGGAACTGACCACAAGCAACGAACCAAGCATATAGGTAAGTGTCCTTGGCCCCTTGGAGCGAAAAAGTGCCGGGTGAACTTGTTTTTCTGGCTTTGACTCCGCTTCGTCATTCATTTTTGTGGTTATTGGTTCCCTGATTTTTATTGGTACGTATTGCGATATGTCCTATATAAATCTAGCACATATTGCGGGAGTCGTATTTTGATAAAAAACAAAACAGTTTATTGGTGGCCATCCAGCCATACAGACTTTAGCCTGGATTGTTCAAAATCAATTCGCCCTCCAGGTGCCGGAGAGACGATGAGGAAGGATGCTGCCTGCCGTTTACGAAGACGGGGAGGCTTCGGCATACCTGCGGCATTTTTCAACCAAAGCAGCTGCAAGGTATCCATGTTGTTTGCGGGATCGACTCCCAGGGCTGTCATGACATCTTGCAGTGAAGTGGACTTCGGCGCAGGTGGTGAACTGGTTAAAACCACAGCCGGTAGTTGCGAACTTTCATTAACAACTTTAATGCGGGTGACACCTCGCGTGGCTAGCTCGCCGGCGTGGGTCAGTGCGTCTGCATAATGTTGATTGCTGACCGACCAGTACAATGTGCCAACCCCGAGCTCGGTCAACCGCGAAAGACTTGCAGCATCCAGCCACTCCCGCGCAGGCCAGCCACTGGCACCAACATCGAAAGGTACCAGTAACAAACTGTCAGTTGCGTCAATGCTTTGTCCGGAAGCATGCAAAGATGCATCGCCGAGCATGAATATCTGTGAAGCCCCTCCACGCCTGGGGGCGGCATCGAAAGAACAACCCGCTATCTCGCGATCTCTGTGGAGTTGATCAAAGACAAGATCAGAGCGGTAGGCTTGCGCCATACCAGGTTGTAAAACATAGCCGTTGCGAACCGCGATGTCCGACCAGGAATTGTCCTGGTTACGCAGCAAATCTTCATAGACCTGCGGGTCATGCCCAGCCAGGTCATCATGGGCCAGGCTTTGTAAAACGCTAAGAATCGCAACAAAGTTGAGTCGTGTTAGCTGTGCAAATCCGTTTCCAGGTGGCAAGCCGCCACTTTCGATCAAAACGACCGGCGTTCCCCATGCGGTGATATTGTCGCCAAAGGCCCGTGGACTCCAGTCTTCATCGTAGCGCGCCATTCCACCCGGAATAAAAGGTGCCAGTGCTTCGACGATAGCTGCGCTGGCCCGTTTTGTACGCTTCCTGCCGGGCGTTAATGTGTTCGCTGCATCACCGGAAACTGCCAGCACGGCACTATTCGCCACCTTGCCGCTGTTACCGACCGCAGTGCGGCGATTCTGATCATGCAGGTTAAAGCCCATCATGGGTTCATAGTCATCCCGTACACGCTTGAGTATTTGCCCTTCCGGCGAAGCCAGCATCAGCGCGTCACGGTTGATGTCGATACCCTGGGCATTGCGCCTGGTATAAACCTCGGCACCATCCGGGTTCAACATCGGAATCATCAGCAAAGTGAATTTGTCGAGTATGGGCTTGATAGATGGTTTATCAGCATGCTCGGCAAGGAAGCTGGCAATATCCAACAGCGCCGGTGTTGCCGAAGGTTCATCACCATGCATCTGCGACCACAGCAGGATGTTTTTTTCTCCCCGGCCAATGCTGAGCAACTGAATGCTGCGACCCTGGTGGGACTTCCCCGCCTCCTCAAGCCTGATGCGCTCCGGATAGCGGGACTGAAGCGCCTGCAAACTCTTTAATAAGCCTGCGTGCAGAAGACAGGGGGCGTCAGTGGATTCAAAACGTGATTCCGGCCATGTCTCCCACAAAGCCTGTGGGTTGAAAGCAAAGGCAGAAAGAGACATCAGTCCGGCGAATACCGAAGTAAAAAGTTTGACCATGTTAAGTCCGACAAGCTCATATAGAGTGGTAGTCTAAATGTTTTCCAGCGGATGCACATTCAAATGATCGGAATCAAAAATGTAAAAAGCATGTTTGCAATGCTGACACTGTTATTGCTGGTTTCCTGCAGCACAGGCCAACACGCAATCACACACGATGTCATCATTCGCGGAGGCACCCTGTATGACGGTAGCGGAGGTCCGCCGCTGGTGACCGACCTGGCCATTGACGGCGACCGCGTATCAGCCATCGGCGATTTGTCCCGTCACCAGGGCACAACTGATATCAATGCTACCGGTATGGCTGTTGCGCCCGGTTTTATCAATATGTTGAGCTGGGCCAACACCTCCCTGATCCAGGATGGGCGTTCCATGAGTGATATCTACCAGGGTGTGACCCTCGAAGTGATGGGTGAAGGTTCATCCATGGGACCATTAAACCCGACCATGAAGCAGGCCATGACCGAGCGGCAAACCGACATCAGCTACGCTGTAAGCTGGACGACGCTGGGGGAATACCTGCAGTTCATGGAAGACCGGGGCATTTCCACTAACCTGGCTTCATTCATCGGTGCGAGCACGGTCAGAGTTCACGAAATGGGTTATGACGACCGCGACCCGACCGCAAATGAGCTTGCGCGAATGCAGCAACTGGTGCGTGACGCGATGGAAGAAGGCGCCGTCGGCGTAGGTTCTTCCCTGCCCTACATCCCTGCCCCGTTTGCCTCGACCGAAGAACTGATCGCACTGGCCAGCGTGGCGGCAGAATATGACGGAATGTATATTTCACATATCCGTAACGAGGGTGATGATATCTTTGCCTCGCTGGACGAGTTCATCACCATCGTGCGTGAGTCCGGCATCCGTGGTGAGGTTTACCACCTCAAAGTTTCACACAAGCGCAACTACGACAAGCTGGATCAGGTGATAGACATGATCGAAGCCGCCAGGGCCGAGGGCCTGGCCGTGACCGCAGATATGTATACCTACCACGCCAGCTCCACCGGCCTGAATTACGACCTGCCCACCTGGGTCAAGCAGGGCACACACGCCGAGCGTATTGAACGCCTACGTGACCCGGCGGTGCGCGCACGTGTCATTGCCGAGGCCGAAATGATCCCGCCGGAAGATATTTTGCTGGTCAGTTTTCGCTCGAAGGCTTTACGGCACCTCACCGGTAAAACCCTCGCTGAAGTATCTGCGATGCGCGGCACCTCTCCGGTCGAGACCGCCATCGACCTCATCATCGAAGACGACAGCCGTATCGGAACGGTGCGCTTCACCATGAGTGAAGACAATATCCGTCAAAAAATCACCCTGCCCTGGATGAGTTTCTGCTCTGATTCCGCCTCCGTTGCACCCGAACCACCGTTCACCAATTCACAACCGCATCCTCGCGCTTACGGTTCGTTTGCCCGTTTGCTGGGCAAGTTTGTGCGTGAAGAGAAAGTCATTTCACTGGAAGAGGCGATCTATCGTTTAACCGGTCTGCCTGCCAGCAACCTGAAGCTCAACAGTCGCGGCAAGTTGGCAACAAACTACTATGCCGATGTCGTTGTATTTGACCCTGAGCTGATCACCGACCAGGCCACCTTCCAGAAACCGCACCAACTCGCGACCGGAATGCTACATGTTTTTGTAAATGGTGAGCAGGTGTTGAGAAATGGCGAGCACACTGGTGCGACACCAGGCAGGTTTGTGAAGGGCCCCGGCTGGTCGGGAAAACTCACGGTTTCAGATTAGTTGTGAGCCTGGAATCCCAAAACCTGATTTGTGTCCTATACTTCATTGACGCACAAAAATCTGGAAGATAAAAAATGAGCGAAGAAAAAACATACCCGGGCAGCTGTTTTTGCGGAGATATTCAATTCGTAGTTACCGGCGCCCCCGAAGCGATGGGCTATTGCCATTGTGAGTCCTGCCGGCACTGGTCGGGTGGACCGGTGAATGCATTTACATTATGGAACCCTGACGCGGTTCAAATCACCAAAGGCGCTGACAATATCGGCACCTATCACAAAACAGATAACAGTTACCGCAAATGGTGCAAGACCTGTGGCGGTCATTTCCTCAGTGAACACCCGGTCATGGGGCTGACAGATGTGTATGCCTCGGCCATTCCTGACTTCGATTACCAGGCCGCAGTGCATGTCAATTACCAAGAGAAAACGCTGCAGATAAAAGACGGCTTACCTAAACTGAAGGACTTCCCCGCAGAAATGGGCGGCTCCGGTGACTTACTGCCTGAATAGATCAGAGGTCTTTTAAGCTTTACCCGGATCATTCCGCCCCATTTGCTCATGGCTGGAAACCCAGTCGAGCGAGGAAATGGCGGCTGCCAGTGATATTTCACCTGCCAGTACAGTACCGGCGACGATTTCCGCAAACTTGAAGACCCTGCCGACACCGTAGCAATCCATTACCTCCAGGCTTTCACGTTGGGTGGGCAAGCCGGTGCCGCCACCGCAGGTGGCCACGATCAACGACGGTATCGTAATGGATATATACAGGTCCTTGTTCTCAAGCAATTCCGTATATAACAGTGCCACCGATGACTCGGAGACATTGGCCACATCCTGACCAGTGGCGATAAAGATTGCGGTGATCGCGTTGGCAGAATGACAGCCATTATTGTTTGCCCCCGACAGCATGGTCCCCAGGTTAGCCACTTTCGAATGGAAATATAGAGACTCCGTATCAGCATGCATGACATCGAGCAGCACCTCACGCTTGATGACAATCTCTGCGGTGACCCGCTTGCCCCGGGTACGCATCATGTTGATCACGGAAGCCTTTTTATCGGTGGCAACATTCCCGTCCAGGAAAAAGCGCTGTATTTCGACCACATCACAATTCTGCAATATCCAGTTGCATGCTGCGAAAGTTGCTTTGCCAACCATGTTCTGGCCGCCGGCATCACCGGTTGTGTAATTGAAACGCAGGTAGGCAAACTTGCTCGCCAGGTAATAATCAACGTGTTTGAAGTGGACGAAGGGGTCGGTAGCCTCACTGGCGGCTTTTATCCCTTCCATGTTGGCCACGACCCAATCTGCAAAGCGCCGGGACTGAGCGGCATTTTCAAACACGAACACGGGCGCCCGTTGCATGTTGTCACCCGTCACCGCGCATGTAACCCCGCCGCATTCACGCAACACTTTCATGCCGCGATTATAAGAGGCTACGAGAGTGCCCTCGCTGGTGGCCATGGGGACATAAAACTCACCCTGGGCATGTTCGCCATTGACCAGCAGCGGACCGGCAAAACCCAGCGGGATCTGGGCGGTACCCGTGAAGTGTTCGATATTGCCTTGTGTCTGGTGAGGGTCAATTGAGTATCGCTTGATGTGATCAAGTTTCACACCTGTTTGGCTGCGGATGAACTCCTGGCGTGCCTGGATAATATCTTCGTCATAATCATTTTCGGGATCGCGCGGAATTTCACCGGGTGCCGCTGCGGTTTCTCCCAGCGTATCATTGATTTTAAGTTTCAGTTTGCCGAAAGGCTGGCACACGAAAACAAGTTCAAGCTCATGCGTACCCTCTTCCAGGGCAGTCCCGGCAAGATTAAATGTCAACAACGATGCCAACGGGAAATCGACCGGGTTTTCTGGGTCAACCTGGTCCGCCGGGTACGTTGCACCGGTTGTGAGTTTCAGGTGTATCTTGTTCAGGGGTATCGACTGATCGTTGAGAACCACCTTCTCGATCCGTTCAAGTGACGCCGGACTGAGCCGGTTCCTGATGGAGAAGCTCACGCCAGTACTGGTGTTTTTCAGACTGGCCCGGTTGTAAAGTTTTTTCAGAATACTATGGGGAATATATGGCATATGTACGCTCGCCTTTCATGACCGGAAATGGCACCGGCAGGGAAATATTACGCCAGGTATGGCATTGCCTGCATTGATCTAGGGCAAGTACTTTTTCAGTCGGCGCAGAATGATTATGCTTTATATTGCATCCTGATTTGTTTTTGCAACTTGCCAAAGAAACAATAATGGCATTATAGTGGCCCTCAATAATAGTTTAAGCTTAAACTTTAATTACAAAAAAGGTGACTATCATGCAAAACACTTTTGAACACGAGCTACCTGATGACAAGGGCTATTTTGGGGAATACGGGGGAGCATTTATTCCACCTGACCTGCAAGGCGTGATGGATGAAATCACCAGTGAATACAAAAAAATAATCAAGGAACAAAGCTTCCTGGATGAGTTAGCATCGTTGTACAAGCACTATGTTGGGCGCCCTAGTCCAATTTTTCATGCCAAAAATTTATCCCGCAAATATGGCGCAGAGATTTACCTGAAACGCGAAGACCTGAACCACACGGGTGCACACAAAATAAACCACTGCCTTGGCGAGGTTCTGCTTGCCAAAAAAATGGGCAAGAAAAAGGTCATTGCTGAAACCGGAGCGGGTCAACATGGCGTAGCACTGGCAACCGCCGCCGCACTGCTTGGTTTGGAGTGTGACATTTACATGGGCGAAGTGGATATTGCCAAGGAACATCCTAACGTCGTCAGGATGCACATCCTTGGTGCCAAGGTTATACCGGCTACCCACGGCAGACGAACTTTGAAAGAAGCGGTTGATGCTGCATTTGAAGGCTACTTGAAAGACCCGATAACCCAGCTATACGCGATCGGCTCAGTTGTTGGCCCCCACCCTTTCCCGATGATGGTTCGTGATTTCCAATCCGTTGTCGGCAATGAAGCAAAAGTTCAGTTCACGGAAATGACGGGTGGGTCCCCGGAGAACATTGTCGCCTGTGTTGGTGGCGGTTCTAATGCCATGGGAATTTTTACGGCATTTCTGGATGATAGTGATGTCAACCTTTATGGAGTGGAACCCGCCGGAAGAAGTCTGGAAATTGACGGCGAACATGCTGCAACCATCACAAAAGGTGAGCCTGGCGTGATGCACGGGTTCAATTCATATATGTTGAAGGATGCCGAAGGCGAGCCGCAGGAAGTCTATTCGGTTGCCAGCGGACTCGATTATCCTGCTGTAGGCCCGCAACATGCCTATCTGAAAGATATTGGACGGGTCAATTACGCATCCGCAAGTGATAAAGAATCAATCGATGCATTTTTTGAACTGTCCCGGCTTGAGGGCATCATACCGGCTGTTGAGTCAGCCCATGCCATATCCTTTGCACTCAAGTTAGCCGTAGAAAAACCGGCATCGTCGATCCTGGTGAACTTATCCGGCAGAGGCGACAAGGACATTGATTTTGTGGTGGATGAATACGGCAAGGATTACGGCATAAGCTAAGCTGGGATCCACAGCAATAAGATGCCTTTCTCTGCCCCACGCAACCTGTGTTGCTTGTTTCTGGGTGTGGTTCTGGTCGGCTGCGAAGCGCAGTTGGATCTATCGGGAGTCAATACCCAGAGATCGCAGGCAACCCACCGTTCGGACTTGTTCCAGGCCGTTGTCCGCCACCAGGACACCGTCATCACGGTGGGTGGCATGGGTGCGATCGTGAAATCAACTGACGCTGGAGCTAACTGGATACGCACTACCCTGCCTGGCAAACCATTCCTCATTGATATCACCGTCTGCCCGGATGGTGGTTTTCACACGATCGAGAAAACGGACGGACTATGGTCTATCCAGACCGATGGCAGTTGGGCCCGGCAGGCACTTCCCGAAATGACTGAACCACAAGCCATGACCTGTGATTCGAACAATGTTATCTGGGTGACCGGTGGGTTCAGTACGATTATCCATTCAGGCGATGCCGGGGCCAGTTGGCAAAGCTGGACCATCGACGAAGACATTTACCTCACCACGATACAATTTGTTGACGATAGCCATGGCATTGTGACCGGCGAATTCGGCACCGTCTTGCTGACGACAGACAGTGGTGTCAACTGGGAACGTGCCGATGACCTTCCCGACAGCTTTTATCCGCAAAGCACTTATTTCAGCAGTCCGGAAACAGGCTGGGTAGTCGGTTTGAACGGTACCATTTGGGCAACGAACAGCGGTGGGCAGAGTTGGCAACAGGCACCGAGCGGGATCAACATTCCTCTGTATGGCATCACCGGTTCCGGCAATACGCTGATTGCGGTCGGTGAGAACACGACCATCCTGTATCACAGCCCGGGTGATTCATCGTGGACACTGCTGGAAGGTGCGTTGAAATCCCGTACCTATCTGCGGGGTATCATTGGCATGGATGGGAATCAATTCATCGCTGCCGGTGGTGGCGGTGCATTGTTTACTGTAACGGTGCCGCAAAATGAGGCTGGAGACTCCTGATGAGTAGCTTCAGCAACGCATTGAATCGTTTCGTGGAAGTCATTTGGAAATACCCCAGGACCACACTGCTGATTATCTCTGCAATCACGGTCGTATTCCTGGTACGCGTACCCACGGTTCGCATTGTGTCCGACTTTGCCGACCTGCTACCCCAGGATCACCCCTATATTCAGCTACACAATGAAATCCGGGATACCTTTGGCGGCGCGAACAACATCATTATCTCGGTTACGGTCGACGACGACTCCATCTTCACTAACGAAACGCTGGACAGAATCCATCGCATCACACTTGCGGTCGATGCACTTGACGGTATTAATCACAGCCTGGTTACCAGCCTGACACATAGAAACGTACGGAAAGTCTGGTTAAGTGGTGAGGGAACGGTCAAATCCTCTACATATTACGATCCTCTGAAAGGAGGCTACAGCCAAGCCGAACTCGAAGGCATAAAAGGAGACGTCCAGGCAGACCCCCGCGTGTTCGGCCTGTTGGTGTCCCCGGATATGAAATCAGCCTTGGTGCGCGGCACCCTGAACGAGGGTGCGCTTGATTACGAAAAAGTTTTCCTGCAGCTCCAATCGTTACGTGAACAGGAAGGCGTTGAAGGCGTGAAGATATATGCAACCGGACAGCCTGTACTGGTTGGCTGGGTATCTGTCTACGCAAACCAGATCATTACTATCTTCCTGTTGACCATCGTCATCATGCTGGGTTTGCTGGTCATGCACTTCCGCAGTTTTTACGGTATTTTCCTGCCGGTTTCCGGAATTATTTTTACCTCGATCTGGGGGCTGGGCATGCTGTCGCTACTCGGCTACGACCTCGACCCGTTAATGCTTGTCGTGCCGTTTCTAATTTCCGCCCGCGCAATGTCGCATGGAATCCAGATCGTTGAGCGTTACTACCAGGAAATCAAGGAAGGACATGATGGGCCATATGCTGCCCACGTCGCATTTACGAATCTCTTCAGACCCGGTTCCCTGGGTGTCATATCCGACGCTATCGGTCTGTTGCTGATATCAGTCGGCTCGGTACCCATTAATGACAAACTGGCCGTGTACGCCTGCCTGTGGGCCCTGGCGGTCATCATCACCGTCATCATTTCTATACCCTGTATCCTGCAACTGCTACCTACGCCAAAGGTACGACCAGCCGGAAGCAGCGCCATGGCTAAGTTGTTCATCAAAATTGCAGAGCTTGTGACCCGGCCCCGTGCACCTGCTGCCATACTTTCAATTTGTGCCCTGCTATTCGTTGTCGGACTGATCGCAAGTTCAAAAGTAACCATCGGTGAGACCGAACCCGGCTCGCCATTACTGTACCCGGATCACGATTACAACGTCTCTTCCAAATCTATAAACGATTCATTTCCCGGCTCTGAGGAGCTTTATGTCATCGGCCATACCGATGAACCAGGCGGCCTGAAACGCCCCGAAGTTGTCAAGGCGCTGGCCGATCTGCAGGCATACATGCTGTCAGACCCCGAACTGGGTGGTACCAAGGGCTTGCCGGATCTGATCCGTGCGGTGAATCGACTCACCCACTACAACGACCCGCGCTGGAGCGCCGTGCCTGACGACCCACGTCTGGTTGGCGGCCTGATGTTTCTCTACATGATGTCCAGCCCCATCCAGGGCGCCCTGCTGGAATACCTTGATACCGACGAGGCCAATGCGAATATCGTTTTCTATTACAAAGACCACCAGGGCACGACCATTCGCCGTGCGATCGAGATGATCAATGAATGGAAAGAACGTGAGGAATCGAAGATTGACGGCTTCACACTAAAACTGGCCGGTGGAACCATTGGCGTGAATGCAGCCATCAATGATGCCGCGTTCAAAACCAACCTGATTATCATTCCGCTGGTATTCGCCCTGATATTCTTATCCGTTGCCGCTTTTTATTCGTCCTTCCATGCCGGCCTGATCATGCTGGTGGCCATGTCGTTTGCAACCGTGTTGTCTTACGCCTACATGGGGCTTGCCGGCATTGGCATTAACGTCAATACGGTACCGATTATCGCGGTCGGTATCGGTGTAGGCATCGATTATTCAATTTACCTCATGGATCGTATCCGCTCTGAATATCACGACGGCCTGAGCCTGCACGAGGCGATCAAAGTCGCGCTGGAAAAAACCGGCAAAGCGATCGGGTTTACCGCAATGGTTTTGATCTGCGGTGTCCTGATGTGGGTATTCGTCTCCGATCTGAAATTCCAGGCCGACGCGGCAAAGCTGTTGATCGTCATGTTGGCCCTGAATGCGATGGCTTCCATCTTCCTGGTGCCAGCCTGGTTAACAAAATTCACCCCTGAGTTCATTACAAGACAAGTCCAACAGGAGAAATAAAAGTGAATATTAAAAGCACAA
>Ga0164313_10005776_pt1 | contig 10937 bp, 7 predicted proteins | sample GuaBasSedimGuay4_FD_113735 | JGI IMG/M metagenome (GOLD analysis project Ga0164313, IMG submission 113735) | Subseafloor sediment microbial communities from Guaymas Basin, Gulf of California, Mexico - Guay4, Core 4569-4, 0-3 cm | ecosystem: Environmental > Aquatic > Marine > Hydrothermal vents >...
CAGGATTTCTCATTTTTCTTTTAAATATCCACATTTGTTCCTCGATCACTGGGGAAAACCTGTTTTTACCATCCTTAGTGCCCCTTTTTCACAGCTTGGATTTAATGGAATACGCCTTTATAATTTGCTGGCCGGATTATTAACAGCATTTTTAAGTTTTCGTATCCTGAAACTGATGAATGAGGAAAATGCCTTGTTGGTAGTTATTTTTTTGATTTTTACCCCGGTATATTTAATAATATTTTTCTCTGGCCTTACCGAGGTAAGCTTTAGCCTGGTGTTAATTATTTCAATTTATCTGGTTTTTAAAGAGAAATACTTTTGGTCAGCCCTGGCAATTTCTTTTCTCCCTTTTGTCCGCACAGAAGGGATCGTGATATTACCTTTATTTGCATTGGGTTATCTGTACTATAAAAAGTATTTTCCCATTCTGACATTAGCTTCAGGCTTTTTGTTTTTTAGCTTAATTGGTTGGCCTTATTATGATGATTTGCTTTGGGTAATCCATCGTATGCCCTATTCCGGGGCAGTTGATATTTATGGCCATGGCACCCTTTTTCATTTCGTTCAGAATATGCCTCACCTGGTGGGAATTCCTTTATTACTAATGTTTTTATTAGGAGTAGGTGTGCTGTTAACAGTTCTTCTTAAAAAAAGAGAAAAGGGCAATTTGTATATAAAAGTTCTGATCTTTATTTTACTTCCTTTTCTGGCTTATTTTTCTGCCCATTCTTATGTCTGGTGGAAAGGGCTGGGGAGTTCCCTCGGTCTCCTCAGGGTAATTGCCGGAATTGTTCCCCTTTTAGTAATCTTGTCGGTAATTGGCTATAATTTTATCAGCGATAAAATTAAGAACAGGCTTCTTTCAGGTTATGTTTTTCCGGCTGTGATTATCCTGTTGGTGGTTTATACCCCGTTTAATTTGAACCACTATCCTATGGGAATGGATCAGCAGCAAGAAGTATTGAAGGCTGCAGCTGATTTTGTAAAGGGCTCGGGTTATATGAATAAGAGGATTTATTATCACGATCTTTATTTTCTGTTTAAACTGGGGGTTGATCCATTTGATCAGGAAAAATATTTTGAACGAATTCCGGTAAAAGAAAACCCCGGGGAGAATATTCCTTCTGGAAGTATTATTCAGTGGGATGCCCACTATGGTCCGAATGAAGGAGGTTTGCCCCTTATTAATTTATTAGAGAGTCAAAATCTTACATTGTTAAAGAAATTTAGTCCGGAGCATCCTTTTAAAGTCTTGGGTGGATATGATTATGCTGTGTATATTTTTCAAAGAAAATAGGATCAGGAATATAAAGGAATCAAATATGTTAAAGAATGCTTAGCATAAAATCTTTCAATAATTATTCAAGCCTTGTAATTATACTTGTCGTATTTATAGTTTTGTTTCAGGGTATTAAGTTGAAAAGATATGCCCGTAATGAAATTGTGAGATACGATGCTGTTTCCTATTATGCCTATCTTCCGGCTGCTGTTATATATCATGATCTTTCTTTTCAGTTTACCGGGGAACTACCGGAAAGTTTTGAAGGGGTAATTTGGACACATACTTCTCCAAATGGGAAGGAAACCCTGAAAATGACCATGGGAGTGGCCTTTTTGTTAGTACCTTTTTTTTTAGTAGCGCACCTTTTGGCTTTGCTTACCCATTTTCCCCCTGATGGATATTCGGCCATTTATCAGTTTTTTATATTGATAGGTGCCGTGTTTTATCTGTTTGCAGGTTTATTGTTCCTTCGAAAGGTGCTGAAAATGTTTTTTGAGGACAGGGTTGTTGCCATCACCCTTGCAATGCTTGTAATGGCTACCAACCTGTACTACTACACTGTTGCAGATCCCGGGATTTCACATGTATTTAGCTTCTTTTTATTTAATGGTTTTATGTTCTATTTGCTTAAGTGGAATGAGCAGCCCCAATGGAAAAACTCTTTTCTTTTTGCCCTTTTTGCCGGTCTGGTGGTTTTAGTAAGGCCATCCAACATCATTATTTTGATACTGCCGGTTTTATATTGGAATGCTAAAGGTTTTAGAAAACAAGTGGCCTGGCTCTGGGAACAGCGGATGAAGATACTGCTTATGATCATGGTGGCCCTCTTAATGGTACTCCCCCAGTTGGTTTACTGGAAATACAGTACCGGGAGCTGGGTTTATTATTCCTATGGTGAGGAGGGTTTCTATTTTATGCATCCACACATAATTGATGGTTTGTTCAGTTACCGTAAAGGATGGTTTGTTTATACACCGCTAATGTTGTTTTTTGTTGCCGGTTTCTTTTTTATGCGGAAAAGAATCCCTGAATTGTTCATCCCATTATCAGTATTTTTACTGTTGAATATCTATGTGATTTTTAGTTGGTGGTGCTGGTGGTATGGAGGAAGTTTTGGTGCCCGGCCAATGGTTGATTCTTATGGCTTGCTTGCATTGCCATTTGCTGCATTGATTGAAAGGGTCATTGACCAGAAAAAATGGCAAAAGGTTCTTGTTACTGTATTTCTTGTTTTTTTTATGTATCTGAATTTGTTTCAGTCCAGGCAGTACCGGATCACTATGATACATTGGGACAGTATGACGAAACAGGCTTACTGGAAAGTATTTTTACGGGAACAATGGCCGGAGAATTATGAAAAGTTAGTTAGTCCTCCTGACTATGCAAAAGCCTTAAAAGGAGAAAACGAAAACTAAGTCAGGAAGCAGGGATCAATAATCAAGGACAATTTTCAAAGTTTCTATTGTCTCAGATTCCTGTTGTTTGTAGTTCTTACAGAATTTACATTTCATTGTTTATGAACTGTTTGTTGCTTGAAAGAACTAAGGATAAATACTTATATTTAGCCATAGCAAAAGCCCGCTTCAAATAATAAACTCATTAATATGATTAAAGAGATTTACAAATTCCTGAACCCAAAATATCAGAACCTCTTTTTAGAGTACAAAGTGGATTTTAAACCAAGATACGGACATGGAAAACCTGCACATTCTGATTTATTTAAAATAATTGATTCCAATCGTGATAATTATAAAGACTTGATTCATAAAGCACTGTCTCTCAAAGAGACATTTTGGACAATTAAGGGTTCAAAACTTGAAACCGACCCGATAAAACCAGGTTGGAATAATGGTTTTTTGCCAGGACTGGACATAATTGGAATTTATACCTTATTGACAGAATTTAAACCAGAAAAATATATTGAGATTGGTTCTGGTAATTCAACAAAAGTTGCTTTTAAAGCAAAGACAGAACAGAAATTAGGTGCTGAGATTGTTTCAATAGACCCTCTGCCCCGGGCTGAAATTGATAATATAGCAGATAAAGTAATCAGGGAACCATTTGAGAATATTGATTTTAATATCTTGAATGAATTGAATGAAAACGATATGCTTTTTGTGGACAACTCACACAGGATCTTACCAAACTCAGATTCAATGGTGTTCTATCTTGAGATTTTACCAAAACTTAAAAAAGGTGTAATTGTTCACATCCATGACATTTATCTACCTTATGATTATCCTCAATTCATGTGCGACAGGTTTTATTCAGAGCAATATGGACTAGCTATGTATTTATTGGCAAATCCACAAAAATATGAGACAATATTACCAAATTATTTCATATTTGAGGACAAAGAATTATCTGATCTGATTTCTCCGATATGGGAACATGAGAACCTGAAAGATGTTGAAAGACATGGATGTTCTTACTGGATTAAAATAAATGAATAGTAAATAAGGCTTGCCAATAATTTAAATTCATTACTTATCTTTCATCTCTCATTGTTGTCTTGCTTTCAACCTTCTTCTGTCTTTGGTCTCCTGACTTCTCTCTTGATTTTTTGTGTCTTGTTTCTTTAAATGTATTTCATCGTTAAATCTAATTCCTCCTTCTCACCTTGAAATAGGTTGTGCAAAGGCCAGTACATCTTTGCCGGTTATTTCATTATCACACAGAATAAACAGGCGTTCAAGAACATTCCTGAACTCCCGTATATTTCCGGTCCAGTTGATTTTTTGTAATTCTTTAATGGCATCTGCTGTAATCACCTTTTTTTTGTCCCCGTATTCTGTGGCAATTTGTTTGTTAAAGTGTTCTGCCAGTATAGGGATATCTTCCATGCGCTCATTAAGTGGAGGGACATGAATTAGGATTACACTTATCCGGTGATAAAGGTCTTCCCTGAAGTTTTTATTTTCAATTTCCTGTTTAATATTTTTATTAGTGGCTGCTATTATCCTGACGTCCACTCTTATATCTTTGTCACTTCCTACCCGGTTGATCCTGTTTTCCTGTAGGGCCCTCAATACTTTTGCTTGTGCAGACAGGCTCATATCTCCAATTTCATCCAGAAATAGAGTTCCCCCATTTGCCTGCTCAAATTTGCCTTTTCTCTGCTTATAGGCTGAGGTAAATGATCCTTTTTCGTGCCCAAATAATTCGCTTTCAATTAGTTCAGATGGTATTGCAGCACAATTGACCTCTACAAAAGGCATAGTATTCCTGTTGCTTTTTTCATGCAACCAGCGGGCAACCAGTTCCTTGCCGGTTCCGTTTTCTCCGGTTATCAGCACCCTGGCATCAGAAGGTGCCACCCGTTCAATCATTTGCCTTATCTTGTCGATTGCCTTCGATTCACCAATCATTTCCCAGGTTTTATTTACCTTTCGTTTTAATGTTTTGGTTTCTGTGATGAGGGTGGTTTTGTCCAGTGAGTTTCTAATAGTGATCAATAGACGGTTCAGGTCAAGAGGTTTTTCAATATAATCAAATGCCCCTTTTTTAATAGCTTCAACTGCGGTGTCAATTGTTCCATGTCCTGATATCATAATTACTGAGGTTGAGTCAGAAAGTTTCATCAGTTCATCCAACACTTCCATGCCATCCATTTTTGGCATTTTTATGTCACAAAGTACAATTTCGTATGAAATTTCCTTGAACATTTCCAAACCCTGAATACCATCTTCAGCCAGGGAAACCTCATGTTTTTCGTATTCAAGTACATCTTTCAATGAATTGCGGATACTCTTTTCATCGTCAATTACAAGGATCTTAGCCATATTCTTACCTGTTTAACATAATTGTTATTTGTTACGCTTTTTTGTTTTAAAAGGTTCTCTTAATAATTTTTGTATCGCAACCATTTGAACATTTCTTTATAAGTAGGTTTCTTGCCATACATCAAAATTCCTGTACGATAAATCTTTGCAGCCAGCCAGGCAGTACCCAGGAAACTTAAAAGCAAAATAATCATTGAAAGTACCAGCTCCCATCCTGGAACACCAAAAGGAATGCGTGCCATCATCACCATAGGGGAGGTAAAGGGTATAAAGGAACACCAGTAAACAATGCTGCTATCAGGGTTTTGAAATGCTGACATGGAAACAAATAAACCAAGCAATAATGGGATGGTAATTGGCATCATAAACTGCTGGGTGTCAGTTTCATTATCTACTGCTGAACCAACCGCAGCAAATAAAGAAGCATATAAAAGATAACCTCCCAGAAAATAAACAATGAAAGAGCCAATAATGAGGGGCCAGTTCATGGATTTTATCGATTGCAATAAATCCTGGAGCTCATTTAATTGAGGTTGGACTGCCTGAACTTGTTCACTGGCAGATTCATTAACCCCGGACATGATGCTCTCAACCATCTGGTTTTGGGGTGAACCTGCCTTCATGTCAGGAAGCAGGGTGGCCTGGGCAATTCCAACTATTGCAAGTGTTAAAACGACCCATAAAACAAACTGGGTAAGTCCCACCAGGGCTATTCCAAGAATTTTACCCATCATTAATTGGAAGGGTTTTACTGAAGATATAAGTATTTCAACAATACGACTTGTTTTTTCTTCAATTACTCCGCGCATCACCTGAGCTCCAAAAATAAAAGTAAGCATGTAAATCATTAAGCCAGAGATATATGCAATTCCCATAGCCAGGCCGGTGCTGGTTTTCTTTTCTTCACCAACATCACTAATAAGGATGGTTTGCACCTTTACATCGGATTTAACTTCCTTTAGAATCTTATCAATATCTTCGATATTATATGCCTCAAGCTTTTCCCTTTCAATTTCTTTTTCCAGTGCATTGGAAATATAGGAAGTTATTTCCATGGTTGGTTGTTTCTGCGAGTACAGTTCTACGGCATTGGGAATATAGGTTATTTTTGGAGAAATCATAAGTACCCCGTAATAACCTTGTTCGGAGAAATTATTTTTTATTTCTTCAGGATTGGCATCGGTTAAGAAGTCAAATTTCAAAGAGTTGGTTGAAGGGATTTTTTCGTAGAATAATCGGGAACCTTCTCCAACTACGGCAATTTTCTTAACATCTGTTGTTTCCCTGCTCATTAGCCAGACAGGTACAATAATGATACCTGCAAGAAAAACTGGTGCAAGCAGGGTCATTATTATAAAGGATTTCTTTTTTACCCTTGAAAGGTATTCTCTTTTTATAACAAGATATATTTTATTCATAAGTATAAAGCTGTATTAAAGTAATGGGTTTTAAAATGAATGCTTCCTGTTTTTATTTTATTTTTGAGTCCTCAACTACTTTGATAAATATTTCATTCATACCGGGAATGACTTTATTAAAAGACCTTATCTGACCTGCCTGTAGTAAAATATTCAATACATCATTGGTCGAAATATCCCCCGTAAGATCAACTGTAAGGGAGGTAAGTCCGTTTTTTGATTGATTTTCAACAATTTTATATAAATGGCTGAGGGAGGCTGTTAGCAGGTTCACATTCCCTTCAAATATGATTTCATACCTGTTGGAGGCATAGTCATTCCTGATCTTGTCAATAGAGCCTTCAATAAGTGTTTTACCGTTGTCAATCAGGGTGATATGATCGCAAAGTTCCTCGACAGAGCCCATATCATGGGTGGAGAAAATAATTGTAGCCCCTTTCTTTTTGATTTTTAGTATCTCTTTTTTAATCAGTGCCGTATTAATGGGATCAAACCCACTGAAAGGTTCATCAAAGATCAGTAGTTTTGGTTCATGCAGAACTGTTATGATAAACTGAACCTTCTGCTGCATTCCTTTTGATAACTCTTCTACCTTTTTATTCCACCAGGGCTCGATTTCAAACTTTTTGAACCACTTTTTTAACCTTTTTAAAGCTTCCTGACGTTGTAAACCTTTTAACTGGGCCAGATAAAGTGCCTGTTCTCCAACTTTCATTTTTTTATATAATCCTCTTTCTTCCGGAAGATAACCAATGAAAGCTACATCTTCAGGTTTAAGATTTTTTCCTCTGAACTTCAGCTCACCGGTATCGGGGGCAGTGATCTGGTTAATGATCCTTATCAGTGTTGTTTTGCCTGCCCCGTTTGGTCCAAGCAGGCCATAAATACTACCTTTGGGAACCGAGATGTTTACCTTATCCAGTGCCAGGTGGTTTGAATATTGCTTAACAATATCATTTGCAACAAAATACCCCATGAATTTATGTTAATTACTGGTTTAAAAAAAGATAAAGATAGAAATTCAATTTTAATTTCTGTTTAATACCTTTTTTAAAAACCTGAAGGACTTGATACCAGGCTTAATTGATTCACTGGAAATACTTGTCATTCGCTTCACAATTATTAATTGTTATTAGCTGAATTGCTGTTATATATACGAATAAGGGGTTGAGTCATATTGATTTTGGATCAAAGACAATAATACTCAACCCTCTTCTGGACTGATTCAAGTGTTTGGTTGATTTCCCCGGACTTCGCGCGGGCTTATCACGAATGGATTGATTTTGAAGAAGAATACCTTTTGGAATTTTTCTAGATAAGAACATTTCGTTCGTACCGAACTCATTATTTTCATTTATTCTAATACCAGAGCCTTACAACTCTGGCAGGAACATGTACTGCCTACAGCAGTTTTAAATATGTATAGATGGACATGGCCTTATCATTCTCTTATAAATTGTCCACAACATTTAGCCTTCCGAATATTATTCCTTCGGGATAAAATGTTATAGCAAGGGACGTAAGTCCCTGGGGATTAAAAGGAATAGATAGCAGTTCCATAGGAACGGCATATATTTGTATCTTTGAAGGTCAAATTTTTAAAATTCCCTAAATGCCGAATACATATTCCCAAATATATTCCCATTTTGTATTCTCTCCAAAATATAGGAATGCCTTATTTAACCGCGATTTAGCATGATTATAGAATGTCTTGAAAACCTAATTGGTGAAGGGGTGATTATTGAATTCATCTTATACATGAAAACTTAGAAATTCATTTTAGAAAAAGAAATTTTCAACTAATTTCATGAATTCATTTGATTTCTTTGTTACCTTAGTCAAATCAATTAGCTTTGCAACAAATATTTGTATCTATGGACTACGATTATAATTCAACAAGAAGAAAATTAGTGCTTCCTGAGTATGGAAGAAATATTCAAAAGATGGTGAATCATATTAAAACCATTGAAGACAGGGATGAACGGAACAAAGCAGCCAGGACACTGGTTTCAATTATGCAAAATATGGTGCCTCATAGTAAGGACCCTAATGAACTTAAGCATAAACTCTGGGATCATCTTGCTATTATTTCCAATTTTGACCTGGATATAGATTCACCATTTGATTTACCTGATAAAGCGAAGTTTAGTGCAAAACCAGAAGCTATCCCTTACCATAAAAATCCGATAAAATATAAGCATTATGGTAGATCTATCGAATTAATGATTGATAAAGCTGTTGAAATGGAGGATGGTGAAACTAAAACCCGGCTTATCAAGTTGATTGCAAATCACATGAAAAGGTCCCATGTTGCATGGAATAAAAGTCATGTTCCGGATGAATTGATTTTTAGGGATTTAAGAACTTTATCTAACGGTAAATTGGAAATTAGTAAAGACCTTGTTCTCTCCGAAGCCAGACAATTTATTTCGAAACCAAGAAAAAAAAGAGATAACAGGCAGCAAAAGAAGAAAAATTAATTGACGTTTATTTATGCCTGCCTGTATCTTAGGATAGTTCGAATTAGAAGTTAACCTTATTCAGCCATTAAACAAACTGTAACTGTTCACTGATAAATTGAATTTTATGGGTTCATTTGAAATTCAGGGAGGTCAACGCTTAAAGGGAGAGATTAACCCCCAGGGAGCTAAAAACGAAGCACTACAGGTAATTTGTGCTACCCTTTTGACTGCCGAAAAAATAATCATCCGGAATATTCCCGATATCAGAGATGTAAATAACCTGCTGGAGCTGCTTAAAACAATAGGGGTTAAAATTCATAAGCTTAAAGATAATGACTTTAGTTTTCAGGCAGATGCAATTGATATCAATACTTTAAAATCTGAAAATTATTTAAAGCTTGCCAGTAGTATCCGCGGGTCTGTAATGGTTATAGGACCGCTTCTTGCCCGTGAGGGCATGGGGTTTTTACCAAAACCTGGAGGAGATAAGATTGGTCGCCGAAGGCTGGATACACATTTTCATGGCCTGGTAAAACTTGGTGCTGAGTTTGATTATCAGCCAGCTAACAATTTGTTTAGGATATCGGCAAAAAAACTAAAAGGAACATATATTTTACTTGAAGAAGCCTCAGTAACCGGCACTGCTAATGTGTTGATGGCCTCTGTACTGGCATTGGGAACAACAACCATTTACAATGCCGCTTGTGAACCTTACATTCAGCAATTATGCCTGATGCTTAACCGCATGGGGGCCAGGATATCGGGAATTGGATCTAATCTACTGATCATTACAGGTGTTAAAGAACTCCATGGTTGTGAACACAGGCTCCTTCCGGATATGATAGAAATTGGTAGTTTTATTGGTATGGCAGCACTTACCCGGTCAGCTTTAACCATTAAAAATGTTTCCTTTGATAAGCTGGCAATGATTCCTGCTAATTTTCGCAAAATTGGCATTAAACTGGAGAAGATTGGTGACGATATTTATATTCCGGAAATGGACCATTATGAAATAGAGAACTTTATTGACGGGTCTATACTTACTATTTCCGATGGAATCTGGCCTGCCCTTACACCGGATCTCTTAAGTGTTTTCCTGGTGGTTGCAACCCAGGCCCGGGGAAGCGTTTTAATTCATCAGAAAATGTTTGAAAGTCGTCTGTTCTTTGTTGATAAACTGATTGATATGGGTGCCCAGATCATCCTCTGTGATCCCCACCGTGCTACGGTAATAGGGCTGGACAATCAGTTCCCTTTACGTGGTACCGTCATGACATCCCCTGATATCCGGGCTGGTGTGGCCTTACTTATTGCTGCATTGTCGGCAGAAGGAACAAGTACTATCCATAATATTGAGCAGATTGACAGGGGATATCAGCATATTGATACCCGGCTTCGTGCGTTGGGGGCAAAGATTAAACGTATTGATTAGAAGAATGAAGGGCAATATAATCAATTCAATAGGATCAATTTATAAATTCTTTTTGTATTTTGCCCTTGCAGGGCGTAAATGCCGTATTTGTTTCTGTCATAGGGCGTTGCCATATGCTGATATATTTTAGTCTTTCAGGCTAATTAACTGCAATACTCCACCTATCTGTTTTCAGGTATAGAATTTATTATTAGAAATAATTTTAGCCTGATTACAGATTTCGCAAAGTTTTAAACTGATCCCATAAAAGTCCATTAAAAATCATCGAATCAAATATTTTTCCTACAACTATTTGAATTGATTCATTCTAAGCACTGGGTCCTTATTTGTAATATTATTCAAAAATATATTATATAATGCAGATATTCAGCCGGGTAAGAAGTGTATATTATTTATAAATAAGGTCTTTGGTATTTTATCATACATTTTATTTAATAATAATTTTATATATTTGCGCCGGATTTTTTTAATAGTTAAATAGTAACTTAGAGAAATATGAAAAAATATTTGACATTTACAGGAATCGTGCTTTTTACATTTCTATTATCTTCCTTTACA
>Ga0164313_10005777_pt1 | contig 10936 bp, 6 predicted proteins | sample GuaBasSedimGuay4_FD_113735 | JGI IMG/M metagenome (GOLD analysis project Ga0164313, IMG submission 113735) | Subseafloor sediment microbial communities from Guaymas Basin, Gulf of California, Mexico - Guay4, Core 4569-4, 0-3 cm | ecosystem: Environmental > Aquatic > Marine > Hydrothermal vents >...
ACTTTCTCCAGCTCTTCCTCCGCCAAAATTTTTGTCCCCAATATGAATTATTCCGTTTAAAAAGGTTCCGTTGGTAAGAACAACAGATTTTGATTTAATCTCAATACCTAATGAAGTTTTTACACCAACAACAACATTTTTTTCAACTATCAAGCCCACAACCATATCTTGATAAAAATCAAGATTATTAGTTTTCTCTAACATATCTCTCCAGGTTTCAGAAAAACGCATCCGATCGCTTTGAACTCTAGGACTCCACATTGCAGGGCCTTTAGATTTATTAAGCATCTTAAATTGTATTGCAGTGCTGTCTGAAACAATACCACTGTAACCACCTAAAGCATCTATCTCTCTAACTATTTGTCCTTTTGCTATTCCTCCCATAGCAGGATTACAAGACATTTGAGCAATGTTTTGAAGGCTCATGGTAATTAATAATGTTTGGGAACCTAAATTTGCCGCGGCAGCGGCGGCTTCACATCCAGCATGCCCTGCACCAACAACGATAACATCATATCTATTTGGAAACATATTTTATTTATTGTTCCACGTGGAACAGTTAATGGTTTGATTTAAAATTTTTTTGGATGCAAATATAGTTAATTAACTTATAATCAGAATGTTAAATGTGTATTTATTTGATATTCAGCAAACTAAATAAATTTTCGGGTCTTAAGAGATTCTTCTTCTTTAAAACGCATTGTTTTTGTGTCTGCTTCGGTTTTATCTTTAAAACCACAAAAATGAAGAATCCCATGAATAATTACTCGGTGCAATTCGTTTAAAAATGTGGTATTAAAAATTATTGAATTTTCGTTTACACGCTCTACAGAAATATAAATATCTCCATTTATTTGTTTCCCTAAACTATTGTCAAAACTAATAATATCTGTAAGCGTATCATGGTTCAAAAAATCGATATTTAACTTATGAAGGTATTCATCATCACAAAAAATATAAGAAATTTCACCTTCTTCAAATTCTTCGTTTGCAATTATAGCAGTAATCCACTCAGAAATTTGAGTTTCTTCTTGAAGTTTAAAATCTGTTTCAAAATAAAAATTAATCATTGTTGTGTTTAAAGTAATCTTGCACTTTTTGTTTATACTCTTGTTGTAATGGTAGTGCTTCTCTATTTAATATCTCTGTGGTATTAAAGTATTTATTAATGTTTTCTGGACTTATTTTTGAAGAATTTTTAAAATTTGAATAATTAGTTTTAGACTCTCGCTTCATTTCCTGCCCTTGTTCAAACGTGGCTTTGTCTAATTTTAAAAGCTCATGTTTTAAATTTAGCATTTTTTCTAAGGTTTGCTGATTAAATCCTTTTTCTAATAATTGTTGCTCTGCTTCTTCCATTTTTTGAAGTAAATTTTCTGCATCGCCCTTATTTCCTAATTGATTTATTCTATCTTCTAACTGTTGCCGAAGCATTTGCTGTTCTTTGTAAATTTCGTATAGCTCTCCATTCATTTCTTCACCAAAACCTTCCCCTTCTTTTCCTTCTTGATTTCCGTCCTTATTTCCCTTTCCGTTTTTTCCATTTTCACCAGAACCATCACCGTCACCCTGTCCTTCTCCTTCGCTTTGCCCTTCACCCTGGCCTTCTCCTTCTCCTTCACCTTCTTTTCCCCCCTTACCTTTCTTTCCTTTTTCTTTACCCATCCCTTCTTTCATTTTCTCATTAAGACTCTCTTGCTTTTTTATAATATCTGGAAGCTGAAAACCTTTGCCTTCACCCTCTCCTTTGCCTTTGCCTTTTCCTGAACCTTTCCCAGACCCAGACATGCTCATCATGTTTTGCATATTACCTAAAATGTCACTCAATAAAACAGCAAGCTCATTGGCTCCTGTAATTGTGTATTGCTGGCTGGAAATTCCTTGATGGATACTATTGTCTGCAAGCCGGTCTAAGGTTTTTTCAAGGTTATAAGTTATGTTGGTAAGTGATTTATTAATAACTCCACCTAACATAGGTTGCCGTAACGAAAGGGCAAAAAGACTGTCATCAATATGTTCAAAATTTTGTTTTAAATCGTTTTGGATGATTAATTTTTTGCCAAACAATGGATTCCCATAATCTATTTGGTTAAAATCATTCATTAAATCTTCTTGCTCAAAGGAAAAAACCACAAGGTTGTCTAAAATTTGACGTAACATTTCTAAATCTTCATCTAACGTTTCCATCTGCCCAGCCTTCATTTGCATCTGCATTTGTTGACTCATTTTCTTCATTTTTTTAGCTGCCTTTTTTTGGTTTTTTGAAGCCTCGGTCTTATTTTTTTCTTCTAATTTATCAGTAGCCTTTTCCTGTTCCTCTTGAACTTCTTCCTCTTCTTTTTTCTCGTCTGGAATGTCCATTGGCTCCTTTAACTCTTCATTATCTTTTTGAAGTTCCTCTTTCTCTTTTTTATATTCTTCAAATTTCTCGTTGAGTTCCTCCTGTTTTTCTTTAGTATTTTCTTCTTCTGGAGCATCGGCTAACTTTTCTTGCTCTTCGGCTAGCTTTTCTAATTCTTCAGCAAGTTTTTCAGCTTTTTTTGCAACATAATAGCGCTTCGTAAGCTCCACTAATTGCTCTAAGTTTTTTTCTTGGTTTTTGTTTTGCTTTGCAAGCTTTTCAAGTTTCTCTGTGAGCTCTTCTTTCTGAATTTTATCCTGAAGTTTTTCCAATTCCTCTAACAGTTTCTCATTCTCTTTTAATTGCTCTTCATTTTCCTGAAACCGTTCTTTTAATTGTTCTTTAAAAGGGTCTTTTTCTTGATTCTCTGGCTGAAAGTTTTCTAAATTCTCTTTTAATTCCTTAGAGAATTTCTTCATCATTTCTTCCTGCTGTTGTTGTTTTTTTATAAAATTTTCTAATTCCTTTTTATCGTTCCAATTAAGTTCGTTTTTCTCTTTTTGATTTTTTGAAAGTTCTTCTAATTTTTTATCCTGATCTTTCATCTTCTCCAAAGACTTATCAAGACCTTTGATGGTGTTTTCTTGATTTTGAAGCTGTTCGTTCTCTATTTCGTCTTTAGTTAGTTTTCTGAAAGAATAAATTGCCGACTTACTAGATTTATAATTATGAATTGCATCATTATCGAAAACCTGAAAATAATATTCATAAGAAACTCCTTCGGTTAACTGAATAGCTCCCGGAAAAGCATAAACAAACTGATCGAAATTTGATTTGTTTAACGAAAGCGGAATGATTTGTTTTTGCAATTCCTCCCCTATAGGAAAATAAACCAACTGAAGTTTTGTAAGTCCGTAGTCGTCTGAAACGCTGCCTAAAAAATATACCTTCTGGCTACTTATGCTGTCTTGCTTTGACTGTACATTGATCTCTGGATATTCGTCACGAACGACACCAAGTGTAAATGACAAGTTTTCATAATCTTTTAGCTCCTTGTTTGAGGTGGTAATCGCATAATCAAGTTTACGAAACACCCTCTTTTTAAAATGAAAAGCTTCCTTTTCTGAGGTGAAATTAAAAATGCTATCTTTGGTTTTCAACGAAACTTCATCGGTGTTTTTAGTGTTCATTTTCCAACTAACTTTTGTCCCCTCCGGAATAATTGCATTTCCGGTACTGGTAAGAGTTTCGTCTTTTTTGCCAGTGTAGGTAGGATAGTCTAGTTCCATTTCAAAAGCAACAAGAGAAGGCGTTTTTATCACTTCTAAAAAATATTCTTGAGAAACTACTTCATTTGCTTTAAAATGAAATTCTACGGGTTCTGTCAAGTGTAAAAAAGTGTATTCAAACAATCCAGGGGCAGATTGTATCAAATAATACGTTTCGTTATTATAGGTAATACTCGCGTTTTCCGGAATTACTTCTCCTTCTGTCTGAATTTTTAAAGTAAAGCTTTTGTTTTCGATTGCTTTTAGTGAATTGTTTATCAATACAAACGAAAACGGAGCTGGAGCCTCATAAGCCGTATCATAATTAACTACTCGAGTATAGCTGCTTGAAAAAATATCTTTGTCCCCTAAAGCAGTAAACAATAAAAATATAATTACTGGAATTGCAGCATATTTTAAATATTTGCTGTTCTTTTTAAAATTAACTGCCCGTTTAAACGGAATGGGTTGCAGCTCTGAAGATTTTTGATCAATACTTGCCAGCAACAATTCAGATTCTCTTTGATTTTGGTTTAACTGAATAACATTTAGAAGTTTGTCGCTAACTTCGGGAAAATGATTTCCTATAAGTTTGGAAGCTTCTTCGTGGCTAATTCCTCTTTGAAGGTTAAATATTTTGAATAACGGAAAAGCAATAAATCGAACAAACAAGGCGGTTTCCACCAACACAAAAGACCAAAACAATACCGTTCTTGCAGTTGGATCTAGCCATAAAAAATATTCAATTAATAAAGTGATGATAAGGTATAAGAGCCCTATGGCGAAAAAAAGAATAGCTCCTTTTATTAGTTCGCTTACATAGTACTTTTTAATAAATTGCTCCAGTTTTTGCTGGATAATTGAAAAGCTGCTCATAAATACCTGCGTAGGCAGGTATCTCGCCTGACATAACGCAATTTTAATTTTAAGATTCCTGCCTACGCAGGAATACTACATCGAAAATACTATAAACTTTTTTAAAAGCTGTTAATGTTTTTGTAACAATAACAATACTTGCTCAATGTTTTATTGAACAATCATTTTTAAGGTTGTTTTAGAGCCGCTTATGGTGGTGACTACAAAATACATCCCAGCAGCTAGGTCTTGGTTAATAGTTATGGTTTCAGAATTTGAAACTTTTTCTGTAAAAATATTTTTACCACTAACATCTAAAATGCTTATTTGTAATTCTGAAATAGTTTTTGAAGCTTTAATGGTAAATTTCCCTTTATTTGGATTTGGAAATAAAGCAATTGAATTGTTAAAAAAATTATTATCTGTATTTAAAACTCCATTATACTCAAACAGCCTAGCCTCACTAGGTTCTGACCCTGAATCATCTGGGGTGCCTACAGCAATAATGTTTCCTTCATCGTTTACGTCAACACTAAAGCCAAAGAATGAGCCCGATTCAACAGTAACATTACCATGCTCAACCCAAGAATCGTTTTCAAAAGAAAACGCGACTACTCTTTCTTCTGGGGGAGCATAAAAGTCTCCAACAACCAAAATATCACCAGAAGCGTTTATTGAGTGAGTTCCTCCAAAAAAGTCATTTTCATCATTACCTTCCACTGGTTGTCCTTTTTGTATCCATGACCCATTTAAAAACTGATAAACCACAACCATGCCCACTACTTCGTTTTCAATATTCGTATGTGTATAGCTTCCAATAGAAACAACATTTCCCTCAAGGTTTAAATTTACTCCGCTATTACCTGGTCTATTGGCAATTCCTATTTTATCTCCTTCTTCACCATATATATAATTTCCTAACTGAATCCAACCAAGATTTACAAACTCAAATAAATATAATTTTCCTGCATTATCTCCATTTTCATCATCTAATGTCGCTGTAACAGCAATTATATTTCCAAGTGAATTAATACTAACCGAATACCCAAAAGCGTCTCCTGAGGTTTCTCCTAGAATAGTTTGTCCTTTTTGAAACCATATGTTGTTTTCAAGTTGAAATGTTTTTGCATAGCCCTCTTCACTCCCCCCTAAAATTATCAAATCTCCAATTGCGTTAATATCTATTGCGTGTCCCATTTTGTCGTTTGAAAACTCTGAGGTTATCGTATTTCCAATTTGAATCCATTCATTTGATTCTAATTCATAAACCTTTACAAAATCGTTTACGCTGTAATGAGAAGTCCCTACAACAAACCTATTTCCTTCTTGGTTTAAAACTATTGTAGACGACGAATTAACTTGGTTTGTAATTATTATATTTTCTCCTACCTGATACCAAATGCTATCAATTAAATCATAAATTTTTGCATAAGTTGTGGGCTCTGGATATCCGCCCTGTTGAATTAACGCTATTCTGTTTCCTGACCCATTAGTTGAAATTGTATAGCCTATCTTATAAAGATCATCTCCGTAAAGTATCTGACTTATTGGGTTGTATTGAGAATAACTTGTTGAGGCTATTAGGGTAATTACAAGTAATATAAGATTCCTTTTCATAGGTTATTTAATTATTAATTTTTTAACTAATCGTTGTTTGCTTGTTAAAATCACAACCATATAAACACCTTTTGCTAAATGGCTAACATTAATATTGACACTACTTTCGCCTGTTAATTCTTTAAAATAACTCTTCTTGCCTACACTATCAAACAAGGTTACTGTTTTAATGTCTTCTGTCTCAATATTTACAGACCCACTAGATGGGTTGGGATATAAAACAGTGGTATTAATAAATTCATTATCACTAACTCCTAAATCTGGGGATAGTTTAACTATCCAAAAATCCGAAGCTCCATGATTGCCTGTGACGTCTCCATCGTTTGATCTGCTAGTTCCCGCTACAACAAAACTATAGCCTGTTGTTTGTATTATGGCTTCTCCAAATTCAAGTTCACTGCCTCCTAGTGATTTTTGCCATAGTAAACTCCCTGTTGAAGATAGTTTTGCTATCCAAATATCAGAATCACCATGATTTCCTGTAACATCACCATCATTTGATTCACTATACCCAACTACACTAAAATCCCCTCCTAGTGTTTGTACTATAGAATATGCAATTTCTTGATTACTCCCTCCTAATGATCTTTCCCACTCTATTACCCCTATTGAGGACAGTTTTACCACCCAATAATCTTCATACCCATGATTACCCGTAACATCACCATCATTTGATCTAGATTGTCCTGCCACAATAAAGCCCCCATCAGATGTTTGTTGAATAGAACGGGCTTTATCAGCTTCTGTTCCCCCTAATGATTTTTGCCATACAATATTTCCTGTCGAATTAAGTTTTACTATCCAATAATCCAAATTACCGTGGTTGCCTGAAACATCTCCGTTATTTGAGGAACTCATCCCTGCGACAATATATCCTCCTTCTGAGGTTTGTTGAATGGAGGTAGCAAGATCATAAGAACTTCCCCCTAGTGTTTTTTCCCATTGGATGTCTCCGGTTGTTGAAAGTTTCACCACCCAATAATCTTCGGACCCATGATTATTAGTAACATCTCCGTCATTTGAGGCGCTGAATCCCGCAACAATATATCCCCCATCTGAGGTTTGTTGAATAGATTGCCCGCTATCAATACCACTTCCTCCTAGTGTTTTTTCCCATTGTAAAACTCCTGTCGAAGAAAGTTTTACTATCCAATAATCAGATTCCCCATTATTTCCCGAAACATCACCGTTATTTGAATATGATTCGCCAAGTATTACATACCCACCATCTGTTGTTTGTTTTGTGGAGTGAGCCCACTCAAATAAGTCTCCTCCTAGTGATTTTTGCCATTGTAAACTCCCAGTTATAGATAATTTTACAACCCAATAATCTGAACCTCCTTGATTATCTGTAACATCGCCATCATTAGACATAGAAGATCCAACTATAATATAGCCCCCATCTGATGTTTGTTGCATGGAGTAAGCACTATCATGATTACTCCCGCCAAGTGACTTTTCCCATTCAATAGTAGGTTGTGAAAAACCCAACAGTGATGTTGTAAAAAAAACTAATAATAAAGATTTGGTTTTCATTTTTATTTTTTTAATTTATTGATAAATAAATACTTTTTAAGTCAAGATTTAAGTTTATAAAAACTTTGTGCTTTCTAAAATTGATTTCGCAACAAAATAAGCTAACAAATCGTATTCTTCTTTTAGTTGAGCTATTTGAAGGTATTTATAATAGGCTTTTTTCTGTTCTTGTAAAACTATAATTGGCGGTAGTCCAAATTTTAAAGTCATTACTAACATTAGTAATCTTCCAACTCTTCCGTTGCCATCAGAAAAAGGATGAATTTGTTCAAACATTGCATGTGATTTGGCTATATGTTCTAATTTATCACTTGAGGGTTTGTTAAAATCCTCTATTAATTCTGTTATCTTCTTTTCAATAGAAAGAAAATTGGCGGTTGGAACATAGGAACCTAAAATTCGCACAGGATGATTTCTAAACTCTCCCGCATTATCAATAATTCCAGACATTAATAATTTATGAATTTCTAAAACATCTGAAATTTTCAAACTACTATTAATAACTATTCTTAAAGAATAATCAAATGCTTTTTGATGATTTATCGCTTCAAGTTGTTCAACTAAAGTGCGGTTTACGATAACTTTTTTCTGAAATAAAATTGCTTCGGTATCTGCTTCGGTTAAAGTGCTTCCTTCAATAGAGTTTGAATGGTAGGTTGTTTTTAAAAGCAATTGATCTAATGTTTCTTTGCTTTTTAAAATGTTTTCAATCCAGTTGTCGTCATAAAATGACAAGACTTTGTTTTTAACACGCTCCAATTCCTCTTGGTTTATTGATTCTAACCCGAAAAATTGATCATACAAATGGTCAATTAATTCAATGTGTTTCTTTCTTGGAAGCGATTTTCCTAATAACCATGAATTAATGGTTGGAAAAGAAACCATCAATTGATTGGCTAAGTCGGATTGTGTAAATCCTCCTTGTTTTTGAACCTGTTTTAGTTTGTCTATAATCGTCATATCTCAAAACTTTATAAAGATTCTGAAACTTTATAAAGTTTTGTAAATGTATTAAAAAATTTAGACAATCAATATTTAGCTTGTTACCTTTACCAAATCATTTTTACAAAATTAAATTATGTCTAAAAAAGTAAGAGTTCGTTTTGCGCCAAGTCCAACAGGGCCATTACATATTGGGGGAGTAAGAACCGCATTATTTAATTATTTATTTGCTAAAAAACACGGTGGTGATTTTGTGTTGCGTATAGAAGATACCGACCAAACTCGTTATGTGGAAGGTGCCGAAGACTATATTGTAGAGGCTATGAACTGGTTGAATATTCCTTTTAACGAAAGCCCCACTTCGACAAAGCTCAGTGACCAAAAAATAAAAGACGGAGGATTTGGCCCTTACAGACAATCTGAACGTAAAGAAATATACCAACAATATGCTGAGCAATTAATTACTTCTGGAAATGCATATTATGCTTTTGATACCGCTGAAGAATTAAGTGCTTTACGGAAAGAATACGAAGCTGAAAAAAAGACCTTTATTTATAATTGGCATAATCGGAAATCTTTAAATAATTCACTTTCTCTATCTTCTGAAGAAGTTTCTAAAAAATTAGAAAATGGAGACAATTATGTGATTCGATTTAAATCACCCACAAATGAAACACTTCTTTTAAACGATATAATTAGGGGGGAGATTAAAATTGACACCAATGTTTTAGACGATAAGGTTTTATTTAAAAGTGATGGTATGCCCACCTATCATTTAGCAAATATTGTAGATGATCATTTAATGGAAATCACTCATGTAATTCGTGGTGAAGAGTGGTTGCCTTCTCTTTCTTTACATGTTTTATTATACAAAGCTTTGGGATGGGAGTCTCCAGAATTTGCACATTTACCCTTAATTATGAAACCTGTGGGTAAAGGAAAATTAAGCAAGCGTGACGGTGATAAAATGGGCTTTCCTGTATTTCCGACACAATGGAAAACTGCTGAAGGAGAAACATTTTCTGGTTATCGTGAAGATGGATATTTTCCTGAAGCAGTAATAAACATGTTAGCATTATTGGGGTGGAATCCTGGTACCGAACAAGAAATTTTTAGCTTAGATGAATTGGTAGAGGCATTCGATTTAAGTAGAGTAAACAAAGCAGGAGCTAAGTTTGATCCAGATAAAACGAAATGGTTTCAGCATCATTATTTACAAGGGAAAAGTGATGTGGAATTGGCGGAGTTGTTCTTACCAATAATAAATGATAATCTGTCTGTCATTCAGAGTGATAACGAAGAATCTCATGAGATTACTTTCCCGAAACAAATTCGGGACAGGCTATCGCACACTCCTCGTAAAGACAATTTGATTAAAATCGTTTCTTTAATTAAAGAGCGCGCTACATTCGTTTCAGATTTATGGCAACAAGGAGATTTCTTTTTTGTAGCACCAGTAAGCTATAATGAAAAGGCTTCAAAAAAAACGTTTAAAGAAGGAACTGCTGAATTATTAAACAGTGTTGTTGAAGTTCTAACTAGTTGTGATGATTTTACTTCCGAAGTTATTTCAGAAAAAGTAAAAGGGTGGATTGCTGCACAAGAAATAGGTTTCGGAAAAGTGATGATGCCACTTCGATTGGCGTTAGTGGGTGAGATGAAAGGTCCCGATGTTTTTGAAATTGCTTCCGTTTTAGGAAAAGACGAAACGACTGCAAGAATTAAAAAAGCAATTGATTGCATTTCTTAAAAATAGACAACTAACGAAAAAATAATTGTAGAGCTGTTTCCTTTAAAATTAGAATACTCAAGGTCTTTGTCGTTGAGTTTATTTAGCATATTAGTTACGCCATACTGGTATTGAACCGATGCTCTAAAATTTTCTATTCCTCCTGTTATTCCCCCCATTACGTGAAAATTAACTGGAGAAACGTTTTCTAAATCTTTAGCTGTTAATGTTGTGTAGCCATCTATAATATAATCTTCAAGAGATTCAGAATTTACTTTCATTTTACCCGAAATATTTAAAATTGGGCCAAATTCTAATGACAAATGATGCATAATGATATTGTAACTTCCTAAAAATTTAATCTGCACTCCTTGAAGTTTATAATCTATAAATTGGGTTTCAAAGCTGTTGGTTGGGTTTTTTCCAAATATTTCTACGGCATTGCTGTAAAAACTAAGACCATAAATTAAATCGAAATTATTTCTAAAAGCTCCCCTTGTAGTAAAACCACCCAAAAATCCCCCGCCTTGATTTGTGGTGAAATCTGAAGTATTAATATCAAAAAGTGTATATCCTGCTGTAATTCCTAATCGGTTGTAATGATCATAATTACGTTGTGAATAAGCTTCTTGAAGTAAAAATAGAGAA
>Ga0164313_10005778_pt1 | contig 10934 bp, 7 predicted proteins | sample GuaBasSedimGuay4_FD_113735 | JGI IMG/M metagenome (GOLD analysis project Ga0164313, IMG submission 113735) | Subseafloor sediment microbial communities from Guaymas Basin, Gulf of California, Mexico - Guay4, Core 4569-4, 0-3 cm | ecosystem: Environmental > Aquatic > Marine > Hydrothermal vents >...
CTGTCCTCTGCGACCACAAACTCTGCTTCGCTTTTTCAGAGGTGCTGAAGGGTAAGTCGCTGACGTCCCGCATGTTTCGTTCGATTTCATCTCTATTCTCCTTGTGATTGGCGGGCAACGCTCGGTGTAATCCCTATCAGCCGCTCGAGTTCGGTGAGGGTCAAGGCATACTCTTCTCGACTGTCGAGCAGAAGTGAACGGGACTCGAAGAGCGCGCGCTGTGCGTCGAGCACATCGAGAAAACCGAACTTACCTTCGGTGTATCCGATTTCGGTTGCGGCGAAAGCTGCCTCGGCAGCCGGCACAACCTGGGTCTTCATGATCTCGGTCTCTTGCTCCGCTGCTTGAAGGCGTTCGAGCCCCGCCGCGAGGTCGGCCTCGATGGAGACGCGAATTGCCTCTGCTTCACGTCGGACCCGCTCGAGGTCGAACTCCGCCGCCTCTCTGGAACCCTGATTTCTATCAAAGATCGGAATCGGGAAGGAGAGTCCTGCGACCCACGCAGAATGCCCGGTTTCTTCAAAACGGCGAGGCCCCAGACTGACGGTTACGTTTGGAACACGGAACGCACTTTCGACATCCATGACGTTCTGTTGCCGGTGAATCATATCCTCGAGGCGAACGATCTCCGGTGTCTGCAACAGACGGGAGCGAAGCTGCTCGAGAGAGGGCGGCGCCTTCGGCTCGGGTAGTTCACCGACCGCACGGTCAAACGAAACTACCCCCGAACCCCATGTGGCGGCCAGGCGAACCCGCGCTGCTTTCAAATCGCGCACGGCCCGTGTCCGTCGAACCCTGGCTTGAGCAACCTCGATTTCGGCCCGGGTGCCCTCCACGGGCGACACCTTGCCGGCATCGACTCGCGCCTGGACGGTGTGGGCAAACCGGTCGGCCAAGGCCAGCAACTCCTCGGCCAGGGCCTGTCGTTCCTGGGCGGTAACAACACGAAAGTACGCCAATTTCGTGCGCAACACGACATGCAACCGGGCCGCTTCGAGGTCCCGCTCGGCCAGCATCTGATCAGACTCCGCCACAGCGCGACTGCGCCTTCTTTTGCCACCCAGCAAAATCTCCTGGCTGATGACAGCGGTGGTTTCGGCGGCATCGAACCCGTCGAGTTCGGCGCTTCCCCCGAAGTTCTCGGTCTCCAGCGAGAACTCGGGGTTCGGGAACAAACCCGCCTGGGTCGTCCGGGCCTGAGCGGCGGACACGGAGTGTTTTACGGCGCCAAGGGACGGGCTCAGCCGAAGTGCGGCCTCGACTGCCTGATCGAGGGTGATCTCACCTTCGACCAGGGGCACAGCCGCCACTCCTGAAGACGACGGCGCGATCACCGTCAGTATCAAAAAGATTTTCAATAGAATACGCATAGGAATCTCCCTGAAAACAGAATCACAGAACACCGCCGGCCGGACTTGGGCCTGGACGGCTTTCGATTGAGTTGTCGGGAGACCTAGGTCAGGAGAATGACCGTCGAGAGAAGCGTAAGGGACTGCGAGTTCCGGTCAACGAGGTCGCGGAAGACCGCGTGGTGGCCGCCTGTGCCGGCGCCACATCTCGATATGATTGAACGAATCCCGGCAGCGATGCCGGGAGAAGCAAGGGAGCCCTTCCTCGTTCTTATGGGCACAACTCTCAGCTGCACGTCCACGCAGTCACCGCATGCGGAACCGTTCATTACCACGTTCACACCGGCCCCGTGATCGTCAGGCGCCGCTGGACTGCAGCATCCGTCAAAAAACGATTCAACATCAATGTGCCCGTCGGCGCCCACACACACAACGGCAGCGCCGATCTGAACGCCGCCGGTAGTGGCGAACAGAGCGATCAGCAGGTACACCGCTGCGGTCATCAATCGTGGTTGCGTCTTCATAGACTCCAGTAGGCCTTCGGGATTTAACCGATGTTGATCTCGGCGGCAATCCCTGACCGCCGGTAATTCTATAACGGTCCCTGATCCTGTCAAATTCCCCCAACGAGTTCTTCCGCCATGCCAGCTTCAGGCGAGGACAACAGGCCTACGTGATGTTGATGGAGAAGCCGGCTGAGAGGGGTCTTTGACTGACCCGCCACTCGGCAATCCCCTGAGAGCCTGATCTTCACCAATCGAAGCGTTTCGCCACTCTCAGCCCATGGCACAGCCTTTTTCAATATTTGATCGTTCGTTCAAACCAATGGTATGATTCACCAGGAAGATGGAAGTGCGACGCTCACGAGCGTGAGGACGCCGACGCCACGATCAGAACTTCGACGACCAGTGAAGGAGGAGTCAGATGCGATCGGAATCGATGAATAGGGTGTTTCGCTGCGCGATGATCACCGTACTCGTGGCGCTGGGCACGGACATAGCCTTGGCTCAGGAGACTGAGCCCACACCCAGAGTTACCGCCGATGACTACAGTCGGGCCGAGCAGTGGCTGCGACCCAACGTGGCGAAAATGGTCAAGAATGTCTTTGTCATCCCGCACTGGATCGGCGAGGAGGACCGCTTCTGGTACGCGCGTGAGACTGCCGACGGCCAGGACTTCATGGTTGTGGATGCCGCCACCGGAACTAAGACAATGGCTTTCAACCACGGGACCATGGCCGAGGCACTGACGACTCTGGGCCTTGAGGATGTGGTTGCAGCAGACCTTCCTTTCGATTCGATCGAATACACCGACGACCTCGAGGCCGTGACGTTCTCGGCCGGCGACACGAACTTCCGTTGCCGGATCGATCCCTTGATATGCGAGAAGGCTGCTCCAGACTACAACCCACCCGGTGTGCTGATTTCTCCCGACCGCACGAAGGGCGTGCTAACCCGCGGCGGAAATTTGTGGCTGCAGGACATGACGACCGGCGCCGAGACTCGCCTGACCGACGATGGCGAGGAGAATTTCGGTTACGGCATCTATTATGGCAACTGGAAGGCGGCAGTCATTCCGCGCAAGCGGCAGGGCACGCCGCAGCCGCCGATGGCGTCGGAGTGGTCACCCGACTCGAGCGCGGTCTTGGTGACCCGGATAGACCAACGCCACGTGGCCGAGTACGCTTGGCTCGAGACCGTGCCCGACGACGGCAGCTTTCGCCCCAAGGTCCACACCGCCCGGATTCCGCTTACCGGTGAGACGCCGGCCGGTGCCGATTGGTTCGTATTCCACTTCCCGAGCGGGGAAAAGGTCCGACTCGACCTGCCCTACGAAAAGCTGTTCCACGTCCACCAGGATGCCCTCGCCCTTCGCAAGGTGTGGTGGAGCGCCGACGGAAGCCGAATCTTCGCGGTTGCCTGGGGCGACAACATCGAGGCTGCCTACCTCTTCGACATTGACACCGCCACCGGCGGGGTGCGAACGGTGGTCGAAGAAAGCATGACACCCAGGATGGACACCAACTCCACCTCGTACAACCCGCCCAACATTCGGGTCATCGGAGACTGCGACCAGGTGATCTGGTTTTCGCAGCGCAGCGGTTGGGGACACCTCTACCTCTACGACGGCGCCAGCGGTGAGCTGATCAACCCCATCACCGCCGGCAACTGGTTGGTGCGCGATATCATCCACGTGGACGAGGACAAGCGGTGGCTGTACTTCACGGCCGGCGGCCGTGAGGAGGGCAGCCCTTACGACCGCTACTTCTACCGGATCAACCTCGACGGTACGAATCTGACTCTGCTGTCCCCCGAGCCGGCCGACCATATGCTGACCGGGCCTGGAAACGACATGCTGGCCATCGGCGGTGCTTCCGGCTACGACGTTGTGTCCCCCAGTGGGAAGTTAATTGTTTACAACTACTCCCGCGTCGACCAGCCCACCAAGACCGTCATCCGCTCGACCGCCGATGGTGAACTGGTAGCCACTTTCGAGGCGTGCGATGCTTCAGCATTGTACGAAGCGGGATGGAGGGACCCGGTTGAGTTCACGGCCAAGGCGGCCGATGGCACGACCGACCTCTACGGTCTGATGTACCTGCCTCCCAACCTCGACGAGAAGGGCTCGTACCCGGTCGTCGACTCGCAGTACGCGAGCCCGCTGACCGCTGTGGTTCCGCGCAACTTCTTGATGGCCATCTACGGCGTGCCGGCAATGGTCCGGCCGGCCAGCCTGGCCGAGTTTGACCTCGTGTCCGTGGCGATCGATGCCCGAGGCACGACCTTTCGGTCGAAGGCGTTCTCCCATTATTCATGGCAGAACCTGAATACCATCGGTCTTGAGGATCATGTGGCGGTGATTAAGCAACTCGGGGAACGCCACCCCTGGATAGACACCGACCGAGTGGGCATCCACGGCGGATCCTACGGCGGCTGGACCGCTTTTCGAGCCATGTTCGAATTCCCCGATTTCTTCAAGGTGGGTGTTTCGCATGCAGGTATGGGTGCTGCGCACGACATGTACCCCGATTACCACTGGGCAGCCTTCCACGGACGGCCGGTCTATGCCGACGGAGGCCGCCTCCGCCCCACAGCCACCGACAAGCCGATCAATTATCAAAACGCCGACGGCTCGGTGCAGGCTGCCAACCTCAAGGGCAAGCTGTTGATCACCCACGGCGAACTGGACGAAAACGTGTTTCCGGCAACCGCTCTGGCCATCGTGGACGCCCTGATCAAGCTCGACAAGGACTTCGACATGGTCTATTACCCCAACAAGCCACACGGCGTTCGCACAGCCTTCTCGGTACGGAAGGTGTGGAATTATCTGGTACAACACCTGCACGGCCAGACGCCACCCCCGTACCACATCACCGCGTGGGAGGACTAGAGGTCCGGCCGGACCTTCGCATGGATATTGATCGGTCGTTCAAACCGGTAAAATGACACCCAAGGTTCAAGGAGGCTTCAGAATGTCGATCAGCACAACGGAGGCGCATGCCGCGGAGTTGCATCGCCAAGCCATCGTCATCGACGGGCACTCGGACATCCTGGTCCCGGTCACCGACAACAAGATGAAGCTCGCCGACCGCGTCGAGGTCCCCGATCCGGCCACATGGAAACCACCCATGGGGATGTTCAGCAGCACCGAAGAACAGTTCAACTTCCCCGCCCACGCCGGCTACTTCGGACCCATGGCACAGTACGACGTACCGCGATTTTTGGAGGGAGGCGTGACGGCTCAGGTCTGCACGATTTACATCGAGGATGAGTATCTCGACGGTTCTCTCAAACGGGGCCTTCAGATGGCCCTCCAGCTTCACAGGGCTTCAGAGCATGATGACCGTTTCGACGTCATCACCAGCATCGAAGACATTCACCGCGTAAAACGAGCGGGCGCCTGCGGCGGAATCTTGTCTCTCGAAGGGTGCGAGGCCCTCGGCTCGGAGGTCGACTTCCTCGATATCTACCACAAGCTGGGCCTGCGCATGGCCAGCCTCACCCACTGCCGGCGCAATGTCTTTGCCGACGGCCCCCAGGGCAACGACATCCAGACCGGCGGACTCACACAGCGGGGCAAGCTGGCCATCAAGAGAATGAACCAACTGGGCGTCGTTGTTGATCTGGTGCACATCAACGATGTGGGCATGTGGGAAATACTGGAATTGACAACCTCTCCAGTGGTGCTGTCCCATTCGAGCCACACCAATTTCCCCGCCACCGACCCGGAACGGCTCAGCCCGCTGGGCATGCCGCGACCGCAGCTCGTGCTCCCTCGGGATCGCGAAAAGCTCAAGGCGCTCGCAGCCAACGGCGGAGTCCTCGGAATCATCTGGTTCTCCAAAGAGGACCTGCACGACGTGGTGTCCGACATCGAGACCGCAATCGAGGTCATGGGTCCGGACCACGTGGGCCTGGGATCAGACCTCTACGGTCTGGAACTGGCGCCAAAGGGACTCGAAGACATCGCCAAGGTACCGGCTATCACCAGGGCCCTGGTTGCCCGCGGCCACTCTGACGATGTGGTGCTGAAGGTGCTCGGGGGTAACTACCTCCGGGTCTTCGATCAGGTTTGGCGTAGGTGATCCCTTTCTGCATTTCGCTGCAGACTGGAGGATAAGTCGCTAACGGGGCTGGCCCCAGCCCGAATCAGCCCTCTTTCGGAGCTGCGAGGCCGTGGACCACATGATCGACGATCTGATCCACATACTCGTCGAGGGTCGGCAGATCCCTGAAGAGAGGTTCATACATCTCACGAATGATGACGTATGAGAGCAGCTGCCACAGAAACCAGATCGCGGTCGCACGGACATCCGGTGTATGCAGTTTCCCCAGCTCCACCTGGCTCCTCAGGTACTCCTCGATGACCTGAAGCCCCTGCTGTCCGCCGCCCGCCTCGAGATCGTCGGCTCCAAACTGCGGATTGGTCGCCGCCTGAACAAAAGCCATACGCCACAGTTGCACCGTATCCGGGTCGTCGAACATCCGGATGTATGACCGGGCAATGCTGGCGAGGGCGCGATCAGGAGAACGATCGAGCGCGGTTTCGGAGATGGTGATCTCCCGAACCGAAACGGTCATCTCGGCAAGAGTCTCCCGGTAGAGGCTGGCCTTGTTGTCAAAATAAAAATAAAGGTGGGCTGGTGACTTGAGCCCAGCCTCGGCAGCAATTGCGCGAATACCCACGCCATGGAAACCACGACGAGAGAAAAGTTTGCGGGCAGCATCGAGAATCTCCCGGCGCCGTCCGACATCTTCATCAGCACTCTTCTTGGGGGATGTTTTCGTGTTGATCTGTGGTTGAGTCACTGTCCTGGATACTCCCTCAAATCCCTTATCGGAAAGAGCTTACTAGGGGTTGAACAGGTGGTCAAGTCAGCCGATCACCGAACCCGAAGAATCCGGATTCACCTCTCGAAGGCGACTGAAAAAACCAATGTTGCACTCCCTTCTCGTGAACTTCATGTGGAAATGCACAGGATCTTTGTCGTGGTCGTGCCCGGCTTCTACCTTCTCGATCAGCTCGGCCATGAGCTTGCCCACCACCGGCGCATTCTTGAACTGGTTACCCGATGTGCCCACTGCCATGTAGAAGCCGGGCAGACGAGAGCGATCGTAGATCGGAATCCAGTCGTCGCTGACGTCGTAGAGGTCCACCAGACCCCTCTGCTGCTCAGGGATAGGCAGGCTCGGGATTCGCTGTGCCTCCCGCATCGCCTGGGTCTTCCACTGGAAGGTGAATCCCTGGTCGTAATCATCCGGGTTCACTTCCTCGAGCACATCGCAGTCGGGATCTTCAGAGCCAATGAGCACATTGTTGCCCACCTCGGGCCTGGAATAACAACCGATATCACCGTCCGAGATCATGATCCCAAGCACGTTGTAAGCAAGGCCCTTCGGCGCCGGCACGTGACAGACCTCCTGCTTGATTGCCCGGGTCTTGATCTTCATCTCCTCTTCGACGCCGACCATGCGGTTGACCTTGGAGGAGTGGGGACCGGCGACGTTGACAACAATTGGCGCGTGAACCCCCGTGCCGTCAGCCAGTCTGATGCCGCCGGCCCGCCCGTGCACCTCGAGAATCTCCACCACCTCTGCATTGAACAGGAATTTTCCGCCGTGGCTTTCGCAGGCCACCTGTTGGTTGTGGCAAGCCAGCTGGGGATCGTTGATGACGCCCGACTCGGGCAGGTAGATGGCACCCTTGATCGCATCGCCGGTTGGCTGGGCGAATCCCGGGTCATCCGCCAGCACCGGCGGTCCGAACTGCCGCGCATCAATAAAGGGCGCCACCGCCTTCATTCCGTCAGCGTCCAGCTCTTCGTACGCCACCTTGAGGGCGTCCAGACTTGCCATCACGTTCTTGAGGAAATGATTGCGCGGATTCTTGGTGATCAGGCAGCCGGTGTTGACATATTTGGCCATGCCCGCCTCGTCCGCGACACCGACGTACCGCGGCCAATCGAGCCAATAAAAGTACGACTCGCGGGCCATCGCCACACCCTCGGGCGTCGAGTAATGAAAGCGGATGATCGAGCAGGTATTAGACGTCGAGCCGTAGCCGGCAGCCGGCAACTTGTCCACGTTCAGCGTCTTGTATCCCTTTCGGGCCAGCTCGAGACCGACCGCGCAACCAATGATTCCTGCCCCGATGATGATCGCGTCGTATTCCCTGATCATGCTCACTCCTTTGAGACCCTCTGGATGATGATTGGCCCGCCTCATGTAAGCGCCGGGCTCTCCCACAACGGCAGCCGGCGCCCGATCCCTGCTTTGAGAGCACTCTGATACACCCGATGGGCCTCGGAGAGATCATGGATGCCCATGCCGATTGGATTGAAGAACACCTTCTCCGAGGAGTTCTGCCGACCGCGCTTCTCACCGAGAATGATCTCGCTCAGATTGCCCCTGAGCTTCGACTCCGGGATAACACCGTCGCGGATCGCCCGCCAACTGACATCGACACCGTGGTGTTTGACCTGGAACCAGTCGTCGACCACAACAAAATCCATAAACCGGAGTGCCTCGGAGGGTGTGTCCCAGAAGGAGATCTCGCAGTGCAGCGCACCAGGTTTGTACCACTCTCCATTGACATAAGGCTCGCGGGCCATGGTCGCCGTACAGATAACGTCAGAGTCCCGAAATGCCTCTTCCGCACTTTTGACAACCTCAACATCCATATCCACGCCATAGCCCCGAATTCTTTGGGCAAATGACCGGCTCATCGCCTCATTGAGATCGAACACCTTACAAAAATCGAGGGAGGGCGCGCCCTCTTTGGCCGCCATAACCTGGGTTATGCCCTGGACGCTGGCACCCACAAGGCCCATGACCTTTGAGTTAGGATTTGCCAGGTATTTGACAGCCACTCCGGAAGCGGCGCCGGTGCGCATGGCGCTGACCACCGTTCCATCCATGATGCACGCCGGCATCAGAGTGTCCGGATCAACGATGATGATGATCGCATTGGCCCGGGGGATGCCGTATTTCTCCGGGTTGTGCGGCCGGCTCGGGATCCATTTGAGCCCCGAAGTATTGACGGGGCCCAGAAGGTCCCGCTCATCAAGTTCCTGAGAGAACTTCTCCCCGCCGAGGAAGGACGGCATGGACATGATCCGACCCGAGGTCTCCTCGGTTTCGGGTCCTCCCCAACGGATCACCGGTTTGCCCGGTTGGATGAAGTCTTTCTTGCCATGGAGAAAAAACGAACGCTCCACCGCTTTCATCGCGCCCGCCATGTCGAGCCCTCCGGCCTTCACGCAATCCTCCTGCTGCAAATACAGAAACTCGACTCGGTGCTTGTTGTTGATTGAGGGGTTGCCTGCCTGCATCACTTTCTCCCGGCCATCCGCTCTCGGCGGACTATCGACCCCAATTTTTTTGAACGTCTGTTCAATCTCAATAGGATCTTTCAGTAGGATCCTTCGAAAAATTACACTATCACGATTTGAACAGGCGTTCAACGCTGAATAATTGAGTGGTTGAATGAGTCCTTCTCGGATCCCTGGACCTGCCGGCAAACCCCGTGGCGACGACCGCCCTTTTTGCCGCCGGCGAGGTGCTGGACGAACTGTCGGCCTCGCTGTCTGTGGTCATCCCGGCAGTACCGGTGTCGGTGGCGGCCAACGTGTTTCAGGGATGAGAATCAGTTGTGTCCGAGGCACCAACCAACTCCTGAAACCTGGGATCGTCCCGCAGGTTGTCAAACTGCCAGAGCTCCGCAACCCACGCTCGGGTCAGCCAACCCGGCCGGGCGAGCAACTCACGGATCAGCCCGATCGCCCGGTCCGCATCGCCGGCCTCGGCAGAGATCGCCGCCAGATCTGCTAGGAACTGCGCCTGATCGGCCACGGTGGTACCGGCGAAATCGACGGCGCGTTCAGCCGCCTGAATCGCCTCGTCCGAGTTGCCGAGAAGAGCCTGACTGTGACCCACGGCCACCCACAAGCGTGGGTCGTTCGGACGATCTTCGAGGTCATGCTGCGCGTTGGAAAGCGCCAAACCACATGAATTCTGCGCCTCTTCTTCTCTGCCAAGCCCGTGGTAGGCGTGACACTCGATCAACTCTTTCGGCCAGCGCCACCATTGGCTTTCCACTTCATTCGCGGGCATATTGGCCATGAATTCAAGCGCACGGTCGAATTGGCGGTCGGTTACCAACACGAAGAGCCGGATTTCAAGCACGTCGCGATGACGCGCTTTCGGAATGGTGTCCAGTACCTGTTTTCCCAGGGTCGTTCCGCCCTCCCATGCCAGCGCGTTCCAGAACCGCCCAACGTAGGCGTCCAGACGATCAGGCTGCAACTCGATGGCGTGTTGGTAGGCGGAATCCGCTTCGGCATGGCGCCTGAGGTATAACAGGGAACCGGCCAGGGAGAATTGAATCGGGTAATTTGTCGGATCCACCTGGAGCGCCCTCTTCAAAGTCTCGGACGCCTCCTCATAACGACCCTCGTTCATCAGAAGCCGCCCCTCCACCAGCAGCACATGACTGTCGTTGGGACTCAAGCTGCGCGCAATCTCGAGTTCGGCCAGCGCACCAGGGCTGTCCCGATTGCCCCCCTCAAGGAAGACCGCCATGGCCAGGTGAGCGCGGGCAAGATCCGGATCCAAATCGAGAGCGCGGCGAGCGGCGGTCTCGGCGCTCGCGGAGCGGATTTCGGAGGCCTCGATTCGAGAGGTAATCAGCCGCAAATGGGCCATCGACAACTCGGCATGTGCGAGGGCAAAATTCGGATCCAAGTCCACCGCCCGTTCAAAGAACGAAACCGACTGAAAAATCTCCTCCTCGATTACCGATTGTGCAGAGTACATGCCTCGCAGATAGGCCTGATAGGCCTCCAAGTTGTCCGTTGGCCTCAAATCAACGGCTCTCTGCTCGCCACCAAGAAGGGTGATATTGAGTTCAGCCAGCACACTGCCGGCGATGTCGGACTGAATTTCGAAAATGTCATCCAGAAGACGATCAAAGGCCCGAGCCCAGAGGACATTCCCATCGCTGACCCGAATCAACTTCGGCGTAATCCTGACCTGCTGTGGCCCGTCAGCCACCCGGTTCCAGCGCACGCTGCCTTTGAGAACATAA
>Ga0164313_10005779_pt1 | contig 10933 bp, 10 predicted proteins | sample GuaBasSedimGuay4_FD_113735 | JGI IMG/M metagenome (GOLD analysis project Ga0164313, IMG submission 113735) | Subseafloor sediment microbial communities from Guaymas Basin, Gulf of California, Mexico - Guay4, Core 4569-4, 0-3 cm | ecosystem: Environmental > Aquatic > Marine > Hydrothermal vents...
TATATCACTTCAAAAAATTTTATAAAAAATCTGCAAAAATCTTAAATTTTTAACTTCGCACTAGTTTTTACACACTAACTAAATAATTATTCCCCATGTTCGGGGATTTTTATATAGACACTTTTTTAGCTATTGACAAGCATTGATTTATATTTTATATTTAAATTAGCACTCACAAGGCAAGAGTGCTAATAAAGAAAATAGAAAAAATTAATTTTTAATTTGTAAAAATATGTTTAATAAATTCACCAATAAATCACAAGAAGCAATTATAAATGCTCAGATCATTGCCCAGGATAACGGCCAGCAGCAGATAGAAGCACTTCATATTTTAGCGGCTTTATTGTCGCAAAACGAAGGATTAATCAGGCCAATTTTAGAAAAAATGAAAATAGATCCGGAAGATGTGGAAAAATTAGTAATTGATAAAATTACTAAACTTCCCAAGACTCCAACAACATCAGCGGTGGGAGCGGTGCAGGGCACGGCTGAAGTTGCCATGATTTTGGAAAGAGCAAAAAAAGAAGCTGACAAAATCGGCGATGAATATATTTCAACCGAGCATCTGCTTTTATCACTGGTAGGAGTTAAATCAGAAGGCCAGTCTATACTGGTAAAGCTTGGAGTTGAATACGAAGGCATTTTAAAAATATTAAAAGAATTAAGAGGCTCGCAAAAAGTTGACAGTCCTAATCCGGAAACCAAATATAAAATTTTAGAAAAATACACCGTAAATTTAACTGATCAAGCCAGAAAAAAAATGATTGATCCGGTAATCGGCCGCGATAACGAAATTAGAAGAATTATGCAAGTACTTTCCCGGAGAAAGAAAAATAATCCGGTGTTAATTGGAGAAGCCGGAACCGGAAAAACCGCGATAGTTGAAGGATTAGCGCAAAGGATTGTTAGCGGAGACGTCCCCGAGACTTTAAAAAATAAGGAGCTCATCAGCTTAGATCTCGGCTCAATGGTAGCCGGCGCTAAATTTAGAGGTGAATTTGAGGATAGGCTTAAGGCCGTGATAAAAGAAATAAAATCCCAGGGCAGCCGCATAATATTATTTATTGATGAACTGCATACTTTAGTCGGCGCCGGTGCTTCTGAAGGCTCCATGGACGCTTCCAATATGCTTAAACCGGCTTTGGCGCGCGGAGAATTAAGGGCAATTGGAGCTACCACCACAAAAGAATATCAAAAATATATTGAACGCGATGCGGCTCTGGAAAGGCGTTTTCAGCCGATTTACGTATGTGAGCCCAGTACTGAAGATACGATTGCCATACTAAGAGGAATTAAAGAAAAATACGAAGTATATCATGGCGTACGCATTACTGACGATGCTATTGTCGCGGCGGCTAAATTGTCTTCCAGATATATTAGCGATAGATTTTTGCCTGATAAAGCGGTTGACTTGATTGATGAAGCGACCAGCGCTTTGAGAATGGAGATTGATTCAATGCCCGAAGATTTGGATAAATTAAAAAGAGAAATAAAAAGGCTTGAAATTGAAAAAGCCGGGTTAAAAAATGATAAAAGTTCAAATTCTAAATTAAGAACTATTAATAAAAAATTAGCGCAATTAAAAGAAGAGGCTAATCAAATAGAATTGCATTGGAAAAATGAAAAAGAAATAATTAAAAATATTACCGAAACAAATAAAAAGATTGATAAATTTAAAGCTAGCGCTGAAATTATTGAAAATAAAGGCGACGACTTGGCTAAAGTCGCGGAAATAAAATATTCCCGGATTCCAACGCTTGAAAAAGAAGTAAAAAAATTTGAAAATGAATTAATTGAAATACAAAAAAAGGGACAGCGAATTCTAAAAGAAGAAATTGACGAAGAAGATATAGCTAAAGTTGTTTCTCGCTGGACAGGCATCCCAGTTACTAAAATGCTTGAATCGGAAATAAAAAAATTAGCTAAAGCCGAGGAAGAGCTTGGTAAAAGAGTAAAAGGACAGGCCGACGCCATAAAATCAGTTGCTAATGCCATTAGGCGCTCCCGGGCCGGCATAAGTGAAGAACAAAAGCCGATTGGCTCCTTTTTGTTCGTCGGCCCTACCGGAGTCGGAAAAACCGAATTAGCCAAAACTTTAGCTGAATTTATGTTTAACGATGAAGTTGCCTTAATTCGCATGGATATGAGCGAATTTATGGAAAAGCATAGCGTGGCAAAATTAATCGGCTCTCCCCCGGGTTACGTGGGGCATGAGGAAGGCGGCCAGTTAACCGAAAAAATAAGGCGCCGTCCTTATAGCGTAATTTTATTTGATGAAATAGAAAAAGCCCATCCTGAAGTATTTAATATATTACTGCAAATTTTAGACGACGGCCGTTTAACTGATTCCAAGGGACGGGTAGTTAATTTTAAAAATAGTATAGTAATTATGACTTCAAATCTGGGAAATGAAGTTATAAAAAGCTATTCTATCGGATTTTCCGACGACAGCGACGAAAAAGAAGATGAAGAAATTAAAATTGACGAGATGAAAGAAAAAATCGATAAAATACTAAAAGAAAATTTTAAATTGGAATTTTTAAATCGCATAGACGAGATTGTAATATTTAAAACTCTTGACAAAACCGCTTTAGTTAAAATTGTTGACCTTGAGCTTAGTAAAGTCGAGAAAAGACTCTATGACAAAAATATTAAAATTAAAATTGCCAAAAAAATTAAAAAATTGCTGGCCGATAAAGGTTATGATACAACATTTGGAGCCAGACCCTTAAAAAGAATAATCCAAAATTTGATTTTAGACGAATTATCATTGGATATAATAGAGGGTAAAATTAAAGATGGTGATAAGGTAATGATTGATCTGAGCGTTAAGAATAAAATATTGTTAACCGTAAATAATTAAATAAATAGCCTTTTATAATAATAGCGCAACAAACAAAAAACACCTTTTTAATTAAGGTGTTTTTTGTTTTACTAACTTAACAATTACTTGTTAGGCAGAATTCTAAACATAGTAGTACCACAGGTTGGACATATGCCTTTCATAGCCCTTCTTGGTTTTCCGCCCTTACCTTTCATCTCTACTTCCTTACCGTCTTTCATTTCTCTTTTAGCTTTACATTTAACGCAATAAGCTTCCATAAATTTATGTTTTTTCTTAAAAAATTGAAAATTAATTAATTAATTAACAATTTTATTAAGAGAAAAATTAATTATTTTATTTAATATTAGTAATTTTTTTATGTTTATTTAAATTTTTTATCCCTTTTTCCCTTTATTTATTCAATTTTACCACATTTTAGGAAAAAAATAAAGCTATTTTTAATTTTTAAGCCGCGCTAGTTTTTACACACTAACTATTTATTTAAAATATTAATTAATTTACCTTCCAGACTGGTTGATATTTGTTCTTGTTTTTTCGAAATATTTTGATATATATTTTCCAGTAACAGGAAAATATTGTTAGAATTGTTTTTTATAATATTAAAATTACTGTTTGTATTTATACTTGTGTCCTTGCCGGCCGCTTTTGCCGTTTGACCAAATAATTCGTCTTTAGTAATTAAAAAAGTGTTATTATTTTTATTATATAATTTTAAATCTTGATTATTATTTATTATATATTTGGCAAAAATTTCTTTATTATCAATTGGCTCATTATCGCGCGATTGATTACTTCGGGAAGTATTTGAGCAATTGTGCAGTTGGGAAATTTTGGAGTAAAGAATACGATCTGTTTTATTTATTATCATGGAAGATAATTCAGGTGAAAAACGGCAGATTGAAATGGAGAATATAAAAGCAATTATACAAATTGAAGCTAATTTTAAAACCCAGGGCTTGTCATAAATTTTTTCTGCAGTTTCATTTTTGCATGAATCTCCTTTTTCTTTTAAAACAATCATAGCGTTGTTGACGTCGGTACGGCTTTTAATTTTATTTTTTAGTGTTTTAGGCTTTTTTATTTTTGAATTATTTATTAGCTTATTTTTATATTTAATTAAAATATTTGACCATTCACGACCCGATAAATCATCTAAATTAATATAATTTTTTTCTTTTTTAATAAAAATATCTAATACTTTTTTAAGTTTACCGGATTCATTATTTTTTGAATTATTTCTGTTTATTTTTTTCCTTTCCTGATTCAAAAAATTATTAAAACAAAGTTTTATTTTTTTAACTTTTTTACTTTTAGACATGGAAATTTTTATAAAAGTTATTATTAATTTATTATACCATAAAAACTAATCAGACTAAAGGCCGCAATGCGGCTCTGCTTGGGCGCCTCTTGCAAAAAATAAAAACTTATGTTATTATAATTATTGTTATAAAAAGAAACTTTTAATTAAAAAGTAAAATTTTATTAATAACTTTGTTAAAAAATTATATTGTATGAAGAAAAAAATTCATCCCAAATACAACGATAACACAAATGTAATATGCGCATGCGGGAATAATTTTGTAACCGGTTCAACTCAAGTCGAAATAAAAACCGAGCTTTGTTCTGCGTGCCACCCTTTTTATACCGGCAAGCAAAAGTTAGTTGATTCTGCTAGGCGAGTAGAAAAATTCCAGGCGAAAATTGATGCCAGTAAAAAAATGTCAAAATCAATTAAAGCTAAGCGTCCTCGACCCAAAAAAACGAAAAAATAACTAAATAAACGGTTATTTTTATAGGTTTTTATATACAAAAAGCTATAAAAATAACCGTTTTTATATTTCTATGTATAGCGAAATAAAGAAAAAATTTAATATGCTTGAAGCAGAGTTATCTGACCCGTCCATCGCGAAAGATATTAATAAGCTAAAAACAATATCCAAACAACACTCAGAATTAAAAAATATTTATGAAATGATTATTCGCTTGGAAAAAATTGAAAGGCAAATTATTGAAAATAATGAAATAATACAATCTGAAGATACTAACGACTTAAAATCATTGGCGCAGGAAGAGTTGGGGGTAATCGAAAAAGAATGCAGTAATTTAAAAAAAGAAATAGACAATGAGCTTAACCCGGCAAATCCAAAAGACAAAAAAAATATAATAATGGAAATACGCGCCGGAACCGGCGGTGATGAGTCGGCTTTATTTACCGCTGATTTATTTAGAATGTATTCGCGTTTTGCGGAACAAATGGGATGGAAAATTGAAATACTTAATTCTAGCCGGACTGGAATCGGCGGTTTTAAAGAAATTATTTTTGAAATTAAGGGAAAAGACGTTTACAAGATGTTAAAACATGAAGGCGGCACCCATCGAGTGCAAAGAATTCCGGAAACAGAAAAACAAGGCCGCGTTCATACCTCAGCCGCTACCGTAGCCGTTATTCCCGAAGCCGAAGAAATTGACATGGAAATCAAAGGAGAAGATTTAAGGATTGACGTATATTCGGCTTCCGGCCCGGGCGGGCAAAGCGTAAATACTTCAAATTCGGCTGTTAGGCTTACTCATTTGCCTTCCGGACTGGTTGTCCAATGCCAGGACCAGAAATCCCAGCATCAAAATAAGGAAAAGGCCATGCAAGTCCTCCGGTCAAGGCTGCTGCAAAAATACGAACAGGATCAACACGATTTAGAAGCGAAAGAAAGGAAAGAGCAGGTAGGCTCGGGAGACAGAAGTGAAAAAATCAGAACTTACAATTTTCCCCAAGATAGAATTACCGATCACAGAATAAAAAAATCATGGAGCAATATAACGACAATACTTGATGGTGATCTGGGCAATGTAATCAAATCACTAGAGAACTAAAATAAATGAATATAGAAAAGTTTCTTTCACGCGTTGTTAATAAATTAAACTCAGGTAAAATTGAATTTCCGCATATGGAAGCGGAACTTTTGTTGGCCAATGTTTTAAAAAAGCGCCGTGAATTTGTTTTGTCTCATCCGGAATACAAATTGAATATTTTGCAAATCATAATTTGCCGGTTTTACGTAGTAAAAAGATTAAAAGGAATTCCGCTGGCTTACATTGTAAAAGAAAAAAAATTTTACAATTATAACTTTTTAATAAATAAAAATGTATTAATCCCCCGCCCGGAAACCGAGCTAGTAGTTGATGAAGCCCTGAAAATCGCTCAAGTCGCGGCCGGCAAGTCGCGGCCAGTCTTATTTATAGATATAGGAACCGGTTCCGGTTGTATAATTATTAGTATATGCAAATATTTAAGTTCAAAGGGATGTGATATAAATAATTTTATGGCTACTGATATTTCCGACAAAGCTCTTTCGGCAGCTAAAAAAAACGCAAAACTACATAAAGTTGACAAAATAATTAAATTTTTAAAAGGTAATTTATTGGTTCCGATATTAAAAGAAAAATTAGAAATCAGTAAATACAATTTAGTTATTTTGGCAAATCTTCCCTATCTTACTCCTTTTCAGGTTAAAAATTCTTCTACAATCCAAAACGAGCCAAAATTAGCGCTTATAGCCGGCCAAGATGGACTTAAATATTACAGAAAATTGTTTAAACAAATTAAAGAGTTTGTCGGTAGCAATAAAACTTCATTTTATTTATTATGCGAAATTGATCCCGGCCAAGCTAATAAAATAAAAAGACTGGCTTTAAATTTAATGCCGGAAATTAAATTAATAATAAAAAAAGACCTGCGCGGTCTTGAGCGTTTAATAATTATTGAAAAGGCATACTAAATTTAATATTCAACAATAATTTCCGGGTTAACAGCTTCTATCCAAGTAGTGCCGCGGTTAAATTTTAATTCGGCCCCTACTTTTTCGTAGTTGCTGTTTTTTTCGTAAAAACGGGTCCTGGCGGACGAATTATTCTTTTTCCAATAAGCAGGAGCGCATTCGCCATCTAAACAGACAACAGCATCACCAGAACCGATATTTTCAACCTTAAGCCTTAATTCATCGTCTATTTCCCAAGATTCAATATATTGTATTATAATGTTTTTAGCTGTAATTATATCGCCTTCGGTCGTTTTATGCACGCTTGAATCAAGATATCTAACAAAGCCGTTGCTGTTGCTGTCGTATTTCCATTCCACAATGTATTTCGGCAGATTAAAATTAACTTTTATGGTTAAGTCCTGATTTTGGCCGGAGAAAATTTTATCATCTTTATATTCCCAGCTGAAATAAGAGCCTTGTACTAAATTTTTATTATTCAAATATTTTTCTAAAAATTCAGAGGAAGTATATACATTATGAGGAGCGCCTTGTGTTTTGTCCCGCCAAAAATAATCTTCATTATAAAATTCGTTAAGATGCAAAATATTTTCTTTGTTAAGCTTTACAAGCGCTTCAGGACTGCCACCGACATGAACGAATAAAGGCGAAAATTCACGCGCCCAATCAATAAAATAAGGACGAGCGCTCCGAATTGGCCCAATTTTTTCAATTTTTTCGTTAGAAGCAAAAATTGCCAGGTATCTTGTAATTCCGCCCTCGGCTTCGGTTTCAAAAACCAACTGCGCTTTTGCTAGCGCGGATGGCGGTCTGGCGTCTGTATGGTTATCAATCATGACCGTGGTCGGAAATATGTTCTCGCTTCCCTTCTCTACAAGCATGCCGTCAATCACGCGCGAGACTAGATTTAAATCTTTTTTAGCCTTTATTAAATTTTCTTTTGAAAAATCAACGGACAGTTTATTGAAAAGGCTGTTAATTTTGTTGTTTCCGGGATTAAAAAGTAAATATATCCAAAAAAATAAGATTAGTGAAATAAGGATAAATACCATGGAAACAATAACGTAATAATGAATTTTTACTTTATATTTTTTCTCGGGAAGACTGTTATCTTTTTCTAAATTTTTATTTAAAGTATCCATTTTAATTTAGTTAGTACGCGAAAACAAGCAACGGTTTAAAAATTAATAAATAGTTAGTGTGTAAAAAAATTATTTCTTTTTTTCATTCTTTGACTCTTTTTTATTTTCATCTTTAGCTTGATCATCGGTTTTTTCAGTGCCTGCTTCTTCCTCGCCGCCCGCTGCCACTTCTTCTTTGATATCTGTTTCTTCCTCAACTATTCTTGGAGCTAAAACGTTGGCTACTTGCGCGGTAGACTGGGTAATAATTTCAAAGTTATCCGGAATTCCTAAATCTCTTACATTAATATCATCTTCATATGTTTTTAAGGAAGACGTGTCCACCTCTATACTTTCAATTAAATCTCCGGGCAGACATTTGACCTGGATTGATTCCAAATTTTTCATAAAAGTTCCGCCCAATTCTTTTACTGCTGGAGCTTCACCGATAAATTCCAGTGGAATTTCAACTTCAATCTTTTTATTCATGTCGACTTCAAAAAAATCTACATGTTCAATTTTATCATTAATAATATTTTTTTGAATATCCTTGATTATAACTTTTATTGTTTTTTCCTCTCCGACTTGCAGGTCAATCAAGGTGGATTCTCCGCTTTTTTTGTATGTTTTTTCTAAAGGAAGGCTTTTAATTTTTAGTTTAATATTTTTTGTTTTTGGGCCGTATAAAATAGCGGGCACATAGCCCTCTCGGCGCATTAATGATGGTTTTGATTTTTTTTCTTCTCTTAACTGTGAATTTAAAGATAATTTTACTACCATATTTTTTAATAGAAAACGAACGATATGATCGCCGTTTAATATAATTAATAATTATTAATATTTTAGTTTTGACCTTATTATAATACTTTCGGTGACTCCAATTAACATTAAACTAGAAAGAATAGCGCTTCCCCCATAACTTAAAAAAGGAAGCGAAATGCCGATTACGGGCAATAAACCTATGTTCATACCAATATTAATAAACATTTCAATAAAAATCAAGACCCCGGTGCCCAAAAGAAAATAGATACCAAAATCGTTTGGGGCATTTTTTATAGCTTTTATTATCCTGTAAAATAAAACCAGAAAAAAAATTGCCACTAAAAAAACTCCTAACAGGCCTAATTCTTCGGCAATTACCGCGAAAATAAAATCATTTTGCGCTTCCGGCAGAAATTTAAGCTGGGATTGGGAGCCAAATCCCACTCCTCTGCCCGTAAGGCCTCCGGCGCCGACAGCTATTGTAGCTTGAGCTATATTATAGCCGGTATCAAGAGAATCATTTGAAGGATTAAAAAAGTTCAAAATACGATCTTTTTGGTAATCTTTAAATAAAAAAAACCATCCGCCGGAAAATGAAATAGCAATAATTAGTCCTATTATTAAAATATAGCGAACTTTAAATCCGGAAATCGCTATCATTAAAGCCCATAATAAAAATAAAATTAAAGCGGAGCCAAAGTCCGGCTGAAATAAAACCAATATAATAAATATTAAGCTTCCAATTCCGGATAGTATAAGATGTTTTATGGGTTTTAATTTTAAAGTTTTACTTGAAAAATAACGCGCTAAAAAAATTATTAATATAAATTTAACAAATTCTACCGGCTGCAGACTAACTCCGCCGAAATCAAACCATGCTTTGGTGCCTCTGATTTCTTTTCCGAAAATTAATACGGCCACTAGCGACAGAACTCCAAAAACATAAAAATAATTGCTAAAACTGCGTAAATTATTATAATCAATAAATGAAATTATGAAAAGGACGGAAATGCTGGCGGCTACAAAAAAAATTTGCTTATTAAAATTTGCTAAATCCAAAGATCCTTGGCTAAGGGCAATACTGTAAAGTTCAATTAGTCCGAAGCAAATAAGAAGCATGACCGAGGCAAATAAAATCCAATCAAAATGTTTTAGATATAGCAATATTTTATTTATCATTTATTTCTCCTCTCCGGCGCCGCCTTCAAAATTAATATAATTGTCTTCGTTCGTTATGTCAATTTCCGGAATAATCTCAATTTCCTTAATTGCGCCCAGACTTCCGGGCCACGTAGTGTTAACATTCTTGGTCTCGCCTGAATAAAAATTTATCGCTTTATATTTATTAACTCCGGCAATACCGGTTATACCTTTTAGCAATATAGTAAAATTTACTTCATAATAATTATAAGCAGAATTATTTGAGGCGCTAAAGCTTAATTCGCTAAGATTTAATTTTTCCGATAAAATCGTGGCTTTAGCCGGATTAAAAATTTTATCGTTAATTATAAAATCCATTCTTTCATTTTTAAACATTTGCCAGTCGCTATATTTTTTGGGAATAATTCTTTCAAAATTTATCTTGTCAATATAGAATTCGGCATTAATCGGCGAGCGCTCTAATTGCTGGGCTAAAATTAATAAATATTTATTGTCGCCAGGCAGTATAAAATTTTCTCCGTCTCCGGTTTTTGCGTCTCCGGTTTGAATGTAATAACTGAATTTCGCGCTATGCTTTTCGTTGGGATTTGTAACATTAATATAGAAATCATAGCTATTGCCCGATAATTTAATTGATTTAAGGCTCCCAAATTGAAGTGGCAAAGCTTTTTGCGACAATACGGCCTCGTGGTTAACTTCGGTAGCTATTAAATCGGTAATTAATTTGTTGTCATCTTTCATTCCGACAATAACGTAATGGCCGAAGCTATAAATAAACCATGGCCAAGTTACAATTGAAATTAAAATTAAAGCGCCATAAAATAAATAATTGAAGTATTTAAAATTTTTTACAAACCATAAGCCGGTTTCCAATTTTTTTATAGTTAATCCTTCCTGGTCAACATATTTTTTTATATCCGCTTTTTTTTCTGTTTCCGGGACATTCGGGATTTTTTCCGAATTTATTTTTGATTTTTTAAGATTAAATAATTTATTCATAACTTTATTTTAACAAATTTTACTTATTATTACAAACATACATTCAGCTTGCCAGAAATGAAAAATTTTGTTAAAATACTAATATAAACATCTACCCTGGATTAGTGGGGTATTTTATATTTTAATGCTAATATTGGGTGATAATAAAAGTAAAAAATTTTTAATATTCACATTCTTAAGTCTAATATAGAGCTAGGCGCTAAAATAAATTCCAAATCCTAAATTCAAAAATATTAATCAAATTTAAGATATAAAAAAACAAATTTTCAAAA
>Ga0164313_10005780_pt1 | contig 10933 bp, 9 predicted proteins | sample GuaBasSedimGuay4_FD_113735 | JGI IMG/M metagenome (GOLD analysis project Ga0164313, IMG submission 113735) | Subseafloor sediment microbial communities from Guaymas Basin, Gulf of California, Mexico - Guay4, Core 4569-4, 0-3 cm | ecosystem: Environmental > Aquatic > Marine > Hydrothermal vents >...
GTGATGGGGACAGTGACCGCGACATCTGGGATCGCGTATTTAAGAACCGCCTGTTTTACCATCTGCGTCTTCCTTCAGTATGAATGCCAACGTCTTGGGACTGACCAGCAGGACGACTTGATTGTCTTCCAGTGCGCTGGACGGGACGACCTGTATGCCAGCAAGGCGGGCCGCGTGGATGATGCCGACCGTTGATCGGTCAAAATCCTTTTGTAAGTCATTCATGATCCGGGTGATGTCTTTGAGTTTTACGCTCATGGGTCCAGTCTTTCCATTAGTTCCGATGCAATCCTGTCACTGTGTATCATTGTGTCGTTGAAAATTTCCATGTCCAGTTGGCCTTCGATGGCTGTTTCCAGTATCTTCTGAAGGTCGGCGGGGGGGATGGCTTCCAGTTCCACGGTGATGTTGTCGTCAAATGCGGCGGCGTGGCTGTTACCGGCCCGCTTGGGTGGCTTGGTGGGCAGGCTAAGGTCGTCTACTTGCATCCGTGTCACAGCGATCCGGTGCAGGTCGATGTCCCCACCAAGGGCTTCGATGTCTTCGCCCAGCGCCTTGTGCATGGCTTCCCCGGACGGGTCATAGTCACCGATGTGAAGCACCGTGGCGGGCTTGTCCTTGAACCGGTCAGCCATCTGCTTCTTGACGGTCAAGCCGTCGAACCCGCCGCTGGTGATGACTTCGATCTGGTACTTGTCCACGAACTTGCGGACCATGGGCACCAAGCCTTTGCCTTCCGTCCAGACCACCAGATCGCGTTCCTGATCCAGCATCGGGTCAAGGCGAAATGTCTGTGCCCAGTAGCGGATGTTGTCATAGAATTCATCCTTGCTGGCCCACACGGTCGCGCGTTCCTTGGTGATCCCGTCGTCCCTGATGTCATCGAATTTGATCATCCCGGAACGCCGTGCTTTGTTCAGGTACTCGCCCAGCCGGTTCTTGTAGAATTGTTCCGTCTTGGGCCAGCCGAACTTGCTGACTCCGAGATAGAACATCTGCCTCAACGATATGGGCAGGTACGCTTTGTTGTCTTCCAGCAGTTCTTTCATCTGATCGACAATGATGAAGACCTTTTGGGTCGGGTTCCAGTTAATGTAGCCGCGTGGTCGTGCCATGATTCTAGCCTTTCAATGTGTAAGACGTTTTCAATGACACGCCTTGACGACTCTTGTCAATAGCTTGACGACTCTTGTCAATAGCGTGGGTGACCCGCCCCTTGATGGGACGGGCCGGGTTCTTACTGAGGCACGCCCGGAACGGGGGGACTCATGATCTGCGCATACTGTGGGTTGGGGTTAGAAGGGGATGCAATCGGTTGCCCCTGTTGCCCCACAGGTGCCGGTTGGGTGCCAGCCGGGGCACCCCCATAACCATTGCCCGGTGCGGGGGTTACAGCTTGTCCGGGTTGCTGGTTGGGGGGTACGCCGGGGACCGGTGCGGGTGCCGGTGCATACTGCTGCTGCTGTTGCTGCACTGGGGCCGGTGCGTACTGCTGCTGCTGCTGCTGTTGCTGGGGGATAGGTGCGCCCATGGGTGGTGCTGTCCCGATAGGCTGCGCACCCGGTGGCAGGGCCACAGGTACTTGCGGCATGGACGCAGCGATAGCCGCCAAGTCGGGACCGCCCCGGATAATCTCGCCAACAGCAATGAACCGGATGGCCTGTGGATTGAGATAGACGCCGATCCGGTCACCAATGGGGTTGTTGTTGGGTGCCAGATTGATCTGGGCATCCACGAAATACCCACGCTCTATGACAGCAGGGTCGATCTGCAAGCCTTGTCCGTCGATACAGTTGAACGGGAATTTGGTGCTGATCCAGATGACCCAGCAACCAACGCTATTCTCGTTGATCTTGCCCTGAAGATTTGGCTTGTCGCCATCGCTCATCTTCATGCTAAATCCCTGAAAGCCATTGGTCATCCATGCGTCGATGATCGGGCCGACCTGCGGGTTGGCAGCATAGCACTGCTTCGCCCCGCCGATCATTTCGGCCCAGAATTGATTGCCGCTTGGCGCGTCCTTGCGGAATGCAATGCCGATTTCGAACCGCTGGTCTTCTTCCGGTATTGGCTGGTTGCGGTTGTCCGACGTGCGCTTTTTGGTCAGCGATCCGCTGATGAACCTGCCCGGTGGAATGTTTACGACTGGTCTGATGTCTGCCATCGTATTACCTTTCTGCTTTGATTGGGGCCATATTGACCGTGGTGAATGGTGCCAGTTTGACACCGATAAATGGACTGTTTGTGATGGTTTTGACCGTGGCTTCCAATGCACCACGACGGATCAATTCTGCGGGTGTGCAGACACCATCGTCCTTTGGGTCGATCCCGGTAAGAATTTGGATAGTCATTGGATCGACAGTGAACTTTTTCTTGCCGTATCTCTTTTCCAGTTGCCAGCCGGGGACAAATCCGCCGCCGTTAATAGTGGTTTCGACTTCCGCTTCGATGGCGGCTTTACGCGCTTCAAAGAGGCGCGTTGCGCCCCGCAACATGGTCAACTCATCGGACAGTTGTTGGGGGGTTGGTTGCAGATAGGCGCGGCTCTCAATTGGTTCCAGCATCTGGTAGACACTGGCCGTGACGGCGTGACACCCAATGGCCTTGGTGCAGTATTTGCACTGGTTGCCCGGACTGGCCAGATTGTCCCCGGTGACGATTTGGGTGATGCGCTGTTCCATCTGCTGGCACAGAACCAGTGCGTCCTGAATGCTGATGACCTTGCGCCGGTAAATGCCGTCGGGATGAATGGCGCGCGGCTGATAAATGGCAAGCTGGATCATCTTGGGATATTGATGAGGTTGCAGGTTGGACAGAACCAGCAGCATGTAGGCCACCAGTTGCCACGTATCGACCTCAACGATACCGTACCCGTACTTCAGATCGGTGATGAACAGGGTGGTCATATCGGTGGTCCAGCCGATGTCGTCAGCCGTGCCCCGCATGGGTAGCGTCGGGTGCTTCATGAAGCATTCCGCCGTGTGGATATCCCGTTTGGCCAGCATGGCGATGTAACCGTCTATATGACGCACCATGTCTTCATTCACGACCCACCCGTTGGTGTGTGACTCGCCCAGCATGTCTTCGGCGCTGGACGCATCGCCGTTGATAACCACTTCGGCCACCCAAGCAGCACATGTTCCTTCCAATGACGCATCGCTGTCCGTGTCCGGACGAGGTTGTGGGAAATGTTCAGAAGCACCGCAGTGCATGAAGGTGGGGGCGCTGGATGACCGAAGTGTCATGGTCATTATGCAGGGACTCCCTGTGCAGGCGGGACTCCCGGAATGCCCGGAATTGCCGGTGCGGGAATGGGGGGATTACCCATCAGGCCGTTGAGGTGGTTGACCACCGAAGCCCGCATCGTTTCGTTGACGGTCAGTTGCGTCGGATCGACACCAAGCTGGCCGTACAGGACCATGGCGTTGGCGATGTCGAATACTCCTTGGGCCGCTGCATCTTGGAACGCCTGTCCGACGTCATCCATGCTGACCACGGGCTGTGGCTGCGCCTCTTGCGGCACGACGGGCACGCTGGGCACCACGGCGACCGGCGTACCTGCAACCTTGGCGCGGGCGGCGAGTTCAGCGGCGGCGACAACTTCCTTGGCAACACCACGCTTACCGGTCCATACACCAGCCTTGGTCTGGGATTTTGTCCCGGCGTGGACGTCGGGAAGATGCGGCGTGCCGTTGGCATCCAGTGCAACGCCCGCGATAGGATCGGGCGTCGGGTCTGGCACGACGAGGGCCGGGGCTGTTGCGACCGGGGCCGGTGCTGCGGCGGTGTCCGGGTCGAATAGGGCGATGATATCCAGCGCGTCTTGGCGTTCGTCAGCGTTAGCCGGATCGAAGATGATTTTCATGTCGTTTTCCTCAATTGACAGTGGTGAGCGGCTACCATTACTGTCTTACAGAAACTTGTCAAGGTGGGGCGTTAGGGGATTGTGATGAGACTGAGGGATTATCAAATTGAGGCGATTGTGGATACGCAGGCGCAGTGGCAGGCGGGGGTAAATAATGTATGTATGGTCCTGCCCACCGGGGCCGGGAAGACGGTGACATTTGCCAGTCTCATAGGACAAATGGATGTCCCGACCATGGTGATTGCGCACCGACAGGAACTGGTATTGCAGATCAGTGAAACACTGGCGGCGTGTGGGATTTATCACCACGTTATTGCCCCGACGACGGTGACCAAATTCTGTGCCAGCAGGCACATGCAGAACTATGGCCGGTCGTACATCCTGTCCAATGCCAAGGTGGTGGTTGCCAGTGTGCAGACCCTGATCAGACGGGTCGATGAGAATCGCCCGTTGTACGCCCGGATCAAGCTGTGGGTTGGGGACGAATCCCATCATTTTTTGGAAGATAATCAGTGGGGCAAGGCCGTGGCGTTGTTCCCAAATGCGGTGGGGTTGGGGGTGACCGCGACACCCCTGCGCTGCGACAAGAGGCCATTGGACGGGGTGTTCGATGCACTGGTGGTCGGCCCGACCATGCGCGATCTGATCACTCAGGGGCATCTGTGCGATTACCGGATATTCTGCCCCCCGATTTCGATTGATGTGAATAGCGTCCGGGTGAGCAAGAGCAGCGGCGAATTTGTCCGGGCCGATCTGGTAGATGCCACCCAACACAGCACGATCACCGGTGACGTGGTGCAGCATTATCTGCGCATCGCACCCGGCCAGAGGGGGATCACATTTGCCGTCGATCTGGACAGCGCCAAGCAAATAACGGCGGCATTCATGCAGGCCGGTGTGCCCGCGCTTTTCGTGTCTGGTGATTCGAATGACAGGGACCGGGCAGACGCCACCGATGCCTTCCGACGCGGCGACGTGAAGCAATTGGTGAATGTGGATTTGTTTGGCGAGGGCTATGACGTACCCGCTTGCAGCGTGGTGTCAATGGCACGTCCGACTCAGTCTTACGGACTCTATTGCTTGGACCCAGATACCGAAATACTAACACCAGACGGATGGAAACGGCATGATGATGTGAAAACTGGCGACACCATGTTGGCGTTTGATCCAGTTACCGAGAATATCGAAGAAGTCCCCACGGATGCGGTTGTGAAACGTCAACTATATCACGATGAGACAATTGTTGGGGTGAGCGCACCACACTTGGATATTAGGGTGTCGGACAAGCACAGAATGCTAGTGAAGTCGTATGGTAAAACAGCGGCCAATTGGCAATTTCAGGAAGCTGATAAAATGATGCTTCGTAAGGGTATTTATCGGATACCTGTTGCTGGGTTTGGTCAATTTTCAGGAAGCAAACTATCCGTGTCGCAACTTCACATGATTGGTTGGTATTTGTCAGACGGTTGTGTGAACAAGAAGACCAATTCATTGCAAATTTCTCAATCATCACGCAAAATAATGCACCTAAAACATATCCGAAATGCAATCATTGGTTGCGGATTTAAACATGGTGAATACGTGTATGTTTGTAAAAACGTCCCGGATACACACTGCGATCAGGTAATTTTTAGCGTATCAAAAGGCAAACCTCGTGGACGCGATAAGCATCTTAGCGGATGGGGCTGGTCGGCAATCGCCCCCTTCTTGGATAAGACGATTCCCACATGTTTTGACACCATGACGCGCGACGAATTTCTAACAATGTTAGTGGCTTTGAATTTAGGCGATGGATCAAATGATCACAGTAGTCTTACTTGGATAAAAAGAAGCCTGACCATCGCATGTGGCGACAATGAACTGATGGCCAACCGCATTCAGGCGATGTGCGTGGTGCGTGGATTAAGATGTCACGTGTCATCAGTTCAGTATGGGAATCGCGGTCGTTGGTGGAATATTCACATCAAAGATAAAATAACATCGACGTTGCCGGGAATCAATATCAAGGACGAATCGGTAAGAGTGGGTAAGCCCTACCTTCGGTCAAGATTTGAGAACACTGGTGATGATCCGGCATTCGTATGGTGTGTATCAAATCGTCTTGGGACGTTGATAACAAGACGCAGAGGTCGTGTTGCGATCATGGGTAATTGCCAGCAATTTGGCAGGATGATGCGTCCGTCGTCAGGTAAGACACATGGTATTGTGATCGACCATGTTGGCAATGTGGTGCGTCACGGGTTGCCCGACCAGCCCCGCGTGTGGTCCTTGTCCGTGCCCGAAGGGGCGAAGCGGGCCGCAGCCGACCCTGATGCAATTCCCCTCGCAGTGTGCGATAACTGTATGCAGCCTTACTTGCGAATTATGTCAGCGTGCCCCTATTGTGGTGCCATTCCAGTACCGACCAATCGCAGCCATCCTGAGTTTGTTGATGGCGATTTGATGGAGTTGGATGCGGACGTGCTGGCCCAGATGCGCGGTGATATTATCGACGTTGAGAATGGTAAGCCGTCGATACCCTACGGAGCGAGTGATGCCATTGTGGGACGCCAGAATAAGAACTGGCGCGAGTTGGTCGAAGCGCAGGTTGAATTGCGTGAGGGCATCGCCGTGTGGGCGGGTGACAGGAAGTATGGGCAAGGTATGACGGACACCCAAATACACAAACTTTTCTGGTTGCAATTTGGTATGACCATACCGGGCGCAATGGCTCTGCGGCGGGCCGATGCCGTCAAGCTGATTGGTAAGATCACATGAAAGAGTCCTCTGCACAGGCACGTATCCGAATAGCCTGTGCGGAAGCTGGATTGGTCATGTGGCGCAATAACTCTGGCGTCCTGAAGGATGCGAGGGGTATCCCTGTGCGCTTCGGTCTGGGCAATGACTCGGCCAAGGTAAATGAGGCGTTCAAGTCCAGTGACCTGATCGGTATCCGTCCCACGCTGGTGACACAGGATATGGTCGGCCAGACCATTGGGATATTTACCAGCATTGAGTGCAAGCCACCCGGCTGGCGCATGATGCGGTCCCAGCATGAATTAGCACAATTGAAATGGAACGATCTGATCGCAAGCTATGGCGGACGGTCGGGTTTCGCAACAACCGCTGCGGAAGCAGCCTTAATATGGAGATAGACGCATGACCCAAGCCACCCTGACAACGGCGAGAACACTGCATCAAATGGCCCTTGGCGCGGGCTTCCTGCAAACCATACCGGTGATGCCGCCGGGGTGCGAGTTGCACGAATACAGTCGGGTCGATCCGAAAATGAGGGGCAAGGTGCCGGGGGATTTTTACAGCGGCAAGTGGGACGGCATGGGCGGCTGGCCCGATTACCAGATGGATGCGATCAAGGCAGAGCGGTGGGACAGGCTGGGGGCCAACGTCGGATTGAAAATGGGTTACCAATGGGTCGGGCTGGACATCGACTGTACGGACGCGATCTTCGCCCAGCAGATGCGCAACAAGCTGATTGAGTTGGGTGTGGTGACCGCACCGATCAGGGTTGGGGCCGCACCGAAATTCATGCTGCTGTTTGCGGTCAACGGTGAACCGATTGTCAGGCGACAATATGGGATGCACTGGACCGGGCCGGTTGTCGAAGGGGGTAAGCCACCCAAGCGACAACTGATCGAAGTGCTGGGGGTGACCAGCACAGGTGGCCCATCACAGGGGGTTATCTTCGGCACCCACCCCGACGGGATGGAATACACATGGGACCGGGAAATTCATGCCGGAATGGTTCCGTCCTGTGACCAGCAGCAGATGGATCACGTGATCAAATCGTTATTGACGCTGGCCGACGGTCGTCAGTGGGCACCGGGCACACCCACCAATGGGGGGGATAGCGATGGCACCGGGTCCGAGTTGGGTCCAATGGCCGCTGATCCGGCACTGGTGACAGAGGTCGTCGCCTGCATGGACAACAAGGAACTGGAATACGACGACTGGTGTCGGGTTGCCTATGGCATCAAGGCGGCGTGTGGCGATGAGGCTGCGACCGCGTTCAACCTGTTCATGGACTGGTCAGGAAGGGCGACAAAGCACGACATGAAGTTCGCCGTCCACACATGGAACGGATTGAAGCCACGGGGCGACGTCGGCTTCGGGACGCTGGTTCATATCGCACGGGCAGATCGGGGGGGTATGCTTCCCATCGAACTGGAAGGGCGTATCCGCAGCGGTGGGCGGATGCAAAATATTCTGAGCAAGATGCCACCGATAGAGTCACTGGTCCTACCGAACGGGGCGATCCCCATAGGTAATGTAGCAACCGGATTACCCGATCCGGCTCAACTTGGTGAGAACACGCGCAATGCCGATGTGATAGCGGGGGTTGGGGTGCAGGCCAATGACGGGTCAGAACGCTTCATACCCTACGTCCTTGATACAAAGGGCGGCACCATTGCCTGCTTCGCCAACGTCCATGCCTATCTGGTGAACCCGACCATCTGGAAAGACTGCTTCGCCTTCGATGCGTTCCGAGGCGAGTCCGTGGTGATCAAGCCCTTACCGGGCGACTTCAGCAAAGGTGGTGACGGACGTCCCATGGATGATGACGATTATCACAACGTCCGGGGCTTCTTCCAACGCAATCTGTGGAACCGGATCGGCAAGGCCGACATCATGGATGCGGTCGATCTGGCCAGCAAGGATTACACATTCGAACCGGTACAGGATTATCTGAAGGGGTGCCCAGCCCCGGTGCCCGGACTGAACCTGCTGGACAACTGGTTGGTCCGGTATTGCGGCGTTGAGGCCATCACCCCAGAGCAAGCAACCTATGTCAGCGCAGTGGGCCGCAAATGGCTTGTCAGTGCGGTTGAGCGGGCCATGGTGCCCGGTTCACAGGTCGATCACACCCTGATCATGGAAGGGGCACAGGGGGTGGGTAAGTCAACCGTCCTGCGCGCCCTGTGCCCGGACCCTGAATGGTTCGGTGACTGCATTCCCGACTTCCACGAAAACCAGAAGGTGGGGGAGTACCTGAACGGCAAGTGGATCGTGGAAATGTCAGAACTGGCATCACTGCGCAAATCAGACGTCGAAGATATGCGACGGTTCCTGACCCGGCGCGTCGAAGAATTCCGCCCAGCCTATGGGCGCAAGAAGGTCTACCGGCCCCGTCGCTGCGTCTTCAGCGGCACCACCAACAGCAACGACTATCTGAAGGACGGCAACGGTGAACGCCGGTTCTGGATCACCAAGGTGGTCCGTGCGCTGGATGTCCAAGGCATCGTTGAGGTCCGTGACCTGCTGTGGGGGGAGGCACATGCGGCGTGGCAAGCTGGTGAACGGTTATTCCTTGAAGGTGATGTTGCTGCGTTCGCCAAGCGTGAACAGCAGGACCGTGTGGTGTCCGACCCGTGGATCGAAATGGTGGAACAGGCGGTCGGTGAAATGAAAGAAGTTGCCATCGAACAGGTGATGAATATCATGGGGCTGGAACCCAACCAGCGCAACCAGAGTAATAAACAACGTATCGCGCGGGCGTTAGGTCAGGTTGGTTTCGTCAAGCGTGGACACTTTTATACTACGTCAAACGGCCTTCGGAACCTTGGACGATATGTGCGTCAGCCTTAGTGAATCGGGGGGGGATATAAAAAGTGCTTAACTTTTAAAAATGCGTCAAACCCCCCCTACTTATTCTAAAAGACCAATCTATGTTTTTTATTTAGTAATAAGAACAGTGGCTTACAATTATAAAAAATATATAAGTGAGAGGGCCATAGCAAGCGACGCATGGAAGGCAAAACACGATATGGCTATTACGAGAAAAAGGTGCAGCGTGGCGCATTGAAATCCTGCTCTGGGGGGGTTATATGTTTTGTGTATAACCAACCAACGTAAGGAAATAGATATGTCGCGCCACACTGACAAGATGGAAGAATGGATTAAGCTGTATCCGGGGGGTGTCCCCGCCAAGGTGATACAATCCTACTTGCACCCATCCCGACTGGATTATGTTTTGGATACCTTCACCCTGTGCCCGGTAACCGGCAAGGTGGTGAACAAACGCACTGGCCGGGTAAACCAAAGTGCCCGCGTTCAGGTGGGTAAGGGTAGACCACCCGTCACCCCGATCCGCATCCAGTGGATGGTCCTGAAGGGCACCGATCCGTACCGCGTCGGTCGCGATGAGAAGGGCATGTTCGCCGTGCAGGACGAAGGCGGCGACCGGGAATATTTATCAGGGGGGGTATGAACGGGGGGGTATTTTACCCATGGTGTGTGAAAATAGGGGTCACTGTCCGATAGATCGGCGGTGGCCCTTTCGCATTCCGACTGGGGCGGCGAAGCCGTGGCCCTGATCGACCGAACCGGGGAAACCGGGACGGATTGGCCCATTTCCGGCCCGCCAGACGCCAATTCGCCCCCCGACGGGCCAGCCACGCACCGATTGGGGTGATCGACGTCCAGCGGTGGGTCAGACGGCGCGTGGCGGCGCGTGGCGGCGCTTCGGGGTCGCACCCGACCGGCCCCAGACCAGCCCCAGACCAGCCCCGGATCAACTGAACCAACTTGGTCGAGTTGATTCGACCCGATATTTGACTAGCCAAGTTGGATCGCGGTGTTGGGTGCGGGGTGCTGCGGCGGCTGGTTGGAATCGGTCCAGCCGTCGGCCAGCCGTTGGCCGGGGGTGGTGGCTGGGCGGCGTCCCCCGGCACCCCGTAGGATTCCAAAAATCGGGTTGATTATATGGCCCCAGAAGTGCCCATTTACCTGATCAGGGTTGTGCGGGACTCGCCTAGAAGTTGTGCCCGCAATCCCTTGAAATCATTGCACAATCCGCCACTGTTAAAGCGACGTCTAAGCCTTTGAAATCATTGCACAAAATGCAACTGTTAAAGTGGCCTCTAAGCCATTGATATTGTTCACTTTTCCGCCACTGTTAAAGTGGCCTCTAAGCCATTGAAATCGTTCACTTTTCCTAACCCATTGTTATTGCTCACTTTTCCTTACCAGATCACCAGATCGGCCCGGACCCGCGCCAGGGCGGCGCAGATAGCCCGGACCCGCGCCAGGGCGGCGCAGATAGCCCGGACCCGCGCCAGGGCGGCGCAGATA
>Ga0164313_10005781_pt1 | contig 10932 bp, 8 predicted proteins | sample GuaBasSedimGuay4_FD_113735 | JGI IMG/M metagenome (GOLD analysis project Ga0164313, IMG submission 113735) | Subseafloor sediment microbial communities from Guaymas Basin, Gulf of California, Mexico - Guay4, Core 4569-4, 0-3 cm | ecosystem: Environmental > Aquatic > Marine > Hydrothermal vents >...
GGGAATCTGCACGAGGTTCGCATTGTCAGGGACACTTACGGTGTCCCGCACATCTATGCCAATGATATCTATGGCCTGTATTATGGCTACGGCCATGCGGTTGCGCAGGACCGTCTATTCCAGATGGAAATGACCCGCCGCAGTACCCAGGGTACGGTTGCTGAAGTACTGGGTGCGGAATACCTGGACTACGACAAGGGAACCCGTCAACGCTTTGATCCGACATCTATTCACAGGCAACTGGATGCGCTGGCAGCAAAGGATATGGATGTTTTTGCCGGTTTTGCCGCCGGGATGAATGCCTGGCTTGATGAAATTCGTGCCAATGCTGACGAACTCATGCCAAAACAGTTTATCGATAGCCAGTTTGAGCCCGGCAACTGGACGGCCTATGACGTTGCGATGATTTTTATTGGCACGATGGCGAATCGCTATGGCGATTTCAATACCGAACTGGATAACCTGAAGATATTCCAGTCGCTGGTTTCTCAACACGGAGAAGAAAAAGCGCAGGCTTTGTTTGACCTTTTGAATCCCCGTTTCACCGACAATGCGCCCACCACGATTCCCCGCGAAGACTGGTCCGTGCCGGTTGCGGATAACCTTGCCGCTTTATCACCGGAGTTGACGGTTCCGGCAGATTACCAGGCTTTTACAGGTCCTCAAACCAGTGGTTTTAGCAATGTGTATGTCATTGGCAAGGACAAGGTCGAAGATGCGAACGCGATTCTCGTCAATGGCCCGCAGTTTGGCTGGTTCAACCCTGCTTACGTTTACTCAGTGGGTTTGCATGGCGCGGGCATTGATGTTGTCGGTAATACACCATTCGCATATCCGATGATTATGTTCGGGCACAATCAGTCGATTACCTGGGGCAGTACCTGGGCCGCCGGCGATATTGTGGATATCTATGCCGAGCAGATTAATCCGGATGATGCGGGTCAATATCTGTACAAGGGTGAGTACCTGGATTTTGAGCACCGTGTTGAGGTCATCAACGTTAACGGCCAAGACCCGGTAAATCTTGATGTTTACCGTTCCGTCCACGGCCCGATCATCCTGAAAGACGACGGTGCCGGAATTGCCTATGCCAAACACCGCGCATGGGATGGCGGTGAACTGGATACCCTGTTGGCATGGCTGGCGGCGACCCATGCGACTGACTTTGAATCATGGAAAATCGAGGCAGCCAAATCGGCGATCAACGTCAATATGTATTTCGCCGATGTGCATGGGAATATCGGTTACTTTTTTGGCGGGCAATACCCACAGCGGGCACCCGGTCATGACAACCGTTTTCCGGTGACCGGAGATGGCAGCATGGATTGGCTTGGCCGTATGCCCATTGAGCAGGCAAACCCGCATGTCAAAAACCCTTCATCCGACTTTGTTGCCAACTGGAATAACAAACCCGGGCAGGGCGTTCTGAACCCGGATTTCTTTTTCTACAGTTGGTCAGAGGCTGATCGTATCGACATCCTGCACAGATCACTGGAACAACAAGCGACATTTTCACCTGATGAAGCCTGGGCAATTTTGAGATCAAGTTCTTATGCTGACGTACACGCCCAATTCCTGCTGCCGTTGATCGATACAGCCGTGCAGGAGCAGGGTAATGAACAGTTGACCAGGGCGAATGAAATCCTGCAAGACTGGGACCGGCATTCACAGGATAACGATCAGGATGGTCATTATGACGGGCCCGCAACTGCAATTTTCCGAACCTTCATAGGTGCTTTGATTAAGAATGTTCTGGGTGACGACCTCGGTGATACTTTCGGGCCGTTCTCTGCGACGGGTTACCCGACAGCTGAAGCACCTACGAGAGCCGGCACCAACATCCAGCCGGGCATGAAGGCTGTCATTGAATCACTTTCCGGCCGGGGTAGTTATGATCTGCTCAATGGCGAGCCGGCATCCCTGGTGGTCGCCCGCGCACTTTCCGAGGCACTGGATTTGCTGGCTGCAGAGCAGGGTAATGATCTGACGGCCTTTCAGTTGCCGGTGGCGCCCCGGCCTTTTTCGTATAAGAATTTTCTCGGTATCCCACAGGCCGGCAGTGATGAAGTCCAGCTTACGTCCATCGAACAAAACCGTGGCACGGAAAACAACATGATCGTGATGCAAGAGGATGCAATTGTTGGCTGGGAAGTGACACCACCCGGTCAGAACGGGTTTATAAGTCCATCCGGCAAACGCAGCCTGCACTACGATGACCAGCTTGAGATGTACCAGGAGTTTGGCCGGAAACGTATGTGGTTTTATGCCGGGGATGTTGAGGACAACAAATCTTCAGAGGAAGTTATCAATTATGTGTACTAGAGCACTTGATGGTGAATACCATGTCTGAAGATATGGATTTGCTCACCCGCATACGAGCGCGTTGCGAGAAAGAACCTTATCCAAAGTTGCTTGGAATCGAAGTGCTGGAGGTCAAACCTGGTTACGCAAGGGCTTCAATGCATTTTGATGCCGCCATGCAGAATATCTTCGGAATGCTGCATGGCGGTGCGGTGTTTTCGCTGCTAGATGAGGCTTTCCAGTTGGCCTGCAATGCGCGTGGGGAGATTGCGGTGGCGCAGCAGGTGAATACATATTTTCTCGCAGCGGCACGTCCCGGTGCCCAACTGATCGCTGAAGCAAAAGAGGTAAACGCGACGCGAAAAACGGCGCTCTATGACGTTCGGGTGTTTGAAGAAGAGGATAACCGTCTGCTTGCTACGGCGCAGGCTTTGGCTTACCGGAAGGGTGGTGAGCTGCCATTTGATGAAAATGGAAATTTAGTCTCCTGAAAGGTCGGTGACGAATGAATCCTTTTTCTCATTGGATTAGCGGTTGGGCAAATTCAACACCCGATAAAACCGCCATCGTGTTTGCTGATCAGCCAATCAATTATTCCGAACTGGCGGATCGTATCGATAGGCTCGCGGCTGTGTTTCAGGATGATTTCGATATTGGGCCAGGCGATCGTATTGCCTGGCTGGGCAATAACAACCCACTGGTGATTGTGGCCCTGTTTGCCTGTGCCCGGATCGGTGCGATTCTTGTGCCGCTGAACTGGCGGTTGGCGGTGCCTGAACTTAAGCACCTTATCGATGACGCCGGTGCCAGCCTGCTCATTGTTGGAAAAGATCAATTGCAAGCCGCAGCTGCCATCACCGGGCAGCCTGGCGACTGCCAGGCGGTACATGCTTATTCGGGTACGCAAACGGGTTCACCCGGTGATTCATGGCCGGTCTTGGAGGAACTGCTGGATCAGGTTATTGAGCCTGGTGCTGATCAATCAGACCGATCCGATAACCCGGTCCTGATCTTGTATACCTCTGGCACCACAGGTCAGCCGAAAGGTGTTGTACTGACTCAAAATGCTTTGGTGTGGAGTGCGCGCAACAGTGTGGCGATGCACGATATGACAGCGGATGATCGTATTCTGATGGTCTTGCCGATGTTCCACGCTGGTGGGTTTAATATTCAAACCCTTGCTGCCCTGTACGTGGGTGCAACTGTTTATTTAGAGGAAGGTTTTGAACCGGGCAATGTGCTGCGGCAGATTGAACAATGTAAACCGACATTGACGGGCCTGGTTCCTGCGCAAACCCAGGTGATGGTGGAGTACCCTGATTGGGCCGGGACTGATGTGAGTAGCTTACGCAGTGTCACAACCGGCTCCACATTTGTGCCGGAAGCCTGTATTGATGTGTGGATTGAACGTGGTGTTACCGCGCTGCAGGTCTATGGTACGACCGAGACCTGCGCGGTTGCTATTCACCAGAACCGTTCTAATGCTGAAATGACGAAGGGCACAACTGGCTTTGCTGCGAAGAATTGTGACATCAGGATCGTGGATGGTGCCTCGCAAGATGTTGCTCCCGGCCAACATGGCGTTATCCTGATCAAAGGACCGAATGTTTTTAAGCAGTACTGGTGTAGTCCATCAGCCACGGTACAGGCTTTAATTGATGGCTGGTTTCATACAGGTGATATCGGCTTCCAGCGCCCGGATGGTAGTTATGTGATTTCCGGTCGTCAGGCCGATCTCATCATATCCGGCGGTGAAAACATCTACCCCGCAGAGCTGGAGGTGATCCTGAACGAGCACCCGGAAATTGTCGAAGTGGCTGTTATCGGACTTGCGGATGAGCAGTGGGGCGAGGTGCCGGTTGTTGTTATGGTCAAAACAAAGGGCAGCAATCTCGACCAGGAAGCCGTGCAGGGCATGTTTAAAGACAGGCTGGCACGGTTCAAATGGCCAAAGCGGGTTATCATGATTGACGGATTGCCTCGCAATGCCATGGGTAAAGTCCAGAGTTTTGAACTGCGTCAACTGATCGCCAGTCATCAGGAGTCTTGAATGGCCAAAGCACCCAAAGTTGAATTTCATATCAATCCAGAACAACTGGCGTTGATGCCGGACCGTTCCGGCAATGACATCAATGGTCAGGGTGAGACTGAGTTCCGTCGTCCCACGCGGGTTTACTGGCACAACCCCAAAGATATCCCTCATGGCGGGATTCAAAAATGGATGGTGGAGCGGTTTAATCGCGTTGAAGATTTCAAAACGGTGTACGCGGAAGGCGACCGCGGACCGCTGAAGCTGGGCCCGGTCGCTGATAAGCAGCAGCAAGACAACGCAGACAACTGGGTGCTGCGTGTCAGGGATTTTGCTATGCAACACGAGGCGGACCTGGTGGGTATTGCTGCGATGAACCCGGACTGGTCCTATGACGACATAGGCTCGGAAGTTGCACCGTGGGTCATCATCCTTGGTGTCGAAATGGATCACGCCAGGCTGGCGCAGGCACCATCGTCGGATACCGATACGGCATCGGCGCATGAGGTCTCAGTGCAATACAACCGTGGTGCCCGTGCTGCCGCACACCTGGCTAACTGGATACGCGGGCAGGGTTACCACTCTGAAGCACACGCGGGCCCATGGGCCGGGCCGATGACCCTGACCCCGGCTGCGCTGGCCTGCGGATTCGGTGAGCTGGGCAAACACGGCAATATTATTAACGGCAAATATGGTTCTTCATTCCGTATCTCAGCCGTAGTGACGGATATGCCGCTGCTTGCCGATGAAATTGATGAATTTGGAGCCGATGGTTTCTGTACACGTTGCCAGGTGTGTATAAACGCCTGCCCGGTGGATGCCATCACAAACGACAAGCAGATGGTGCGTGGTTTTGAGAAATGGTATGTGGATTTTGATAAATGCATTCCATATTTCAACGAAACCCACGGTTGCGGCATCTGTATCGCAGTCTGTCCCTGGAGTCGGCCCGGTGCCGCCCCCCGCCTGGCGGAGAAGATTTCGCGTCGTAAGAAACGGCTGGAAAGCCAAAAGTCAGAATAAGCGTCAGTCGTTTAAGGCCGCCGGAATGAGTGTAGGAGCGGTTACGCTTTCAGCTCATTCGCTATAGCTTCCAAGTTACGTGATCCATGGATAAAATCTAAAACAATCAACTCTTTGTTTGTATTTTGGTAGATGATGTAGTGTTTGCCCTCTCGGTAATATTCCAAGTCAGACACGTCATGTACGCCTGAGAGTAAAATGGCGAGGGGTTTTCCATGAGGGGGGTCACTGGAGGAAAGAGCGGCTAGCCGGCTTAAGAGTTGGTCTTTATATTTAATTGCCTGGTCAATACCAAACTGGTCAATTGTCCAGCCAATAATTTCTTCCAGAGACTGTTCGGCCTGGGGTGATAATCGATAAGATTTCATAGGCCGCGCTTTTTAGCAGCGCGTTTAAAGGCTCTTTCAATAGCTTCTTCGCCGGAGCCTTCTGCAAATTCACCTCGTTCCACTTGACCCAAGCCTGCAATTACACCTGCTTGAATATCAGCTAACTCAGCTCGTCTTCGCTGGAGCTGACTTTCAAGTAGCCGAAGTCCTTCGCGGAGTACTTCACTGGCATTTTGGTATTGGCCCGATGTTACCAGCCCGCCTAAAAATGCTTCCTGTCGATCCGTCAAAACTACGTTTCTTGTTGGCATATGTCACCTCATTCAAGTTCTTTGGATTTTAGCAGCATTGGCAATATATGCCAACGATGGCGTATATTCTTTTAGACGAACAAGCGCACTGTCGGAGAAGATTTCGCGTCGTAAGAAACGGCTGGAAAGTCAGGCTTGATGTGGTAATAAGAAAAGGGCCGCAATGCGGCCCTTTTCAATCTTTAATGTAAGCCAATTTTTTAAATTGGCTTAGAAACGTATTCTCCCGGTCACACCGTATGTACGGGGCTGATTGGTCAGGAAACCGACGCGGGCCAGGGTGCCACGTTCCTGATCAAGGGCCAGGAAGGCGCGCTCGTCGCCAACATTGTTGATGTAGAGCGAAACATCATACCTGTCATTTCGCATACCAAAGCGGAGATTTCCGATGCTGTAGGATGGCAATTCGGGATCGAAGACGAAAAAGTCTTCCGTCAATGGCCCGCCAATATCATTGCCCAGTGCATGAAGGTCAACGATACCAAAACCGGGAATCTGGTCACCAAGCTGGGTAAAACGGCTATCAACGTATTGCCAGGTACCGGTCGCATAACCCTCCCAGGTGTCACCTATTGGCCAGGCATAAGTGCCGGCGATCGCCGCCTGGTTCTCCGGAACTGTGGGTAAGGGATTACCTTTTTGCACACCGATATCAACGGGGTTGCCACCAGCATCAATACTGGAGACTGTCTTGGTGATTTCCGATTCAATATGGCTGGCTGAAATGGCGAAATCGAAGCGATCAGTGACTTGAAATGCCAATTCGAATTCAAGACCAATGCTTTCAGCTTCAGGAATGTTGAAGATGATTCGTGATGAACAGCTGCCAGCCGTCAGGGTTCCCTGCAGATCAGAGATATCCATATAAAACAGGGATACGTTCAGGATACCCCGCCCGCCTGCGATGCTGGTCTTGGCTCCAATCTCGTAATTCCAGATGACTTCGTCATCCCAGGTGTCGAAGCCGCCAAAGGTTTCAAGATCAGCAGGTGTACACAAGTTGACGAGTAAGGCATCGTTAATACCACCAAGACGGAATCCCTTGGCTACCTGGGCGTTAATCTGCACATCATCAGTTGCCGCCCAACTGGCCACGAACCTGGGTGATATGCCGTCAGAACTGGTCTTACCCGCCGTTTGCACGGCATTACCATTGCCATCAGCACCAAACAGACCGTCGAAAATCTGCGTGCGTTCTTCTTCAAAGTCATACCAACGTACGCCGCCGGTGAGGTCTAATCTGTCGTTCACGGCCCAGGTCAACTCACCAAAAACAGCAATTTGCTGGTACTTGCTGTAGTCCAGGTCAGACCAGAACAGGAAGTCCTTGGGCGCGAATTCGCCAGCGGTCGGGATACCGGATAAATCTTCAAACCCCGGCACTTCCAGAAACTGGTTGTAGTGCCGTTTGATATCCGAGTAGAAAAAACCCGCCACCCAGTCGATAGTGTCAGTGCCGCCCGAAAACCGCAGTTCCTGGGTCAGGGACTCCAGGGTGGTAATGTCGTCCAGGGTCGCGTCCAGCGTGTACACGTCTTCGGGCAGACCTATGCTGCCGCCGGTAACGCTGGAGGTCAGAGCTCCGGAATCACGTACGACCAGGATGTCGCGGTCCATGTAACTGGTGATGGAGGTCAGCAGAACGTCACCAAAATCATATTCGATGTTCAGGTCGGCAAGCAAAAACTCATCAGAAAATGGTTCGTCGATCTGGGTGAACAATTCCCTTTCACCGAGCGTAACCGGTGGTCGTGTGGTGGTAAAAGGGTTGGCCAGGATGTTGTAGGCATCGATGCGATTCCAGCCATCCATGTTGACTTCCTGGTAGACAATCCGTGGTGTAATCGTCAGTTGATCATTGGGCTCAAAACGCAAGGATATGCGCGTGCCGAGACGATCGCCGCTGTTGACATCCTGATCAACACTGCCGTCCGGTTGAACGGCGTCCATGTAACCGGCAAAGCTGGTGTAATAAGCAACGACCCTGGCTGCCACTGTGTCGCCGAGCGGGATGTTAATCGCGGCCTTACCGCCACCGCCAGTGTCCCCGCCATCAATATAGTTGGCATCGAGTTCCACGGTAGAAGAACTATCACCAATTTCGGGCTGATTGGTGATATAGCGGACCGTTCCCGAGGTTGAGCCTGCACCGTACAGGGTGCCTTGAGGGCCACGCAGTACTTCTACGCGGTTCATGTCATACAGGTCAAGATCCGGTGTAAACAGTGATGTGGAGATCACCGATTCGTCAAAGTAGACACCTACATTTTCTTTGACACCGGCCTGGTCACGGGAAACCTGTCCACCGGACAGGCCACGGATGGCGACCTGGCTTTGGCCCGGACCAAGGTTCTGGACCGAGAAGCCGGCTGTGTTTCTCGCCACATCCTCAATGGTGACAATACCCCGGTCCTGCATTTGGCCTTCTGTCATTGCCGCAATGGAAAACGGGACCTCTTGCAGGGTTTCAGATTGCTTTCGGGCTGTCACCATTACTTCTTCTAACACGAGGTCATCGGATTCACCCGTGTCCTGCCCAAAAGCAGTCGCAGAAGATAATAAAAGAGCGGTCGATATGGATAGCGATAAAGTATAACGAAGCATGGTCACGGTCTCCTGTGTCGTAATTATTCTTATCCTACCCTACGTAGCGTAGGTTATAAGCCTCTGACTGTCAAATCGAAAACCCTGATTGAGATTGGTTACCGTTTTACCAGCAGCATGCAGAGATCGTCAATCGAGGCTTCAAATTCCCGAAGTTGCTGTCGTGAAAGCTGCTTTTTGCTGGTTTTTCTGTAATCCAGAGACAAGCGCACCAGGATGACGCTGAGCAGGGTATGGTAAAACTCCAAAGGGTTGTAATGCCGGAATGTGCCCGCCTTCTCGCCACTTTCTAATATATTGCCAATCCTGTCGATCATAGGGCGTAGCACGCCGCTTTCCTCTAACTCTCCGGGTGGTCCGAACTGCTCTGTAAATTCCGGCAATCCATTTGGATAGCCAAAATCCAGAAGTACGATGCGGACGTGTGCAGGGTGCGAGGCCATCCTCCTGGTTAACATTCGTGCGCCATTACGCAGATTTTCCAGCGGATCAAGTCCTTCATCCACCACAAAGTCATCCTTGAGATCCATGACCGCGCGGGCAATGATCCTCGCCAGTAGCGCGCTCCGGCTTGGGAAATGCGAGTAAATGGAAGGCCGTTGGATACCCACGAGGTCAGCAATTTCTGCCAGTCGCAGACCATCCACACCTTTTATGGCGATCAGGCGCTCGGCTTCGGTGATGATGAGTTCACGGGTGCTTATTTTTGTTTCAAGCTGTTTTTTTCTTTTGTCCTTTGCGGCCATCCTCTCATCCTTAAGTAACTTTTTGGCTCAACTTTAATAGCGAATGAAGCAAAACATTAGCACCTGCTGCCAGGTCTTCCGGCAATGCCGATTCTGCCTCGTTGTGACTGATGCCACCTTCGCACGGTACAAAAATCATCCCGCTGGGTGTGATTGATGCCATGTTCATAGCATCATGCCCAGCGCCACTGAGCATCTTTCTGTGCGGGTAGCCCAGGTTTTGTGTCACTTGTCGTACTGTTTCGATGACGTCAGGGTCAAATGGTGTTGGCGGGATTGATAGAAATGGCTCAATCGTGACATCCAGACCAGCTTCTTCGGAGATGGCAGCCAGGTCTTCCCGAAAGCAGGCTTCCAGCTTTTTCAGGACAGTAAGTTCAGGGTGGCGTGAGTCGATGTGAAACTGGACGTTCCCGGGAATGGTGCTGGTTGAATTGGGTTGGATATCGAAGCGTCCTACCGTTATTCGTGTGGCCTCGTCTTCTGACAGGCCAATTTCATTCAGTCGCACGACCATTTTGGCTGCTCCAACCAGGGCATCCTTACGCAGTTGCAGAGGTGTTGTTCCCGCGTGACTATCAACACCTGTTACTGTGACCTTGAAGGCCCTTGCGCCCTGGATTAACGTGACGACGCCAATCTGTTGTTCGCTGCGTTCCAGTATCGGACCCTGCTCGATATGGCACTCGATAAAACAAGCCAGATTGTGATTGGTGCAGGAAATGTCTTCCCCGAAATATCCAATAGTCTTCAGGTCCTCAAGGACGGTGGTCCCGTCTATGGTTTTACTGCCGTGTAATTGTTCCATTGGCAACCGCTGTGAAAAGACCGATGAGCCGGCAAGTGGGGGCGAGAAACGGGCACCTTCCTCGTTGGTCCAGACAATGACCTCGATGGGTGTTTGTGTCTTAATATCATGGTCGTTAAGTGTTCGAATGACCTCCAGACCGGCAAGGACACCGTAAATTCCATCAAATTTTCCACCGTGCGGCTGGGTGTCCAGGTGACTGCCCGTACTGACCGGTGGAAGTGTGTCATCAATGCCGGGGCGGCGGGCAAAGATATTGCCCATCTGATCGATGCGGATTCCGCAGTCGGCATCCTTGCACCAGTCAACAAACAAATCCCGGCCCAGCTTGTCATCCGCGCCCAGCGCCAAACGACAACTGCCGCCTTTGGGTAATGCACCGATTTCTGCCATCAGCATGTGGCTGTCCCAAAGGCGATTTTCATTAACGCTAATCTGGTTCATGAGTAGTCCGGCCTAAAGCCGGATTAATGGCTGGTGGGCACATCTGAATGATCCACCACACCTGTACACATGACCGTAAGGCATACGAATAACCTCAAACTTTCTCTTTTTAAGCTCATTTGCAACATGATCATGTTCATGCTCGGATGGAACCATCACGGTACGATCATTAATCACGAGATGGTTGGTACCCAGCGCATCGTTACAGTAGGTTGAATCAACATCAATAATGTCCCAATCACGAATATACTCCGGCAATCCATGGGTGAATGCGGCCGTACACGCGATAGCAACACCCTCTCGCGGGGTACATAAAACGCAATCGAGGTGCTGAAAC
>Ga0164313_10005782_pt1 | contig 10932 bp, 4 predicted proteins | sample GuaBasSedimGuay4_FD_113735 | JGI IMG/M metagenome (GOLD analysis project Ga0164313, IMG submission 113735) | Subseafloor sediment microbial communities from Guaymas Basin, Gulf of California, Mexico - Guay4, Core 4569-4, 0-3 cm | ecosystem: Environmental > Aquatic > Marine > Hydrothermal vents >...
CAATGTAATCCTCTGGTGGAAAGGTTGGGGAGATAAATGGTCCTCCCAGTTATATAAAACTTTTGAACTGCAAAAAGCCCTATTTGTGAATGAGTTGGGTATCTCATTTGACATCACAGCGCTGAGTAACGGGGAGTGGATCCCGGTGATGCTGGAAAATAACTATGATGAGACCTATTCCATAAAAGTTTGGTACAGCGAGATCGATCAGGTGACAGGTGTTGAGATAAAAACATACCTGGAGCGAAAGGTCTCCGGTTATTTTCAATACACGACTGAAGTATTGGAAGATGACGATGGAGTCCCTTACACTTTGGAACGAGAGTGTATCTGGCAGGATCTTGCCCTCTGGAACGAGAACGATGGCTGGGTATACGGAGGAGGTGATTTGGATGGCGGCGAACCCAACGGTGAAAATGTGACCCATGGATACAAGGAGTACTTTGCACAGGGAGAGGGACGTGGCTGGCTGGTCTATGACAACAACAACCTGACAGGAGAATCCCTGGTATTCAAAGTGAACTGGCTTCAGCGGCCTTAAAACAGGGAATTATAATAAAGTTCCCCGCCTTCGGGGGCGGGGAACCATTTTTAACGTGAGTCTAAGTACAACAACTAAAACTCACACATTACTAACAACTTTCAAAACTAATTATTATGAAGAAGAAAATCTACTTATTAGCAGTCTTATTGCTGGCATTTATTTCAAGTCAGATGCAGGGCCAATCGTACCCAACCGGTACCGTTGGTTATACTGTAACCCCTATGACAATCGATGGGAATATTGATGATTGGGAGGGTATCGTTAGATACACAAACAATAATCGTGTAATCGATACCAGTTCTGTCACAGATACTGATGTATCGTGGTCAGTTGCCTGGGATTCAACACATTTTTATGTCATGGCCGATGTAACAGATGATGTGGTGATTGAATCTCCTAACGCACCGGGAAAAGGTGGTGACCGGGTAAAAGTATCATGGGGTACCGCGAACATGAGAGATGGCCAGGGATGGGGTACTGCTTGGCCCGATTCAAAGGGTGGATCGGAATTCTGGTATACCGAGGACGGATCTGACTGGACAGGTGGCGAACTCGGCACTTGGGTTGAAGGTGTTGCTTATTCAATGGTAGCCAAAGAGGGAGGTTATATTTTTGAAGCGGTGCTTCCCCTACAGGCAGAATTTTCCTGGTTTGAATATGTGTATGATGAGGCCGGTGAAATAATAGACACCGTACTTTTTGTACCTGAGACAGGAAAGAAAATACTTTTCGAACTGGGAATTTGTGATTATGACGGAGGCGGTGAAGGTGAATATGTTGAACTGAACTGGGGAAACAGCCTGAATACATGGGGCAGCATGGACGATGCCGGCGCACTGGTTTTCACACACCCGCTTCCGGCCGGAATTATCAATTACACAGAAACCGCCAAAACCATCGATGGTAATATTGATGATTGGGACGGCATGGTTAGATACCACAATACGAATCGCGTGATTGACACCAGTTCTGTAACAGATACTGACGGATACTGGTCCGCTGCCTGGGATTCGACACATCTATATTTCATGGCAGATGTAACCGATATTGCGGTTGTTGAATCTCCCAATGCGCCGGGTAAAGGCGGTGACCGGATCAAAGTATCGTGGGGTACTGCAAACATGAGAGATGGCCAGGGATGGGGTGCTGTCTGGCCCGATTCCAAGGGCGGATCGGAATTCTGGTATACCGAGGACGGATCTGACTGGACAGGAGGAGAACTCGGCACCTGGGTTGATGGTGTTGCGTATGCCATGGTACCTAAAGAGGGTGGCTACATCTTTGAAGCGGTGCTTCCCCTGCAGGCAGAATTTTCTATTTTTGGATATGAATATGATGAGTATGGTGCAATAACAGACACCATTCTTTTTGTGCCTGGGGCTGGAAAGACAATACTTTTTGAAATGGGAATTTGTGATTATGACGGAGGTGGTGAAGGTGAATATGTGGAACTAAACTGGGGCTTGAGCCCGAATACCTGGGCCACCATGGATTATGCAGGAGCACTGAACTTTATTAATGCTTCCCTGGATTTCACAGAGCTTCAGGCTGCTATCGAATCAGCAGAAGCAGATGTTGCTGCTGCAACCATTGGTGAAGGAATAGGTGAATACCTGCAATCTGTGGTGGATGCAGCAAATGCTGCCATTGCAGCTGCAGAGGCCTCCATGGCAGCTTTGGATACCCAGGATAAGATCGACGGTAGCCTGGCTGACCTGCAGATAGCCATGAGCCTCTTTGTGGCGAATGTGGACACCACTTCGGTTCAAAAGATTCAGACCGTCAATTTCAGATTGTATCCGAATCCTGCAAATGACCTGTTGACTGTGCATAATGTTTCTGGTGTGAAAACCATTTCAATCTATTCGGTCACCGGGAAGCTTATTAACAGTTATGTAAATAGCAATAGTGTGATTCGTCTGAATGTTTCAGATCTACCCTCTGGATTATATCTTATGAAGTTTGACACAGATCAGGGTGTTAGTGCAAAACGCTTTATCAAGAAATAGTCGTTTTTCATAGTGTAACGAAACTACCCTGCTAACTTTGGCAGGGTAGTTTTTCAATTTTAACACGATTTTTGTATCAATAACAACTGCATTAACCATCTGCAGCCTTCAACCTGGCGAGGATATAACTTCAACCAATCATGGATAGACGAGATGCAATAAAAAGAGTGGCCATGGGAAGCGTGGCGCTCACCTTACCTCCTGCCGGAAATCTGTTTGCGCAGCATGCGGTGAAAAATGATTCAAAAAGTTTCAAATACGTTTTAAATAATACTTATCCTCAATTCGACTATTTTTCTGTGGATTCCCTGGGTAAAGAGAAGCTGGACAACAGTCCGCTGCTTCTGGATGGTACGATAGACAGGGGCGGCTTCACCTCAAAACGCAAAGGAGACTCAACGCGCTATTATGCGAAAGGTGGTTCCACTGCAGCATGGGAGTTTGTTCAGACCGATAAAGGCTTTATCCTTCGATCAAATTATGTCGACAACAATGTTCCGTGGATTTTTAGATTCGATCAGCGCAAGAACCATGTGACGGTACTGGGTATCGTTCCTGAGAAGGATAAAATCCAAACACCGGCATTGATGCATCTCCCCGATATGGGATCCTTTCAAATCAGGTCGGAACAGTTAGAACTACTGGACTATACAGCCTTGAGGGCCGGAGTGCCTGAAAAGTTTGTTCAGATCTCCTTTCCACCCGCCACAAAAGCGCATACGACTGTAGTTTACAGTTTCGAGATAGTTGCCATCTATCCCGAAGTTGACGGTATCAAGGGGGATCCCCGTTTTGACGGGTTCAGAAGGAATTACCTCAATACCTTTCAGGTCAATCCTAACTGGAAAATACTATCCAACAACTCCACCAGCGACTCATGTGCATTTGTACAATACGGCTACTCCGAGCTGGCACTGCATGCTCCAAATCTTGTGGATGACCTCAGGGCCATTGATCTTGTGAAGATGACGATCGACAGGTACCTGGACGGACAGAAAGGTTATGGTATATTTGGCTATTATGCCGATTTTCCCGGAACAGAAAAGGTGCAGTGGGGAGGTCAGAATGCCTCTTTAGACTCCTATCCGTCGTTGTTGATTGCCGCCTGTAATTACTATAAGGGGAGTAAAAACAGCGCCTGGCTGGAAGAGAAGTTCAGTGGGCTGGTAAGATGGGCCGAAGAGATTTTAAGCAGAGACAAAGACGGAGATGGAATTATTGAGTATGGTTTTAGCGGAAATAGCGGATCATGGAGCGGAGGTACATTTCAGCGACCGGCGAACTGGTGGGACACCATTGGTTTTGGGCATAAAGATGCTTACTCAAATGCAATGGCTTACAGTGCATTAATTCGGTTTTCAGTACTCTGTAATGTAGTCGGAGATGAAAGGGCATCAAAACGCTATAGTGAATTTGCCGCAAAATTGAAGGGCAATTATTACGATACTTTCATAAATCCCCAAACTGGTGTATTAGCAGGTTGGAAAAGCGAAGATGGTGAGCTGCATGACTATTACTTCACTTTTGTCAACGGAATGGCTATTGCTTATGGTTTGGTAACCAAAGAGCAGGGAAACAAGATCATGGATTCCATGCTTGCCAAAATGGATGAGGTTGGGTTTAAGAATTTTGAATTGGGGCTGCCGGGTAATCTCATCTCTATTCCAAGGGCAGATTACACGCATCATGATCCGCGTTGGGGCGGCCATACTTCCGATGAAGCCAACGATGGATGGCAGCACTATGAAAATGGCGGGACATCAGGTAATTACGTTTATTTCACCATTAGTGCTTTATTTAAGCTGGGACGAAAAGCTGATGCCGAAAAGATTCTTTTTCCTCTTCTAAAAGCACTTGAAAGAGGCGATTTCCAGGGAGAGTGCGAAAATGGTATGACACCCGACTGGCGTACCTGGGATGGAGAATGCTGGGGGTATGAGGGCTTCCTGGTAGACAATTACTGGAGCTTCCTGGCAGTTGTAGAAGCTTATTCGGAACAGACATGAAAAAAGCAATTTCGGATGAAAAGAGTATTTAGTTTGATCACTATGGTACTGACAGCAATTTCTCTGCAGGGGCAGGATGTTGTAATAACAAACGGCAACACCAAAACTTTCAGTTTGAACGGAACATGGGAGCTTAAAGGATACAGTCCCGATAGATCCAAAACCCTCTCGCTGGAAGCAGTTGTTCCCAGCCAGGTGCACACCGACCTGCTCAGAGAGGGACATATCCCCGATCCATTCTGGCGTGATAATGCAGAACAGTGTCAATGGCCCGAGCATTGGGAGTGGCGCTATAAGAAGACTTTCGATTTGCCAGAAGGATTTATGCAGGAGTGGGTAACAATGCAGTTCGACGGACTGGATACTTATGCTGATATCTTTGTGAATGGTAAGAAAATCGGAACGCCGACAATCCTGTCGTCTCAGGATATGTTTTTACCTTTTGAGTATGATGTGTCCAATGATTTCCTGAAGCAAAAAGGCAATGTTATCGAAGTAAGGTTCTATCCAATAGCAAAATACGCCGATTACAAATCCAAAGTGAAACCCTTACCCGGGGCGTTTGAAGATCCATACCGCCCCTATGTACGCCGCAACCAGTCAACATTTGGATGGGATTGGGTACACAGATTTGTAACTGCCGGTATCTGGAAACCGGCACGTTTGGTCTCATATCAAAATGCAAGAGTGGAGAATCTGTTTATCTACACAAAAAAACTATCAGAAAATAGTGCTGAATTGCACGTTGAGATAGAGACTTCGGTAAAAAACCGATCGGCAGAGAAGGCAACACTTCTATTAAAATCTCCCGAGGGTGACATTATTTGGGAAGAAGAAGCTGAAGTTAGCGACAAAGAATTGAAATTCGATTTCAGTATTACAGATCCAAAACTTTGGTGGCCAAATGGAGCAGGAGAACAGCCGATGTATCATCTTACAGCTGAACTGTATGATGTAAATGGAGACAGACTTCACTCAAAAACTGTTGAGACCGGAATCAGAACAATCGAAATAGAAGAGATAAAAGACAAGAACGACGTTGGAAGCTCTTTTACAATGGTGGTGAATGGAAAGAGGATATTTGTAAAAGGTGGAAACTGGATTCCTGCAAGTCCGTTTCCTGCAACAGTTACCGACGATAAGTATGAACTGTTGCTCAGACAGTTTCAGGAGGGTGGTTTAAATATGCTGAGGGTCTGGGGCGGAGGCATCTACGAAAAAGAAAACTTCTGGCATCAATGCAACGAAAAAGGGATCATGGTGTCACAGGATTTTATGCTGGCATGTCAGAACTACCCCGTGGATGATCCGGCATTCGCAGACCTGCTAATTGCAGAGTTTGAAGCCAACGCAAAAATAATCAGAAACAATCCAAGTTTGATATTCTGGGCTGGTGACAACGAATTGGGATTGGGAGCTAAACCGGCAGATAACTGGTGGTTGAGAGAATTTCATGAAACACGTACCGCTCCACTGATGGCAAAGCTTGATCCATCACGATCGTTCCGGACAACCAGTCCTTTAGGTATAGATCCAAAGGCAAATAATTCACTGAAATCTGGCGATAGTCATATTTCATCGTTCTATAAGGAGAAGAGAGCTGATTATAGAGCAATCATTGACAAATACAGCGGTGGGCGATTTATGAGTGAACATGCTATTTCCGGTCTGCCCCCAAAACGCTCATTGATGAAATTTATGACCGAAGAGGATTTAAGAACAGGTGAAATGATCGAGTACCACACCAAAGACAATCCTTATGAACCAGCCGGTTTAACACTTTTTAGAAGAGTAGAGCGCGATGCCAGAAACCTTTATGGCGATCCTGGTGAAGACACGGACCGATGGATTAGTCAGATGGAATATTTGCAATACGAAGTAATTCGCTTAGGACTTGAAGGAAGCAGAAGAAGAAAGTTTTATTCGAGCGGAATTCAGTTCTGGATGTACAACGATTCGTGGCCGGCAAGCGGCTGGAGTATGGTCGATTACTGGGGAGGCCGAAAAGCCGCCTGGTACGGTGCAGCTGCCGGCAGCCGCCCCATCATTGCTGCATCATATATGGAGGGGGATAAAATCATATGGACCCTGTCCAGCGATCTGATGGAGGAACAACTGGTAGATGTGAAGGTGCTTGTACAACCCACCAACGGAGATGACCCCCGGTATGAGAAAAACCTGGCAATAACGGTACCGGCAAATGCAGCTATGGAAGTTCTAAAGCTTCCGTTGGAGGAGATGAAAACCAAACTTGGCAACGATGCAATCCTGGTGTGCGAATTAAACTACGATGATGGCTATGACAGGAGCTACTGGACAGCCGGCCTGCCACAGGATGTAGTCTATCCGGAGAATGAATTGAAGGTACATATCAAAACCAGCGGAAACGAAGGAACGGTTACAATAAAAAGTAAGAACTGGGCACGGGTGGTGAACCTGGATGCAGAAGGGGTTGATTTTGAGGACAACTACTTCGAGATGGTTCCGGGCGAGAAGCGCACCATCAGCTGGAAATCGCATTTGGGAGAATTGACAGGTGATATCCGGGTATCCAGCTGGAATCAATAGCCGAAGCAGCGCTTCGAAAAACTAAGTTTACCAGCTCGACTCCGTCAAGGCGCGAGCGGGATTCACAGTGAAATTGAATCATCATGAGAAAATGGCCATTTATTCTATTGCTTATACTGGTCCCGGCCCTGAATATCGATACCCTGGGGCAGGAGGCAGAAAAAGAGATTTCGTTTCGGAGCGAATTAGAGAAGCTAAGTAGTTTAGACAACCTTCCCCGGTATTGCAGTGATGTAAAGAGCCTCCAGGTCTCCTCTTATGACAGGACTGGGGGCAACAACGATGGGTTTGCAGGAACATACTCCTACCTGAGGCAAGAAGCAGACAGTGCACTGGTCATTTTCGACGCAGAAGGGAAAGGGGTCATCCACCGGATCTGGACCCCCACCCCTACCACGAATACACTGGATTTCTACATCGGCGACACCACAAAAGTGACCTTCTCCATCCCCTTTTCAGATCTCTTTTCAGGCGAGGTATACCCATTTACCCCCCCCCTGTGCGGGAACGAAATAGGTGGTTTTTATGCATACACTCCCATCCCCTACGAAAACGGGTGCAAAATCGTATTCCGGGGAGATGTGGTGCGGTTTATTCAGATCCAGTACAGTGAACTGGCAGATCATGCGATGGTAAAAAGCTTCTCCTTGAACCTGAATGTCGTTGAGCAAAGGGCACTTGAGGAGGTGGCCGCTGTTTGGAGTGGTGAACGGATCCTCAAACAATCCGCCGATCTTTTGAAAGAGGAGACAGAAGTGGAATTAGCCCCCGGTACAGCACAAACCATCTTCAGGGCTGAAAAGGGAGGACGCATACTTGGCATAGAGATAGATCAGGCCCGGCTGTTTGAGGGAGAAGGCAACCGGATGGATATAAAGATCAGCTATGACAATGAAACCATCCCGGCCATCCATGTGCCGGTTGCCGATTTTTTCGGCTACGCTTTCGGGAAACACTCCATGCAGGGTGTGGTTGCAGGAACAAGAGACAATGTGAATTACTGCTACCTGCCCATGCCCTACGACCAGCAAGCCAAAATTGAACTTATATACAGGGATGACGGATCGGCCACAGAATTGCGGTTTAATACACGTGTCTGGTATTCAAACAGGAAACGTGATAAGAAGAAAGAGGGCAAGTTATATGTAGCCTGGAACAGGGTGCCAGAGTCGGAAGAGGGCATTCCTCTGACCATGGCGCGTGTGAAAGGGAAAGGTCATTACGTGGGTACGGTGATGCAGACCCAGAACCTGGATCCCGGAATGACCCTCTTTTTTGAGGGAGATGATATGGCCATTGTGGATGGCAAGAACACCATTCACGGAACAGGTTCAGAAGACTATTTTAACGGTGGATGGTATGCCTTCCTGGATACCTGGGACAGGGCCATGAGCCTGCCTCTGCACGGCTCTCTGGCCTACTCCCTGGCTTATGGCAGAACGGGCGCCTATCGCTGGCATCTTACAGATAAAATCAATTTCCGGGAAAGTTTAGATTATACCATGGAACATGGTCCGAATGGCAACAAAGAGGCGGTAACCAATACAACCCTTGGATTTTATTACTGTGACACGCCTAAACTGGAGATGACCGAACCAACCAATGAATTGAGCAGGGTGTATATTCCTGAGACTTATATGCTCTACCCGCAAACCATGAAGCTCAACCTCTGGATCGATGTGGAGATGAAGACCGAGTGGTGCCTGCCCAGCGGTGGTTTTACTTATATCTTCCAGGGGACGGATGAATCTAGAATCAGGGTGTCATTGGATGAGCTACCCCCCGGCCGGTATAAAATGTACCTCGATTACAAGGAGACTTCCGAAGGTTGCGAAGTCTCCTTCTGGCAAAGACAAAACCAGGTCAGTGGAGAGATCAATACCTATGCTTCAGAGAAAGCCCGGATTGAGAAGCTTTATGTTTGCGATCTGGAGGTAGACGAATCGAAGAACACCCTCACCATCAGGTTTCAAACTGAAGAAGAGCGTATAAAACTCTTTTTGAACAGGCTGATATTTGAAAAAGCAGAATAATATTTTCACCACCTAATATACGTTATTACTTAAAACAATAGTCATGAAAGAAATCGTAAGATTATTAACTGCCATTCTTTTGGTTTTGCCTGCCTATACCAGTTCAGGGCAACAAACGGTACCAGAAAGCTTTAATTATAGAAACAGTGCGATTCCCGAAGTTGAGTCATGGTGGAACAACTGGCCACGCTTTACTTATTACACAAATAACCTTTTAAAAGTTGTGAATACCAATGCCAACGCGATGACCGTGGTTCATGGGATGCAGGATGAAGGAAGGGCTCCCTTTTTCAGGGATTATGTACTGGCTTATGAAGGGGTGAATACGGCCGTAATACAGGAGTATGACGTAAAGATCATGGCCTGGCTGGAGGGAATGGGAGAAGCCAGGGAGTTTCTCATTGCGGTTCATAAATTGGGTGACGGGACTTATGAACAGGACGCCCTGACAGGACAATCCAAAATGATTGCATTTCCCTGGACCTGGGACAGCAGGGGCCCCGGGGTTAATCCCGATGCAAATACAGTGAAATGGGCGGGAACGGCATCTTATGTGAACAATCCCGACTGGGTAAAACCGAAAGGGATACCCGGCAACATTGAACTTCCTACCTATCCTGACGGGAGCAGTGCACTTGGGTATGCATTTAACGATGACCGTGATCCCCGGAATGCCTTCCTCTACGATGCCATTGGCTGTAAAGATATTAATGGAGAACTTGGTTTGTCGGGTGCTTCCATCGCTTCCAGTAATGAAACCGGAAAGGTTGAATATACAGTACCCGGACCGGGCGGGACCACTTTCAAGGTGGATGATATGTCCATTAAAAAAGACATAGCATCACCCTGGTGGGTTGGATATAACATACGGTCTGCCGAATATTTTATTACCGAACATAATATTGACGGATTCTGGATTGACAACTACACAGGCTGGGATTTTATGGGATCCGTTCCACTTGATATGGCCTTCGGGGAGTGGTCTGTTTCAAGCTTCAGGGACTATTTGCTGGAGAACCCGGTGGAGGGTGAAACCTATACTGAAGATTACGATGTAAGAGATGCGTTGAAGGCGCGGTTCCTGACCTACTTCCCTTCAGGCTATCCCGATTATCTTAAAAGCCATACAACCAGGGGCTACTGGCGACAGGATCTTTGGATTGACGACCCCCTGTGGAGCACATATAAATCTCATAAAGCCAAAACAGGCAACAGGAACATGATCAGACTCTATGAGGGAATAAAAGAGGTGGCTGAAGCGGCCGGAAAGGATCCCGATCATATCCTGGTTTCAGGAAACGACCTTCCCGGCATCAACTTCGGATCATTTAACGGCTTGTCGCTCGATATTGCCTCAACAGAGTATTCTCCTGCATATCATCGATCAACCCACGCCTATTCTGATGGAATCCCCCCACATGGCGGAACAACGCCATTCTATGCAATAACTACCTCATTTACAAAGAGTCATTCAGGCTCAGTATGGTATTACCTGGATGGAGAATATGCAAAGTATCTGGGCAATCCGACACTGGGAGAATTATTGGGTTATGAGGCACTTACAGGAAATGTAAGTCTGAACCTGGGAGAGCAGCAGCCCATGATGCCGGGAACTGATGCCAGCGCACTCAACATCAACACCACAATTGAGAAAATGGCTCCCCTCTTTGGCCAACGCACCAGGGAAGGTGATGTGGGTGTATACTACTCCACAGACTCTGAATACCTCTATATGACACCCAATGGCGTTGCTAAAAATGCGCGGATTCCTG
>Ga0164313_10005783_pt1 | contig 10932 bp, 10 predicted proteins | sample GuaBasSedimGuay4_FD_113735 | JGI IMG/M metagenome (GOLD analysis project Ga0164313, IMG submission 113735) | Subseafloor sediment microbial communities from Guaymas Basin, Gulf of California, Mexico - Guay4, Core 4569-4, 0-3 cm | ecosystem: Environmental > Aquatic > Marine > Hydrothermal vents...
AGATGCTCAACGGCGTTGATGCCAAGCCGACCGAACCGACGCATGAAGTTCTAGAACATCTTAGCAAGCAGGTGGAAGCGCAGATTGCCATTCTGGACAACTTGATCCGAGCGGAAGTAACGATGTTCGAGCAATTGGCAAAGAAGTAAGACCGTAGATTTCCGGCAATATAGCTTTAATGTTGCCTATACACGGGAAAGTCACGAATAGCTCCCGCAAAGATTTCTGCTGTTTTTATTCTATTAATAATTATTCAGATCTGTGGACCGGGTAGCACCCTGTATGCCCAGACAGACAGCCTTGCGATTACCGCGGTTCCCCTGGCAGATATTGCCACTACTGCCGCCAGCGACCAGCAGCAGACGCGTGATTTGCTGGTGGAGGAAGTACAGGTTCCCACCAACTTCAAGCTGATCCCCCAGGTAGATTCGCTTAAAAACCGGGTGGAACTAATGGTGGAGTTATCGGACCAGGTAATGAGCTCCAGACTGGAACTATGCCGACCTGGTAAATGAAGCTGTTTTGTTGTCCCTGATCCTGCTTTTACTGTTTGCCACCGGATTTTTCAGCCTCACTTCTGTAATTCACCTATATTTAAGAACATCATCCGCAGATAAATCCCTGATCTTAAAAGATAGCAAAGAGAGCATATACAAATGGCTCTTCCGCAACCTGAGGGTTGGAGCAGGTATCTTATGGATGATCTACACCCTGCGTTTCTTTTTTCTCTGGGATCCTTTTTTAAGGGGAGTAAACAAAGTGCTTGACATTGGATATGTGTTCGGAGCCGTCAATATCAGCATTCGGGATATCCTGAGTTTCCTTCTTGTGGTCTACCTGTCGTGGCTCATTTCCTTTATGATCCGTATCCTGCTGGAAGTGAAACTTTTTAGGAGACTGAAACTCCCCCGTGGCGGGTCATGAAAGAGCCAGAAGCCAGAATAATTTCAGGATGAAAACTCTTATAAAACTAATGCTAAACATTTCAAGGAGACAATTGTTACATAGCAATACTCTTATAAACTCATCTCCATGTTATTAGGTCTTATTATTGCTTTGATTTTCGGCGTTGACAGCGACACATCCGAATTTGCCAGCTATATTCCGCATATCAAGAAGGAAATCAGGAATCACGTTCCTGAAGGATCCAGAAAAGACACTCTACTGCTACTTGTCAAAGACTATGATAAAACCATCAAAAAATATGATAAGAAAAAGAAGAAACTTAAGAAAACACTTCATAAGGCTGGTTCCGACAGAGAGGTAAGCACAGACGATTTTCTGAATCACTACGAGAGGTATTACAATGCCAGGATGGAGCTGATTTCCTCCCTGATTGGTTATCGAATTATGTTCCAGGAGCAGATTACCCAAGAGGAACTATTGCTGGTCGCTGAGGAAGCCGGCTTCACCTCAAAAAAAGAGAGAAGAAAGGAAGGAAAACAGGAAAAGAAAGCAGAAAAAAAGCTGGATAAGGTTTTTGAAGACATCAACAATATAGTTCTGAAACACATTGAGGATTCCACAAAAACAGAGCTGGTTTCCAGGAGCCTTCTTGATTTTGAAACTACCATATATGCCTATGTGGATGAAGCGAAGGAACTGGTTGCAGCGAGGCATCTCATGCTTGATGATAATAGTGCCACCAGGGAAGAAATCGATGAGATATATAAGCTTTCAAATCAGTTGATGTACCAGGCATCGAGGGACTATGTGGAGCTCCGGGAAATCATCATCAACAGCACCAATGAAAAAGAATGGCGGGCCATCAACAAAGAGCTGGATGCTTTCCTGAAAACATAAATGCATGCATCTTCTGACGCATTCAAGGTATAACTTTTAGCAAATAATCATGTCTTACTATTCAAACAGAAAACGTCGTAATATCACACAGCGAATCGTATTATTAAGTATTTCCATGGCGCTTTTCTCCTGCCAACCCGGAATCAAAGAGCGGGAACTTTCCGATCTGATGACAAAGAATGCAGAGCTGGTCAAGCAGAGTATGCTCCTGCAAAGTAAGATCCACCTGCAACAGATCACCATCGACAGCCTGAATACCATTATAAACGGACAGGGAGAGCAGATGGCAAAAGTGGGCAATGAAGTTCCTGCACTGAGCTCTGACGAAAAGGCCATCCGGCAGATGGTTTCAAATATGCATGTTTCCTGGAAAGAGCTTCCAGAGGTCAGGGATCCGCAACAAATCCTGAAGTACTTTATGCCAGAATTCATGACCAACCAGATCGACATTGATGTGGATAACAAGGGACATGTTGCCGGATATACACACGAGGACTATAGTCTGTACCTGGAAGAAATCATTTCAAGAAAAAGGTTCAGTGTTGAGTTCGGCGCTGTAAACTTTCTGGATATCGAGGTTAAGGATGGTGAATTCTTCAATGTGGCATACAAATGCCTTATGAGAAGCTATCAAAAAGATGAACTCACAAATACCAGCTCAGTAATTGTGACCATCACGGGCCGGAAGATAGAAGGCTCCTGGAAGATCGCAAATTATTTGGTTGTTGCCTTTAGTTATAAGGTACTATAGGACGAACGAAACACCCAGCATGGGCCCAAATACCCTGACTTTGGTTTCCAGGGTATCCTCACCTTCCACAAGAGGGGGGCCATCACCTACGTCCAGGGCGTAATTTACACCTATATCGTTTCGCCAGTACTTGGCACCCACATTCCCTTCAATAGATCATCCGGCGATTACTTCATCCTCCTTGTAATGAATGTCAGCGTAGAACAGGTAGCCCAGCTTGGTGTCGATGATCCATTGATTCAGAGAGAATTCCACATTCAGCAGATCATTTTCCCCGCTTGCTCCAAGATTGGCATAGGTTCCGTCAATGCTTAGAATAAATAGACTGATTCTTTTCATTATCATCTAAAAATATTCGTCTAAAAACTTATATACTTGGCTGGAACATACTTATACTCCCTGGTGATATTGATCACCAGTTGCAGGACCAGATTGCCCTGTGTAACCCAGGAATCACCCAGGTTGGCTACTCCCATAAAATATAAGATATTAAGGGCATGCTGCTTGTTAAAGAGATAGGCTGCTCCCGCTCCGCCCCTGATGTATTCAAGACCGGTGAAGTGCTCTTTCCAACTGTAAAAAATTCCTCCCACCCCCGTGAGAATGATTTTCTCACTGGCCAGGTAGTTATAAAACAAAATGTAACGAAGACCGGTATTTACGTTCCCCGGTTGAAAATCGGCCTGGTACTTCACCTGGTTCACTATCTGGTGTCCCTTGCCCGTCCCTGTAAGAAACAGGTCCTTGCGCAAAACTCCAAATCCCGGCCGGTACTCCACCTGTTCGGGATGAATACTAATCCTGAAATCGGGCACGATCTCCCAATTCTTTGAGGGCATGTAGGAGGCTACACCTTCCAGGTACCAGTTGTCCAGGCTCTGTCCGTTATCCTGAAGCCTCACCTGCAATTCGCCCGAGTACTTCCATTTTTCCTTCCCCCACGACACTTTGTTTCCAAAAAAGAAAAACTGATCCCACCCGGCGGGATCAGATTCTGATTGAGACCAGGCCTCGGTCCCGCCTGAAACAATCAATCCAATTAAGACTATTCGGATAAGGTACCTCATTTACTTTGGGATATAACAAACTAAGTTAACAACAAATTGTGCATTTAAAAGTTCGACTTGGTCAGGTACAGAAGCCGGCCAGGAGGTCAATGCCTTGATTCATATTTGATTTTGGCGTAAATTAGTTGGTACTGATCCTCTGTTCCGTTCTGCTGGCCTGGCAGAATTGTATGTGCGCTGCATCTCTCAAACCTTCAAGCATTCCATCATGAAATTAGTATTAAAGTCACTACTGTCAGCCATGGCCATGGTGCTCGTGGCAACTTGCATCTCTGCCCAGGATCCCCCCTCTGTTATCTGGGACGGATTCTTTCCGGCACCGGACGATTATGAATATGGCAATTACACCGCAAATGATATCAAACAGTCTCCCTACGGGGGCTATGTTATCGTGGGAAGCAGGAAGGTCTCAGCTGCGAATGGGTACAGTGAAGTGCTTGTAATGCGGGTCGATCAGGAGGGAAGAACGGTAGAGATGGGGTGGGGGCATGAACATGGAGGAGTAAACTTCGATTCCATTCCATGGGACCAGGAGGCTTATGATATGATTATTACTCCTCTTTACCCGCACGTTTCATACCTGCTTACCGGTTACAGGGACACCACCCTGACCAGTGCAAATACCCCGCCCGGATTAATGCTGATGGAGGTTTGGGGCAGTGGAGAGGTTCTATTTGACTCCCTGTACTACAACAACAATCTGCATCATATCGCAGGGCGCAGTATTCAGCCTGCCATCGGGGGAGGATTTATCATTGCGTGTTCCTTCAGGGAGGATGGCGGAGGGACCGATCAGACTATGGTGACCAGGTTGGTGAAAAATGAGAAGGGAAAGTATGAACATACGGATATGCCATTCTACAAAATCATCCCGGTCGGACAGAGCGGTTATGCCAGATGGATCCACCAATTTGGGGATGGCTACCTGTTGGGTGGAACCGCCATCAATGGCGATAACAAATTTGATTTATTCATCCAGAAACTCAGTGCAGATCGTGTTTTAGAATGGACCAAATATTACGGCATGGAGGACATGGACGAGTTTGCCGATGCATTGGTTTACGGCGATACTGTGTATATAGCAGGATCTGCAAGCGTGCCTGGCACCTCCTATTACAGAGATGAGATTTATGTGATAAAGGCCAATGCCTCTGGAGAAGTGATCTGGGAGAAGACCTATGGGGGCGCCAACCGTCACTATTCCAACAAGATCATGATGACGGGGGAAGGGGACCTGCTGATCGCAGGGACCGCCTATGACGCTTCCATGCACACCCATATGCTCCTGATGAAGATCGATGCGGAAACGGGCGATTCCCTTTGGACCCAATCCTATGAGGAGAGTTTTACATATGCCGGGATCCGGGATGCCATCCGTACAGACGATTACGGATACCTGGTGGCCGGACGGGGTTCTTATGGCCAAACTCAGGACCCCCATGTTTATTTGATGAAACTGGATCCTGGAGACGAAAAAGAACACTTACAGATTCCAAGGACGGACCTCAGCATTCCTATTAGTCCGTCCGCAATCGCCACCGATGCGATCAGTTTTACTGCGGATGTGGATGAGATATATGGAGTCACCGTAGTGATCGACTCCCTGTTTCATCCTTCGGTGGGTGACCTTGAAGTGACCCTGAGCCATAGCGGAACGACGGTAACCCTGGCGGACCGTCCGGTTCACTCCGGGGAAAATTTCATCTCTACCGGTTTTAGCGATTTACAATATAAACTCCTGGATTGGGACTTTGCCTCCTATTCCTCGTGGTACAAGCCCGAAGATCCACTATCCGTTTTTAATAGCCATAAGCCAGCCGGGGATTGGATCCTTTCGGTCACGGACCATGGAACGGGCGTTGTGAAAGCCACAGATCGGGTACTTGAGGGCTGGAGCTTGAATCTCCTGACAGAGTCGAGCGGAGGAGTGGGGATACCCACGCTGGAAACGCTGGCTAATTTCGGACTGGAACCCATACGGCCCAATCCAGTAAACCAGGAAGCTCTGATCAGCTTTCAGATTCCAAAACCGGCAGCTGTGAATCTAAAGGTTTATAACCAGCTGGGACAAGAGGTTGCCAGCCTGGCACATGAAGATCTTCCTGAGGGAGTACACAGCAGGATATGGAATCCCGGATCCCTTGCTCCCGGAACCTACTTCATCCACCTGGAAGCAGGAGGTATGATAAGTGTCCGAAAAGCAGTAATCGTAAAATAATAGTAGCATGACTTACCTTCGGCATAAGTATCGATTGATTGCATGGTCTATTGTATTGACCGCATTTTTCCTCAGTTCATGTGGCGATTGGACCCTACCGCCTGAGCTTGTTGGAGAGTGGAAGTCCGATAAAATACTGATCACAGTTCGTACCAAAGTCGAAAAGGAATGGGTTTTCACTTCCGACACGACCATCATCACAATAATAATCAACAGTGATCATAGTGTGAGCGGTGCCATCGGAGCGGCTTCATTCGCTAAGGGAGTAATCATAAAAAACCGGGGCAATCCTGAAACAACAGGGTGTGCACAGGTCATTAAATGTGGTTCCATAGGAAAGATCTTTCCTGATGATCCTTTGAGTAATAAAGACGTACAACTCTGGCTGGCTCCTATGGAAGGGGACAGGATTGATACCGAATTGCGCTATACGGAAGGCATGGCACAATTTCCCATGGCCGGTATGCTACTAATGAAAGATGATGACTAAGCCTCTAATTGCCATTGATAACAGCAAGAGCGTTGTCTCTCTATTGAGCTATCATGTAGGCAATCCGTTAAAAGTCAACAAAATAATGGACTGATACGTCCTGTTAATGATAACCTTTTTTACTTAACCTTATAATCCAGCACTTATGAAAAAATTAGTTCTATTATTTTCCTGTATCATATTAGGTATTGGTACATCAACATTTTGCCAGGAATGGTCAACTGAACAAAAAGAAGCCTTGGATATTGTTGAAAAGATGAATGAATCTTGGGCTAACCGGGATTTAGATGGATATATGAGCTGCTTGCACGAAAACTTTATCGGTTGGTATAATGAAGACCCCTTACCAATTGACAAAAAATCTCTACGAAACTGGGAAGAACATTGGCTTAGTACAACTAAAATTCTTCGTCACGAATTCAAACCTGTTTCGATAAAGGTAACGGACGACATTGCAATAGTTAATTCATATAGCAAAGCAATAAGAGAAGATGAGAATGGTGCAAAATTTACTAACTCAAAATGGACAGTTGTATGTAAAAAAGAAGATGGGAAATGGTTAATGATGGGGATGTTTGGCGGTAGAGTTTTAGAAGACTAACATCAACATTCTAAAACAAGGAAGGATTGCAAACCCCCGGTTCACGCTGGGGGTTTTTTATGCACCGAGATGAGCATTCTGGCTCACTGTCTTCCGATTATTTTGATCTAATCGAAAATCTTCAAGATGTCGTAGATATATGAATAGATAACACTACTAAGCCATTAACTCTCAACAAAATACTTGACTTATACGTCTTATAAGTAATCTAACTCCCAAAATTATTTCCATCATGAGAAAAAATTTAATAATTATTACAGCCCTCGTCCTTTTTGCAGGGGTTTCTTTTGGACAAACATCTAAAATAGCTACAGTTGATATTGAAGCTGAAAAGGCTGCTCTTAATGAGTTAATGGATAAATTTGATTCGGCAATTAAAACCCAGGATGTTTCAACCTTGGCATCATTCTTAACTGAAGATGCACTCAGTTGCGGAACTGACCCATCAGAATTTTGGAATAAACAACAAATCACAGATTTATGGACACAAATGTTAGTTGACACCGGTCCTGAAATGAAATATATTGGTGATCGAAAGATAAAGGTTGCTCCTGATGGTACTTCAGCAATTATAGTGACCCAGCTTATTGTACCACTTTATAGTCCAAAAATACCCTGGCGTCAAGTATATCATTGCATTAAATCAAATGATAAGTGGATGATTTTTTTCTCTAATGTTGCTTTCATTCCTTACAATGAGGATATTCAAAAACTTAATGAAGCCATAGATTAATATAAAATGAAATGCAGTGATCCTTCAAACCGTTAATTCTCAACAAAATACTCAACTCATACGTCTAGATTATAGTCTAACCCCCAAAATCATATAAATCATGAGAAAGTACTGTTTCATATTTGCTGCGGTAATCTTGGTCTGCGCGTCTGGCAGCCTAAATGCTCAGAAGAACAAGAACACAGAAAAGAACAAGGATTTCATCCAAGCCTTCAACGAGGATTTCTGGAACAAGCACAACATAGCTGCTTTCGATAAATACTTCACTGCCGATTTCATCAGTCACTATCCCGAAGGGGATATGAATGGTGAGCAAGTTAAAGGACTCTGTCAGGCTTACTTTTCCGCCTTCCCAGACTTGCACATCACAGCCGACGACCTTATTGCTGAAGGAGACAAGGTAGTGAAGGTCTGGACAGCCCACAGCACACACAAGGGTGAATTTATGGGGATTCCTGCCACGGGAAAAGCAATTGTGGTGAAGGGAATGGAGGTATTCCGCATTGCGGATGGAAAGATCGCAGAGAATTGGGTAATCATGGATAATCTGGGCATGATGCAGCAACTCGGTGTTATCCCACCCATGGGTGAATGAGATAGTTCATCAATCATATTTTTACTAATTAAAATTCATTTAGATTATGAAAACCCAGAAAGAAAACATTACGGTTTCAATGCAAAATGAAGGTTTAATCATGCGTGCCCAACCGGGTTTCGGAGGCATGGTTGTTTCATATAATGAATACCCTAAAGGTATGGATGGTTCGCCTTTATTGCAGGGACTTAAGAATAATAGTTGCCAATGCCCGCATTGGGGGTATATGATCCAGGGGGTAATGCGGATAACGTATGATGACGGAACTGAAGAAGTTCTCAATGCTGGTGATGTTTTTTATCTGCCTGCAGGACATAATGGCATTGTTGAAGAAGATTTGAAAATGATTGATTTTAGTCCTGAGAAGGAGTTCGGTGAAGTGATGGAACATATCGCTAAAAAGATGGCTGAAATGAATGGTTAAAGCCATAAGAGATAATTCAACCACACCACCTACTGATCACCCACCAGTTCGATTACTTCCATAAATTATACAGGAAGTTCTGCTTAATATATATTTGACCACGTTCTCGACCTTGCCCTTACTCTGTGGATCCACCTTCAGGCAGAAAGTTTTCCATTACCCATATTTCGGCATTTGATTGCTCTGTAATAGAAAAAGCAATATTTCGCCCATTAGGATGAATACTTAGATTCGTAATAAATCCGCTCATTTCCATTCCAAGCTTCTCGGATTCTCCACCCTCTACAGGAATTCGATACAAGTCCCATTTCTTAATCTCTTTCTTTGGAGATTTCATTGTATAAAGTATATATTTCCCATCAGGAGTCCATGTACAAGGTGCACCGGCTCTGATATCAATTCCTTCTTCGAATTTACATAGTATCCGTTGTTCTCCTCCGGCAGAAGGCATAACGATCAAGCTCGGTATTTTATCTGGCGAAAGGACGGTTCCCACATAGAAGGCCTGTATGGCCAACCACTTTCCATCTGGTGAAAGTCTTATGTGTATGCTACCATTAATTCGATAGATTTCCTTTTCTGTACTTTCTTTAAGATTTTTAGCAATAATTTTGGAACTATTAGTTTTTCTGTCTCTTATTACAAAGAAAATAGTATTTCCATCATGTGAAATTTCGGTTGGTTGGGGGCCTATATTATCATCATTCAACACAGGTGTAACGGTGCCCGTTTGAATATCGACCTGGTTGGATCCACTTTTATTCCTTTCCATAACAATCACCGAATGCCCGTCAGGAGACCAACGTGGATATGCGAATCGTTCGAGATCAGGAAAAAATTCACGTTCCTTTCCGGTTTCAAGAGAATTGACACACAGAACATTTCCACCCAGTTTGCCTATAGTATAATCGGGGAAAATCGTCAACGGGAATCGTTTGGATATATAGGCCAAATATTTCCCGTCAGGGGAGTAAACGGGTGTTTGATTGTGCCCCTCAAAACGAGTAATTATTTTTTCAGGTTGAGCAAGAATTTCGCCTGTCTCCGGATCGAGTTCAGCAGTATACATATTAATGTTTTTCTGTGAATATCCGTAGTAGTAAGAACCGCCCCGGGTAAACCCCAATGGTGCTATCGCTCCCATATTAGCTTTAATCAAAAGCGCATTTCCCTGAGGTTTTCCTTCAGCAATCTGTATGCTCCATAAACTAAACTCACCATTTCGGTCGCTGGCAAAAATGATATTTTTTCCATCTGGTGCACAACCAAGAAACTCGTCGTGAGCCGGGTGTTCAATCAATGAAATTTCACTGGATCCATCTGTGGACATCATAAAAATGTCACGTTCAGAAGAACCTTCTTTTTGAGGAAAGTCATAGATAATGTATCGCCCGTCCAATGAAAAGCACAGATTCTCTGGCCCGGTTGCCCCTGACGCTGTTATTGGCGTTGTTTTGAGAACTCGTTCAGAACCATCGGCAATCGAAATCAGCACTATTTGACCTATCCAGTCTGTCCCATCCTTTCTATCGAAGTATGCCAGAATTTGCTTCCCATCGGGTGACCAATCGTAAGTATAGGTCCATTTTACTTCTTTATTACTATAGAGAATCCGGGGCTGCGATCCGTCCAGCCCGATAATTCGCAGTTCGCAGAAGTCATTTCCATTTTTCCAGTCATAAACAATCTGTTTGCCATCGGGTGACCATCTCGACACTAAGGCAAATTCATTAGATTCATCCCATGAACCTTTATTTGTTAAACGACGTTTCTTTCCGGTAGCAATTTCGTATATGGCCAGATCACCTGTTTCCCAATCCACATAAGAAAGGTATTTGCCGTCTGGGGAAGGTGCTCCTTCAAGATCAGTATCAGGCTCATTCCATATTTTTTTATTGGACATAACCAATGGAGCATTCGAAACTTTCGTAGCAGTAAGTGTTAACTGCTTAAGTCTTTCATTTGCAATTCGGACAAATTCTGGTTGGTCTTCAAAATTATTGACCACCTTTTCGTAATATTCTTTTGCCTTTTTATTGCCTAATTTTTCATTTGTTAGTCCAAGATGATAATACGCTTCCGCTGTAACCGTCCTGTTTGTTGAGTTTTCATCAACGATTTCAAGGAATAATTTCATCGCCTCCTCCAGGTTTCCGTTAACTTCTTCCTCGTAGATGGCCTTATTGAGCATCTCCTGTGGTGTTGCTTGTCCTGAAAGGTTAACTATAACTGCCAGACAAAAAACCGAAG
>Ga0164313_10005784_pt1 | contig 10930 bp, 12 predicted proteins | sample GuaBasSedimGuay4_FD_113735 | JGI IMG/M metagenome (GOLD analysis project Ga0164313, IMG submission 113735) | Subseafloor sediment microbial communities from Guaymas Basin, Gulf of California, Mexico - Guay4, Core 4569-4, 0-3 cm | ecosystem: Environmental > Aquatic > Marine > Hydrothermal vents...
ATAGAAATGATGAATATAATCATCATCGTTACTGGCTCAATTGTAGGTATCGCCTATATTACCGAGTTCTTTATTGCCTGGTACTCAGGTGTGCCGGCAGAGCAATATGCTTTTATTAACAGAGCTACCGGTCCTTACTGGTGGGCATATCTTGTTATGATGACGGCTAATGTTGTATCACCACAGGTATTCTGGATAAAGAAAATAAGGACAAGTATAGTAGCCACATTTATATTATCAATAATTGTAAATATTGGTATGTGGTTCGAGCGATTTGTAATTATTGTAACTTCTCTTCACAGAGATTATATACCATCTAGTTGGGCAATGTTCTATCCTACAAAACATGACGTAGGAATGTATATGTTCAGCTTTGGTTTCTTCTTTACAGCATATTTACTGTTCTCTAAATTCTTCCCGGTTATTAACATGGCAGAGGTAAAGAGTATTTTGAATGCAGATGGTGAAAAATTAAAATAATATGAGCGGCAAAAGATATTCAGTAGGAATTTATGAGCATGAAGACACCGTAAAGAGTGCGGTTAAGTCATTGCAAGAAGGCGGCGTTAAGATTCAAGAGGTCTATTCTCCATATGCCATTCATGGGATGGAGGATATCCTGGGATATAAGCTTAGCAGGTTGCCAAAAGCAGCTTTCCTTTTTGGTCTAACAGGAACCACGTTAGCACTTTCAATGCTGTATTTAATGATGGGCTATGACTGGCCGATGATTATTGGTGGTAAGAACTTTACTTCAGTGCCACCATTTATTCCGGTAACATTTGAATTAACAGTGTTATTGGCAGCCTTTGGTATGGTGTTTACATTTTTTATTGCCAGTGATTTGAAACCTTGGGCAAAGCCTAAGATTTATGATATTAGAATTACCGTGGACAAATTTGCTATAGCAATAGATTTAGATAAGAACACAAAATCTCAAGGTGAGATAGATGCAATTCTTAATAGTTCTGGAGCTTCAGAAGTAAAGAAAAAGAACTTTAAATAAGTTAAAAGTTTAGAGAATGAGCTTAAATAAGATATATACAGCAGCCTTTATAATCGGAGTCATAGGACTTGTAGGATGTAAGGCGGAAAGTGATAATCAAGGTTTGAAATTTGCGCCAAACATGTACCATTCCGTAGCCTATGAGCCTCTTACACAGATTAAAGATAAGGAGTCAGGCATGTGGGTTAACTCATCAGAAGATGAGATTGGCGAGTACTATAGCTCGAACCCATATAATGCCTATGAGATGAACATGCGTGAGCCTGTTGCCAACACAGTAAGGAGAGGCAAGTATTTACCTTACCGAATTCACAAAGATAGCCTTGCTTTGGCAGCAAGAATCATGATTAATCCACTGGACTCATCTGCAGAAGTTATCGCTGACGGAAAGAAACTTTATGCAATCTTTTGCATGGCGTGCCATGGAACGAAAGGAACGGAGCCCGGTTTAGTAGGAGTTAAATATGCAGGTGTTCCATCATATACCTCTCGTGCATTAATAGATATTACACAGGGTCATATTTTCCATGTACTCTCTAAAGGCAAGGGGCGTATGCCTTCGCATGCCTCTCAGTTGAGTATTGAAGAGCGATGGACGATAGCCCGCTATGTTCAAGTATTACAGAATCAATAATTCAGCCTAACTGATATATGACAAATTTTGACGAAAAATATGTTTTCACTGCCAAGGCGAAACGTAACCTTGCTATTCTTTTAGTAGTAGGGGTATTGTTTTTGGTAGTAGGAATCTTCATGAATATGGGTGATGCTACCCATGGGGAAGAACAACATGCAGCAAATGCAGTTTCAGGACAGTTATTGGCGAGCACCGACTTGGTGCAGCACGCTGACGCTGCTAGCGCTGATGAAGCTACTGCTGAAACAGAGCACCACGAAACAGCTACGTGGCTTAAAAAACTCTATACAAACCTCTGGATCAACAATATGTACTTTATTGGTCTGGGTCTAATTGGGGTATTCTTTTTTGCTCTTCAATATGCATCATCTTCGCACTGGTCTACTGGATTTTTGCGGGTGTCAATGGCCATGGGAAGCTGGCTGCCATATGCTTTTGTTTTAATTCTGGGAGTATTCTGGTTTGCTAAGTATGACTTATTTCATTGGACTCATGAATATCTTTACGATGTAAATGGCCCACAATACGATGCAATATTAGATGGTAAGAAAGCTTACCTTAACCTGCCTTTTTTCCTTGGCAGAATGGTCGTTTTTATTGGCGGATGGATGATGTTTTTCCACTTTATGAAAAAGAACGCTTTGGCTGAGGATATTGAAGGAGGCGGAATTGAACGCTGGAAAAAGATAAGGAGTATAGCTGCCTGGTTTTTAATATTCTTTGCTGTTAGCTCATCGATGTCGGCCTGGGATTGGCTAATGTCTATTGATCCGCACTGGTTTAGTACACTATTTGGCTGGTATGTATTCTCCAGCTGGTGGGTAGCAGGTCTGGCATTTATCACCTTTGTAGTTATAATTCTTAAAGAACAAGGCTATTTGTCAATTGTTACTTCAAATCACCTACATGATTTAGGTAAATTTGTTTTTGGCTTTAGCATTTTCTGGACGTACCTGTGGTTCTCTCAGTTCTTGCTGATTTATTATGCTAATATTCCTGAGGAAGCAGTTTATTATATACAAAGATTAACCAGCCCTAATTACAGGTCGTTATTCTATATCAATCTATTTATAAATTTTGTATTTCCATTCTTAGCTTTAATGAGCAGGGATTCGAAACGACAGATGTCGATATTGAAAATTGTAACCGTAGTGATTATACTTGGCCATTGGCTGGATTTCTACCTTATGGTAACACCTGGGGTTATGAAATTTGATGGAAGCATAGGCTTTATGGAAATTGGAACTTTTATGATATTCATGGCAGCCTTCTTCTGGGTAACACTTAGCAGTTTAGCTAAGCATCCTCTGATAGCTAAAAACCATCCTACATTAGAAGAAAGTTTACAACACCATATTTAAATAAAAACGTGACTTAATAACCAACCATATTATGAATCAAATGTTGATAGGATTAGGCACCCTACTTTTATTACTGGTAGTAGTATTGCTTTATAAAGTAAGTACTATGATCGGGGTGGCTAAAAATAAATCCGAAGGGCCTGACTCAAGAAGCAATAATATCAATGGCATTCTGATGCTGGTGTTTCTAATTGTTTTTAGTGGAGCCATCGTGTATTCGGCCTATGTTTATTATGATGACTATGTGATACCTGTCGCCAGTCAGCATGGTGTTACCACAGATGACATGTTTTGGGTTACCATGTGGGTAACCGGTTTTGCCTTTGTAGTTACGCATGTATTGCTGTTTTATTATGCTTTCAGGTATCGTTACCGTAAAAATAATAAGGCAACTTTCTATCCCGATAATTCTAAACTAGAAGTTATCTGGACTATTGTACCTGCCGTTGTACTTACCTTATTAGTCCTTTATGGACTTAATGTATGGACAGATATTACTTCTCAAGCCCCTGAAGAATCAGAGGTTGTAGAAATTATGGGTATGCAGTTCGCATGGAAAACACGATATCCCGGGAATGATAATCAGCTAGGTAATTACGATTATAAGAAAATCGATGCTGCTAATATGTTTGGCATGGATTTAACAGACAAGAACTCATTTGATGATTTTACACCACGTGAGATTCATCTACCTAAGGGCAAGCCGGTACTGTTTAATATTCGTGCAAGAGATGTATTACATAGTGTTTATGTCCCTGCTTTTAGATTGAAAATGGATGCTGTTCCCGGTATGCCAACTAAATTTTGGTTTATACCAACCAAATCAACAGCAGAGATGAGAGAAGAAACAGGCAACCCTGACTTTAACTATGAGTTGGCCTGTGCAGAAATCTGTGGAGATGGCCATTTTACCATGCGTATGGTAATTGTGGTTGACGAACCGGCAGACTATGAGAAGTGGAAGAAGGAACAACAAACATGGTTGTCTAAAAATCCTGAGTACATTTCCAGTATTCCAGAAGAGCTACGGGAAGTAGCCCTTATTTCATCTGGAATAAATACCGAAGCAGCGAAAGTAAGCGAAGCTTCATTATAACCGAACAACAATTCTTAACCTATACTATGGATACTGCTGATTTACACATTGTCGAAGACCATTCAACCGAAGCTCATGACGATCATCATGAGCAGGGCTTTGTCGAAAAATATATTTTTAGCCAAGACCATAAGACTATTGCCAAGCAATTTTTAATTTCTGGTATCTTATGGGCCGTTATTGGTGGCTTGCTATCTGTATTCTTTAGATTACAACTTGGCTTTCCTAATATGAGTATGGAGTGGCTACGACCACTTTTAGGTGGCTGGATAAGTGCTAATGGTCAGTTAGATCCGGGATTTTACCTGGCTATGGTAACTATGCACGGTACTATTATGGTATTCTTTGTGCTTACAGCTGGTCTTAGTGGTACGTTCTCTAATTTTCTTATCCCATTACAAATTGGTGCCAGAGATATGGCTTCTGGTTTTATGAACATGTTATCATACTGGTTCTTTTTCCTATCTAGTGTTATCATGTTTACTTCATTCTTTATATCAACAGGGCCTGCCTCTGGTGGTTGGGTAATTTACCCGCCATTGAGTGCCTTACCACAAGCAATGTCCGGCTCAGGGTTAGGAATGACACTATGGCTGATAGCCATGGCATTATTTATTGTCTCAACATTATTAGGAGGCATTAATTATGTAGCCACGGTTATTAACCTGCGAACGGATGGCATGAGCTTTACAAAGCTGCCACTTACAATCTGGGCATTCTTTTTAACTGCGATTATAGGCATCTTATCGTTTCCGGTCTTATTATCAGCTGCCCTATTGCTAATATTGGACAGGAGCTTTGGTACTAGCTTTTATTTATCAGAAATCTACATTGGAGGCGAGGCCTTACCTAACCTTGGTGGTAGTCCTATTTTATTCCAGCATTTATTTTGGTTCCTGGGGCACCCTGAAGTGTATATTGTATTGTTACCATCATTAGGAATTACTTCTGAAATTATCTCAACTAATTCAAGAAAGCCAATATTTGGATATAAGGCTATGATTGGCTCAATGATAGGGATTGGCTTTTTATCGTTTATAGTATGGGCTCATCACATGTTTGTTACCGGTATGAATCCTTTCCTGGGGTCAATATTTATGCTCTTAACATTAATTATTGCTATTCCTTCAGCAATTAAAGTATTTAATTATATCGCTACACTTTGGCAGGGTAATATTGTATTTACTCCGGCTATGTTGTTTTCTATTGGCCTGGTATCATTCTTTATTTCAGGAGGGCTTACCGGCTTATTTATGGGTAACTCAGCTTTAGATATACAGCTGCATGACACCTATTTTATTGTTGCTCACTTTCACCTGGTTATGGGTAGTGCAGCATTCTTTGGTATGTTAGCCGGTGTTTACCATTGGTTCCCTAAGATGTTTGGCAGGATGATGGATGCCAAACTTGGTTATATCCATTTCTGGTTGTCTTTTATTGGTATCTACCTGATATTCTTCCCGATGCATTACATTGGTATTGCAGGCTTTCCAAGAAGATATTACTCCTTTACTAACTTCGATGCTTTTAGCTCATTTACAGATTTAAATGCCTTTATTTCAGTGGCTGCAATTGCAACGTTTACAGCACAATTCATCTTCTTGTTTAACTTCTTTTATAGTATGTTTAGAGGTAAGAAGGCGTCATCTAATCCATGGAAATCGAATACCCTGGAGTGGACAACCCCAATCAATCCCGGACATGGTAACTGGCCTGGCGAAATACCAAAAGTATATCGTTGGCCATATGATTATAGCAAACCGGGTGCACCCGATGATTTTATTCCACAAACAGTGCCACTTTCAGAAACACCTGAAAGCAACTTGCCTCATGAGAATGAGTTAATCAACATGGAATCAAAGGCTGATGATGATGCTATTGTAATTAACACAGATGATAAAGAATAAAATTTGGCAACTTTAGATACATATCAAAACAATACGAGTTCATTTGGAGCCACTTTTAAGGTGTATCTCGAACTGGTAAAGATGAGGTTATCATTATTGGTAGCATTTTCTTCCGGATTTGGTTATACCCTTGGTGCAGTAAATTTTAGCTGGACAGCTTTTACAATGCTGTTTATAGGTGGCTTCCTTGTTTCGGGGGCGTCTATTACCATAAACCAAATAATTGAGAGAGACCTTGACAAGTTGATGAAAAGAACTGAGTCAAGACCCTTACCTACTGCCCGGATTACAGTTAAGAATGCTAGCATATTTGCCGTAGTAATTGGTTTGTCAGGTTTTATTTTATTAATGCTATCCACAAATTGGCTGACTGTTGCCTTGTCGGCTTTATCGATGGTGCTTTATAGTTTTGTATATACACCACTTAAGCGAGTTGGGCCGGTAGCTGTTTTTGTTGGGGCTTTGCCAGGGGCATTGCCGCCGCTAATTGGCTGGGTTGCCGCTACTGGTGCGATTTCGGTTGAGGCTATGGTAATATTTGCCCTGCAGTTTATTTGGCAATTTCCGCATTTCTGGGCCATTGCCTGGGTAGCCGATGATGACTATAAGAAAGCAGGCTTTAAGCTTTTGCCTTCTGGTGGGGGCAAAAACATGCAGACTGCCTTCCAGATTATGATTTACACATTAGTGCTAATACCATTAGGGATGCTACCTGCACAGTTCGGAATTACCGGTATGACTTCTGCTTTTGTAGTTACAACAGTGGGTGTGTTGTTCTTCGCGCAAACATTTTACCTGATGAAGCAAACGTTATCACAAAAAACTGATACACGAAAAGCTGCTTTGTCAATAATGTTTGGCTCGTTTTTATATTTACCAATTGTTCAAATATCTTTTCTATTAGATAAAATTTAAGAAAATGATAAAAGACTTACACATATCTGAAATACCAAAGAAGACCATGTCTATGAACCCAAAGCGGTTCTTGTTGTGGTTATTCATGGTTTCTATTATAATGATATTTGCTTCACTTACCAGCGCATATATTGTTAGGCAGGCAGAAGGTAATTGGTTGGCGTTCGATTTGCCAGGCATATTGTGGTATTCTACAGCTATACTAATCCTCAGTAGTGCCTCGGTTCAGCTCGCATACAGAGCTGCTAAACAAGATAATATTGGCGCTCTTAAAGCATATCTGAGCTTGGGTATTGTATTAGGGGCAGGATTTTTAATATCACAGGTTTATACCTGGGGGGTACTTGTAGACAATAATGTATATTTTGTTGGCAACCCTGCAGGATCATTTCTCTACGTAATTATGGGGGTTCACGGTTTTCACCTCATTAGCGGATTACTATATCTGCTAATAGTGTTAGCTAGAACCTATCGAAATAAAGTTCATTCCAGTAGTTTGCTGAATCTAGGGTTAAGCATATCCTATTGGCATTTTCTGGATGTCCTTTGGTTATATTTATTTGTATTCTTATTATTAAACCACTAACTGTCGTTTAATGGACACTACAGCAACAACAACCGCGAAAGCGGATCTATGGGATGGCGGACAGTCGCCTTTTAAAGTGAGCTATGGTAAGCTCATGATGTGGATATTTTTACTATCCGATGCCTTTACCTTTTCAGCCTTGCTGATAAGCTATGGGATGGTTCGGTTTAGTTCTGAATCCTGGCCGGTGCCGGAAGAAGTATTTAGTGCCATACCATTTACCCATGCTTATATGCCTCTGGTATTTGTCGGTATCATGACATTCATACTTATTTTGAGTAGTGTAACCATGGTACTAGCTGTTGAGGCAGGTCGTAGAATGGATAGAAAAGGTGTTGAGAAATGGATGTTCTGGACTATTATTGGAGGAGTGGTATTCCTAAGCTGTCAGGCATGGGAGTGGTCACACTTTATACATGGAACAGGCCTGGGTGGCGCAAGCTTATCATGGAATGAGTATGGACCTCCTGGCTTTGCCGCTTTCTTCTTCTTTATAACAGGTTTTCACGGCACGCACGTGTTTAGTGGTGTAGTAATAAATTATATCATTTATTATAACACTGTGAGAGGAGTTTACGATGAAAGAGGACACTATGAAATGGTAGAAAAAGTAGGTTTGTACTGGCACTTTGTAGATCTTGTCTGGGTATTTGTGTTTACCTTCTATTACCTTGTTTAACCGCTAAATAAAATAATTATGAATACTGAAGAGAATAAAGTTGAAGTACTGCCGGTAGACAAATCTAAGATCCGTCACGTCATTAGGGTTGCCCTTATTTTATTTGTTGTTACTGTAATTGAGTTTATTATAGCTTTTACGGTAGGCTCAGGAGGCTTCAGGACATCGATTTTTGTTATAATGACCATTGTTAAAGCCTTTTATATAGTTTCTGAGTTTATGCACCTTGGCCACGAAGAAAAGGGCTTGCGGTGGATGATAATATTTCCAACTATTTTAGCAATTTGGCTAATTATAGCATTACTGATGGAGGGATCATATGTTCTTCTTGAGAGATCCATTTAGAAAATAACTAATTACTTTTGAAGGCCATCCGCCAGCTGGCGGATGGCCTTTTTTATTATGAAGAAAATTCGAAAAGTAATAATTATTGTTTCCGTGCTCATAGCACCAATTTTTGTGTTCTTGTTTTTAAAAGAATACGGTGATAATCAGTTTGAGTTACCGGTACTCTATCCAGAAGGAAATCCTATTGCCGAATGTAGGGAAGGGGTGCAACAACATACTCTAACCCCAGAAATCTTATTTGAAAGAAGTATTGAATTACCGGCATTGATTTATGTTCCATCAACCCAACAGAGCAAGTTCTATTCTGACCTGAATAGTGTTTTAGCAAAGCACAATCAGGTGAATCTATATGAGTTAATACTTAAAGATACTATGCACCTCTTATGGAATAAATCTTCAATAACTTTCACTACGGATAAGTATATTAGTTTCCTTAATTGTGAACTAATATTAGGCGAAGATCATTTGCTGAAAGAGCCTATTGTTAATAAATATGTGCTTGTGGATGATGAAAGAAGAATAAGAGGTTATTATAATTGCACTGACCTTGAGGATATTGAACGACTGGATGTAGAATTAGATATTTTGATTAATTATTAGCGCCTGGAAATGAAATTTAATAAATCACTAATTATTGTAATAAGCGTATTGGTGCCAATAGTGGTAGCGTCATTATTATTCTTTATTTCTAGTAAGGCTGATATCGGTGCCTGGGTGTATAATCTGCCTACGCTGAATGCTTCATTAAATTCTTTGACAGCCGTAATACTCGTAGTCGCTTTGATAATGATAAAGCAGGGCAAAGAAAAAACGCATAGAAACTTAATGTTTGTCGCTCTTGGATTAGGAACGATCTTTCTTCTGTCATATATAACTTATCATGCCAGTGTACCATCAACAGTTTACGGAGATATTGACCACGACCGTACTTTATCGGAAAGTGAGATCTTAGCCATAGGCAACTGGCGGTTAATTTATGTGATTTTATTATTATCACATATACTCGTAGCAGTTATTGGCTTGCCACTCGTTCTTACTGCAGTCTACCATGGGATCAAGGGTAACAGAAAGGCTCACAAGAAAATTGTTAAGTTTACTTATCCTGTTTGGATGTTTATTGCGGTGTCGGGAGTGATGGTTTACTTTCTAATTAGTCCATATTATTAATTAATATTGCAAACTGATGAAACGAGTTTATATAATTATACTGACACTGGTTGCTTCTCTTAGTGCCAATATTGTTAGCTATGGTCAATGCGCCATGTGCCGGGCAACATTGGAAACCAATGTCAGTAACGGTGCAGAAACAGTTTTAGCAGCCCAGCTGAACTTTGGCATTATATACTTATTTGCTTCTCCCTATCTAATTATCGCTGCCGTGGGCTACTTCTGGTACAGGAACAGCAAAAAAAGTAAAAACACTGCCTGATTTCTTGGATTTATTTTTGTTAGAAGGTATGGAGTGTTAATTTTAGCCATATTGAATTAAAATTTGGGGAATTAGTCATTATAGTTGACGAAAGTGCTTGGAATTCAAACACTTTGTCATACTAAACCCAGACATTGAAAATAAAAAAAGGAATACTTCCATTTAAGTACTACTTGGTTAAATTTTCAATCGTCTGCACTTCGTACTTCGTAGTTAATACTACGTAGAAGAACTTTGTGAAAAAATGTCTAATGACATTTTTTGGTTAGTTGGCACAATCTTCGGACAATGTATAAAAAGTCTTTATTCTTTCTGATACTCGCAACACTTCTATTAGTTGGCGGGTTGCTGCTGCAAAAAATTTCCGGAACATATTATAATTCTCAGGCTTATTATTCTCAATTAGTTGAAGAAAATCTTCGGGAAGAAATAAGGGAAATGGAATATGAGATGGTCCCCTTATTGGATAGTGTGTCTACTACTGAAATACTGAATTTTGGTGACTTTAACAGGAAGACAAAGTATCCATATTTTGTTTTTCGTAATCAAGAACTAAAGGTCTGGTCTGATTATCATTTTGCACCTGATTATCACTTGATAGAAGGGAATTATTCTATTAAGCTAATTAGTTATAATAACGACATTTTTATAACCAGAAAATGGTTTTCAGAATCTAAAACTGGGCAAATTGAGATTGTAAGCATATTGCCGATATACACGGATTTTGCCGTACAGAATAAATACTTATCAAATTTTACCAATGAAGATCTTTTTAATAGACAAGAAGTCTCCATTTCTGCTAAGGCAGATAAAGATGCCTATGCTATTGAATTTCGCAACACTCCTGTTTTTTGGTTAAAAAGCCTGCCTGACTTTTCCCTTACCTATTCGCCATATAAAACCGCGTTGTTCATTATTTATAACCTGGCCATACTATTTTTAATAGTGGCCATTGCTCTATGGGCA
>Ga0164313_10005785_pt1 | contig 10927 bp, 9 predicted proteins | sample GuaBasSedimGuay4_FD_113735 | JGI IMG/M metagenome (GOLD analysis project Ga0164313, IMG submission 113735) | Subseafloor sediment microbial communities from Guaymas Basin, Gulf of California, Mexico - Guay4, Core 4569-4, 0-3 cm | ecosystem: Environmental > Aquatic > Marine > Hydrothermal vents >...
ACGATCATTGCCCTGGTCGATGGAGATTCGGTCACCGTCAAACAGTATTTCCGCGAGGGTTCCCAGATCCGGCTGCAGCCGGCCAACCCAACGGTTCCCGTACTCAAGTTGCCCGAGGACCGGGTCCGGATTCAGGGCGTGGTCATCGGCGTTTTGCGCAGATTCTCCTAGGGCCTGTTGGAGATTCCGGCCATGGCCCCCCGATCGATTCTGCACCTCCGTTTTTTTGGACCGGATTCGGAGGTGCCGGATGAAAAATCAGGGGCCCTGGCCGAATTATGCCGCCGAACCACTCCCGCCTGGGTCGTGAAACCCCATGGAGCCTATCTTGATCTGACGGGAACCGAACGGTTGTACGGGCGGGGCCTGGACGGGTTGGAGCACATCAGCCGTCTGGCCGCGGAAATCGGCGGAGTCAGGGCCACGGGGGCGGGTCCCACCCGGCTCGCCGCGCGTCTGGCTTCCCTGACGGCGGCCAGGGTCGGGGGCGGTCTCTTTTCCGTCGCGCCGGGTATGGCGTCCGTCTTTCTACAGTCATTTCCCGTGGATTTTTTACCGGCATCCCCTTCGGTCACCCGTCGGCTTCACCATTTGGGAGTTCGGACCCTGGGCGATCTGCAGGCCGTGCCGCCGGTTCTTCTCAAAGCCATTTTCGGGGAAAACGGCGGCCGCCTCGCCCGCGAAGCCTGGGGCAGGTCCACCGAATCCACCCGAATGGAAACCGGGAACCGGGGGAAGGATTCCCACCCTCTCGAACTTGTCGTCGGGGTGGGCCTTTCGCGACCGGTATCTTCCTTCCCGGTGGGTTCGGCCCTGCGCCGCGGATTGGCCGTGCGCGCGTTGGCCCGATGTTCCGGAGGACCGGCGAGTCGGGGGATATGGCGGCTGACCGGGTTCTGGCCCGAAGGCAGGCGGGGGTCTTCGACCGTGCGGGGCTCCGTGCACCCGGGCTGGAAAAGCTGGCTGGGGCTGGTGGAACTGCTTTGGAAGCGGTTGCCCCACAGACGTAAAGGTCTGGTCGGTCTGGAATTGCGCGCCCAGCCTCCGGGGATGGCCTACTCTACCCAGGGAAATCTGTTTCCCGACGATGAAGCGGATTGCCGTCTGGCCGAAGTCATGCGCCGGACCCGCTTGGCCTCCGGGCCCCGGTTGGGCACGGCCTGTGAAGATCTGCTGTCCTGCCGGGGCGCGGTCTGGTATGGCCCGGGCGCAGATGAGCCGAAGTAGGGGAAGGGGTTGGTTGACGGTGGGAGTCCGGCACGGTAGCATACCCACCAATCGTGTATTAACGTTCCGGTTGGGCAGCGATAGAGGCGAAAATGAGCAGACGGAACAGGACAGGCGACCTGGAGGAGATCTTCGAGATTCTCGTGACCTCCTACGCCCAGAAGGGCGGGGTCATCCCGGGTGAGAGCGACTTGTGCTGGCGCCCGGCAACGGATGCCTACGAAACCGACGAACACTTTATTGTCCAGGTCGACCTGGCCGGTATGGATCCGGCGCAGATTGAAGTGCTGGCGGACGAGAACAGCCTGGTGGTCCGGGGGATTCGCCAGGAATCCGCCGGACCCGGCAAAAAGCATTTCCACAAAATGGAAATCGACGTCGGCCCTTTTGTCCGCAAGGTGGAGATCACCGTTGATGTGGAGTCATCCAGCGCGTCGGCCCAGTACAGAAGCGGATTTCTCTACGTCACCTTCCGCAAGGGTTCCGGAAATACCGGTGACCGGCGGCAAATCACTATCGACCGCTGACGGTTGAGCGGTCCCACGGCTGCATGATGTCGATGTTCGGGCGCTCGGAGCGCCCTGAAATCTGGAAGGAGCTGGATCTACATGGCGGACAACGATCAGGATCTCATTGAACTGGATCATTCCGGAGAAATAGTACTTCCGCGGGAAATGCCAATCCTGCCCATCAGTGAGGCGGTTATTTTTCCTGCCATGATGGTGCCCCTGGTTCTGAGCGATGCGAACCTGGTCAAGCTGGCGGACGATTGCCTGGCGGGGCAAAAAATCCTGGGTGCCTTCTCACAGAGGGAAATTCCCGACGAAGACCAGGATGACATGGACGAAAAGGATCTCATTTACCGGGTGGGAACGGCCGTCAAGATCCAGAAAATGCTTCGCTTTCCCGATGGGAGCATGAGGCTGCTCGGCCAGGGGATAGCACGGTGCCGCATCAAAAATTTTCTGGAAACGGACCCCTACATGCTGGCCTCCGTTGAGCTGATCGAGGAGGACATCCAGGAAGACTCCCGCACCTTGGCCTACATGCGCGGGGTGGCCAACAATTTCCTGAAGATCATCGACGCCAGCGAAACCCTTTCCGAGGAGCTCAAGGTCGTCGTGATGAATATTGACGACCCCGGACGCCTGGCCGACCTCATCGCGACCAACCTGGACGTCGATGTGGCCCAAAAACAGAAGATGCTGGAGGAAAAATCCCCCCGCAAGCGGTTGCAGATCCTGTCCAAGACAGTCATGCGGGAACTTGATGTCCTGGAACTGGGGCAGAAACTCCAGACCCGGGTGCGTAAATCCATCGACAAGGACCAAAGGGAATACTACCTGCGGCAGCAGTTGAAGGCCATCCAGCGGGAATTGGGCGAAGTCGACGAGGGGTCCGTGGAACTGGACGATCTTCGCGAACGAATCGAAGCGGCCGATTTTCCCGAGAAGGTCCAGGTAGCTGCCGATCGTGAAATGGATCGTCTGGGACGCATGTCTCCCGGCGCCAGTGAATATACGGTGAGCAAAACCTACCTGGATTGGTTGCTGGATCTGCCGTGGACCGAAAGCAGTGATGACAAGCTTAACCTTAAACGCGCCGAGAAAATCCTGGAGCGCGATCACTACGGTCTCGAGGACGTGAAGGAACGCATCATCCAGTATCTGGCGGTGCGTAAATTGAAGGACAACCACCGCGGTCCCATTCTTTGTCTCGCCGGACCTCCGGGGGTGGGCAAGACCTCCCTGGGGCGCAGCATCGCCGAGGCCGTGGGACGAAAATTCTTCCGTTTCTCCCTGGGGGGGATGCGGGACGAGGCGGAGATCCGTGGCCACCGACGCACCTACGTGGGATCGATGCCCGGACGCATCATCAACGGCATCAAGGAATGCGGGACCAACAATCCCGTGTTCATGCTGGACGAGATCGACAAGCTGGGCCAGGATTTCCGCGGGGATCCCGCCAGCGCGCTGCTCGAGGTTCTGGATCCCGAGCAGAATTGCGATTTCACCGATCACTACCTCAATCTTCCCTTCGACCTTTCGAATGTCATGTTCATCACGACGGCGAACATGCTCGACACCATTCCGCGGCCCCTGCTGGACCGGATGGAGGTCATCCAACTTGCCGGTTATACCAACCTGGAAAAACTGGAGATCGCCAAACGCTATCTCATGCCGAGGCAGATCGAGGAGAACGGCCTGACCGGAAAATACATCCGGTTCACCGATGCCGGTCTGATGCGCATCGTGGAAGACCACACGCGCGAAGCGGGTGTGCGTAACCTGGAAAGGGAAATCGGCACCGTCTGCCGGAAGGTCGCCACCGATGTGGCCAAGGGGAAAAAGAAACGACAAATCATCGGGGCCAACAACCTGGAGGAATATCTGGGGTCGGCCAGTTATTCAGGCGACAGTCTGCGCCGGCATCTCAAGGTGGGAGTCGTGACGGGTTTGGCCTGGACCCAGGTCGGCGGACGGATCCTTTACATAGAGGGTTTGTCTCTGCCCGGTGGTCGCGGAAATCTGAAATTGACCGGCCAGGTGGGAAGCGTGATGCAGGAATCAGCCAGCGCCGCTTTCAGTTACCTGCGCAACCGGTTCGGGGCCCGGAAGGAATACAAGGAGTTCTTCACCGAACGGGATGTCCATATACATCTGCCCGCGGGAGCAGTCCCCAAGGACGGTCCCAGCGCCGGCATCGCCATGGCTTCGGTCCTGCTTTCCCTGTTGCTGAACAAGAACGTGGACCGCCGAACCGCCATGACCGGAGAAATCACCCTGACCGGAGCAGTGTTGCCCATCGGCGGTCTGCTGGAAAAAGTGTTGGCGGCCCATCGGCTGGGGATCCGAAAAATCATCATTCCGGAGGCCAACGAGTCCGATCTCGAGTCCATTCCCGAAGAAGTCCGGGAAGAAATTGAATTTGTTCCCGTCTCTCATTTGGACGAGGCCTGGGATGCTATCTTTCCCGGAATCCTGAACTGACCAGCAAGAGTGGCGTATTGAACCGATCCGTTTTGATCTAGCCCAGTGAGGCGTTCCTTGGCTGAACACAAGATCTTGAACACTTTTATGCGCCCCTTCTTCTCCAAGGGGAAGGCGGCTTCTTTTACCGTGCCCGGGGCGTTGAACAACTCCTCGCGGATTCTGTGTATCGATTGCGGCGACCTGTGTGATTTCCTCTTTCACATTCCCCTGCTGACGGCCATCCGTCACCGGCATCCCGGTTCCAAAATGGATTTTCTGGTACCGGAAATCCACGCTCCCCTGGTGATTCCCAGCGGGTTGGCACGGCAGTGCATGATCTACAAGGAAGGTCAACTCAATCCCTGGCGTCCGGCCTTCGGAAGCCTTTTGCGCAAGCTGGGTGCGGGAAACTACGATGTGGCCCTTGTCATGTCCTATTCCCCCAAACCGAAACTGGAACTCGCGGCGCTGGCCAGCGGTGCTTCCCTGCGGTTCGGCCCTTCGCACAAGGACGCCTGGCCCGGAGTGAATTTCGAAATGAGGCCGGGCACCGACAACGACGGTTATCTGGGGGACCGCCTGAGGACCGCCGCTCCCTTTCTCGGGTTTGATCCCGAGGAATTTAATTCCCGCTGGCCGCTGCCTCTGGAAAAGCTGCGCCAGATGGCCCAGCAGGTCCATTTTCACAAGCCCAATCCGGACCAGATGCTGATCGGGGTGGATCCAAATGTCGGCAAGATGGGCAAGGGGTTCGCCCTGGAGAATATCCAGTTCCTGGTCAGACAATTGTCCAGCCAGTTGGCTTGCAAGATCCTGCCCCTGGGATACCCGCAGGGCGGAGGGCGCCTGGACAAGTTCGAAGCCAGCCTCTCCGAAGTGCCTGTCGGGCTTCAGCGGGACACCCTGCTGGAGATGATCCTGCTGTTGGCCCAGTGTGATCTTTTTGTCTCCGGGAATACGGATTTTTTCCATTTCGCGGTGGCCCAGGGAGTGCCGGCGATTGGACTGTTTTCCAAAGCTGACGGGCCCCAGTGGATGCCTCGTGGCCGGCCTCGAGCCCGGGTCATTCCCGTCACCAAGGGAGAGAAGGTTGATATCGAGACCCTCATGGAAGCCGTTGAAGGGGTGACCCAGGGTCGGACCAGTACGGCCTCCACCGTCATTACCACCGCGCTTCCGGGCGCCGGCGCTTCTACCGGGTCCGGGGATCTTCCGCCCGTCGAAGATACGCCCGGTCATGATTGATCCATCCGGGAAACACGGTCCCTTGAGGCTGTTGGTCCTGGCTCCCAATTGGCTGGGGGATGTTGTCATGACAACTCCACTGCTTTCATTTCTCCATGACAACAGGGAGACCGTCTCCCAAGCGGCCGGTGTGCCGCTCACTCTTTGCCTGGGTGTCCGGCGAGCCTGGGCAGGCCTGTTCCGGGACGATGAACGGATTGACGAACTGCTGGTCCTCGAACGCGGTGGACGTAATGGAGGCTTCCGGGGGGCTTTTCGTCTGGGCAGCACCCTGAAGCAGGGTGGATTCGACGCCGTCATTCTCGGTCCGCCGTCGCTGAGGACCGGTTGGGCCGCTCGCTGGTCAGGGATTCCCTGCAGGGTGGGTTATCGGACCGACGCCCGGTCGCTTCTGCTGAATCATGGTGTTGCACCACGCAAGCGGGGCAGTCTCCACTATTCCCGTGAAATGATCCACCTGGGCCATGTTTGGCTGAAAACGCTGGGCCTGGGCAAGGATGAAATCCTGGACAGGGATTGGACAAGCTCCTTGCCCGGTTGTGACCCCCTTCCCGATGCTGAACTGGGAAACGATCGCCCGGTTTGGGCTGTAGCTCCGGGCACGACCTATGGGGAAGCCAAGACGTGGCCCGTCGAGCGCCTGGCCGATTTCCTCCGGAAGGCCACAAGCAAGGCCGAGATTCGTTTTGTTTTTCTGGGAGATGGCGCAGCGCGGGAATTCTCAACCCGCTTAAAGGAAATGGTTACCGGTGCCTGGAGCGACGACCCCCGAAAACCCGCCACCTTTGTCGATCTGACCGGGAAAACCGATCTGATCGCCGCTGTCCAGGCCCTCAAGGCGTCCCGTGTATTTATAGGGAACGACAGCGGGCTCATGCATCTGGCAGCCGCTCTTGGATTGCCGACAGTTGGAATATTCGGTTCCTCCAACCCGGACTGGACAGCCCCGCTTGGTGAAAAAACCCGCACCGTCTTTCCCGGGGGATTTCCCTGCCGCCCCTGCTACCGAAAAACCTGCAACCAACAAACATTCTGCCTCGACACGGTATCCGCGGACACCGTGCTCAGTGTGGTCAATTCCCTCGTCGGTGATGGTCGGCCCACGCTTGGGGGTGACTGATGGCAGTCTGGAAACCATGTCATTCCGATGAATCGTCAGACATTCGCCCGGCTCTGTTTCTCGACCGGGACGGAGTGGTGATCGTGGACCGTGATTACCTGGGCGATCCTGCCGAAGTCGAATTGATTCCCGGAGCTGCCGAAACCATGAGAGACGCCGCGGAAGCTGGTTATCTGCTCATAGGCGTTTCAAACCAGTCGGGTCTTGGGCGTGGGTTGTTCACCATCCGGCAATTCACAGAGGTCATGAACAGGCTCGATAAAATGCTGGCCCAAAACGGAACGGGTTTCGACGGGTTTTATTATTGCCCGCATGCTCCTGCCGACCACTGTGTCTGCCGCAAACCCGCAATCGGTTTGCTCGAAGAGGCCGCTCATACCTGTCGCTGGGACGAGGGTTCCAGTTGGGTCGTGGGGGACAAGGCCAGTGATGTGTCCCTGGCGCGCGCCGGGGGCATGGGCGCGGTTCTGGTCCGTACCGGCCATGGCGCGTCTTACGAACAGGAGGTCCGGGAAATGGGTAAAACGGATTCCAGGGTTCTGATCGCCGATGATCTGCCCGCCGCCTACGCCGCGCTGCACCGGGCCGAACGACCGGGTACGGACCGTTGAGTTGGGAACTGAACGGCAGACCGATCAGGTCGGTGCTCCTGACCCGCTTGCGGTATCTGGGGGACATTGTCATGTCCACGGTTCTACTGGAAGTGCTGCACCGGGGGGACCCCGGCCTTGTCATCGGTTATTTGTGTGAAGAAGGGTATGCGCCGGTCCTGACGAGCCATTCCGGTATCGAACGTATCCATCGTTTACGAACGAAAAGGTCCGGCGGGGATGCTGACGCCAGGATCAAACAGGTGTCCACCGGCGGTGCTGTCTCGACTCCGGGGATGATCAGGGAATTGCGGCATCATCATTACGATCTGGGCGTGGACATGTTTTTCAATCCCCGCAGTGCGTGGCTTTTGAGGTTGGCCGGCATACCCCTGCGCATCGGCGGCACTCACAAACCCCGCGGCCGGCTCTACACCCATCGGGCACTGCGCCGGGATATGGACCAGGACAATCCCGGGTTCGAGAAACTGGCGCCCGGGGGACTCGGGGAACACCTCTGCCGGCTGGGGCCGCTCACCCATGTCGAAACGGGTTTGGGTTTTGTCGACTGGTTGACCGCCAGTTTCGGGCCGGCTGAATTGAAACCCCATTTGGGCCCTGGCCAGACCCTGTCCCGGCAAGGTACGGGGCTGGAATCCCTCGGGGTCGAAGCCGCGGGTTCCTATCTTCTATTGGCCCCCTGTGCCACCTGGGCGAGCAAGGAATGGCCAAAGGCCCGGTGGAGTGAATTTATTTCTCTTCTGCTTGAACAGACGGATCTTCCCCTGGTCGTCATGGTGGCCCCGGGGAAGGAAAAAATCTGGTCCGATCTGGGTCACCTTATTCCCAAAAACCGGGGCGGAGTATTACCGCCTCTGCCACTGCCGGGTGCCATGGCTGTCACCGCCTCGGCTCGTGCTCTGGTAACCGTGGATGGGGGGATCATGCATACCGCCGTCGGAATGGATGTCCCCACTTTGGCCATTTTCGGTCCCACCGATCCCGCCATCTGGTTTCCCTATGAGAAAACCGGCCCTTATCGGGTGGTTGCTCGCGAGCCCCATTGCCATCCCTGTAATCTGCACGAATGCCCTGCTTTTATCTGTCTGCCCGACCTTGAGCCTGCCGAGGTCTGGCGCTCGCTGGCTCCCCTGCTGGAGGGGGAGACACGGTTCCGAGGGGAGGGGACGTGATCGAAAATACTTCCTTCAAACGAATCCTGCTGATCCGGCGAAAGGCTCTCGGTGATGCGCTGGTGAGCATGAGGGCAGTCCTCGAAGTGGCCCGCGCCTGGCCCGAGGCCTCCATTGATCTGGTCATCGATCGCCCCTTCGCCCCCCTGCTGGATGGTTTGTCGGGGCGGGTTCAAAATGTTGGAGATGTTCGGATAATTTCCTGGCCGCCCCAAGAGGGACAATCATGGTTGGATGTTCTGAGGGGAGGCCGGTACGATCTGGTGATCGACTGGCTGGGCAGCCCGCGTACCGCACTGTGGACCATGTTGACGGGTGCGTCGGTGCGGGTGGGTTATGATCTGCCCAGGCGCCGTTGGGCGTACAACGTCAAGGTGCCAAGGAACCGGGTGGGCCAATGGGATCTGCGCGGTTTTGCCGGGGAAGCTTTCCTCGATCCTTTGCGTTGCCTTGGCCTGGACCCGCGGCCATGGCGGGACGGGTTTGCCCGTGGGAAAAAACCGGTCCCTGCCGCGACCGGGTTCAGCACTGCCTTTCAGACCTGGCTTGAAGGTTGGATTGGGGCCTCCGGGATACCGGTGGTCATAATGATGAGCGCCACCTGGAGCGCCAAGGGTTGGCCGTCTTCCCACGCAGCTGACTTGTTCGAGGTTATGGGCCGTCGTGGTTACAATCCCGTCCTGGTGACGGGCCCCGGCGACAAAGTGCTGGAAGCGGAACTGCGGCAACTTTTGCCCGGCACCGCTTTTGCACCTCCGACTTCATTGTTGGAGTTGGCGCATCTGTTGGAATATGCCGGGGTTTTCGTGGGAACGGACTGCGGTCCCCGTCATCTGGCGGCGAGCCTGGGGATCCCGACAGTCACTTTGTTCGGCGCCACCGATCAAGTTGGCTGGAACCCTGCGGCTCCTGAACATGTTTCAGTTGGAACGGGAGAAAATTGTTCACCATGCGATCTGGCCGACTGTCCCGTACCCGGTCATCCCTGCATGACCAATCTCCTGCCCGGTATGGTTCTGGAGGCCGTGGAACGGGTTTTGGATCCCGGTTCACATGGAAAGGTTTTAGCGTGAAATATTCCCGAAAATCAACCGGTTTTCCTTCGCGGTGGCGGATGGTTGTTTATGGTTTGTCCCTTGCCCTGGGCATGATGGCCTTCAGCGGGGCGGCGCCTCACCCCGATGGCGAGGAAAAGGAAACCTTCCAGGCGGCCCCGGCGGTGTACGGACCGGGGGAACGCATGGTGTTCAGTATCGGGTACGGTCCCATCAGCGCGGGCGAGGGTATCCTGGAGGTTGTCGGCCTGATCCAATACAAAGGCCGGACCTGCTATCACATCCAGAGCAAAGCCAACAGCAACCGTTTTTTCTCATCGATTTACAAGGTGAGGGACAAGATCACCAGTTACATCGATGTGGAAACCCTTTACAGTCATTACTTCCACAAAAGGCTGCGGGAGGGTGATTACAAAAAAACGGTGGAAGTGGATTTCGACCACTTCAACAAAGAGGCGCGGTACTCCAATGGGGAGACTTTTCCCATTTCCGCCGGGGTCCAGGATGTTTTGTCGGCGTTTTTCTATGTGCGCAATCTGGATCTGGAAGTGGGTAAGGTCTATGAGGTACCCGCTCACAGTTCGCGGCGCACCTACGATTTGAAGGTCATCGTTCATGGCAGGGAAAAGGTGGAAGTCGAGGCGGGGACGTGGAATTGTTTCGTGGTGGAACCGGTCATCGAGGGCGATGGTCTTTTTAAGCACGAAGGAAAGCTGACCCTGTATATTACGGATGACGCCCTTCGGATTCCGATTCTGATTAAAACCAAGGTACCGGTCGGATCGATCAACGTGGAACTGAAGTCATATCAGCCTGGTGTTCCCCTGGCCTCCGGCAAAAAATCCGAATGAACCGAAAAGGCAAACGCCAATGACATCTGTACAGCCTTCGGGTTCTCTGGTACCCCCATCCGATTGGGCAGTGAGCAGTGACGCGGAACCTGACGGCGTAAGTCCGGGTTTTTTGTTTCTGGTCACCCTGTTGGCGGCGATCCTCCGACTGTTCTCCCTGGCCGGCCAATCCCTGTGGGTCGATGAATTGCTGACCTGGCAGATGATCCGCCCGGGCATTCCGGCAGGATATGTCGAACAACTCTTCGACACGATCCAAGGCCCCCTTTATGCGGCAGTGATCTGGCCCCTCATCCGTTTACAGGACTCCGCCTTCATGTTGCGGTTGCCGGCCGCCCTGGCGGGTATCGCCACCGTGCCGCTGTTCGGTTTGACCGTGACCCGGCTGTTGGGGGGCAGGGCCGGTCGGCTGGCCGTGCTGCTGCTTGCCCTTAATCCCTTTCATATCTGGTACAGCCAGGAGGGCCGCGGTTATGCCTTCCTGATTCTTTTTTCCGTTCTGATGGCTCTGGCCGTCGCGCCTTTGGCTGCCCGCAGGGCCGGGCCTGGCACCGCCGTATTGTTTGCCCTGGCCACCGCTGCCGCGGCCTGGAGTAATCTGGGAGGGATGTTCCTGTGGCTGGGCATGGGGTTGGGCCTTCTTTTGTTTTATCCCCCCACCAGCAGGCGTCAGT
>Ga0164313_10005786_pt1 | contig 10926 bp, 7 predicted proteins | sample GuaBasSedimGuay4_FD_113735 | JGI IMG/M metagenome (GOLD analysis project Ga0164313, IMG submission 113735) | Subseafloor sediment microbial communities from Guaymas Basin, Gulf of California, Mexico - Guay4, Core 4569-4, 0-3 cm | ecosystem: Environmental > Aquatic > Marine > Hydrothermal vents >...
TAGCTGGGGTCGAAATATCGCATGATTATAGGGATTCCTTCCTCGCGGAAGTAGTTCTCGATGCGATCGCGGAGGAACAGCCCGATATCCATGATCTTCAGATTCCCCGAAGCATCGAGTTCGTTTTCGGCGGATTTCAATAAATCCTGACCTGCTCCTTCAGCTACGGCAATAACAGTATGTGCCCGATCGAGCATACGCTCTTTCAGTGCAGCCAGAAAACCATTTGGGCCATCCAGCTTAAAGGGTACTTCCGGAACCAGGATGAAGTTTACGTCCTGGCTTGCAACGGTGGCTCCTACGGTGATAAATCCCGCATGTCGCCCCATCAGCTTTACCAGAGAAATTCCGTTCTCCACGCTGCGGGCTTCGGTATGGGCACGATCGAGAACTTTGGTTGCTTCTTCAACGGCTGTGCCGTATCCGAAGGTTCGCCACACAAAGGCCACATCATTGTCAATGGTTTTAGGGATACCGACCACCGAGAGTGAATAACCCTGTTTTTTGGCTTCCTGGAACAGAGCATTTCCGCCGCGCTGGGTGCCATCCCCACCCACTGTAAATAGGATATTGATCCCGCGTCTTACCAGATTTTTAACAGCCAACCCTGTATCCACTGGCCCACGTGAGGTACCCAGCATGGTGCCGCCTTTCTTATGAATCCCATCCACCAGTTTGGGAGTCAGCAAGAGCGGTTCTTCTCCGCGTTCCGGATCCAGACCCTGATATCCTCCGCGAAAACCATACACCTCTTTGACTCCGTAGGCATAGTGCAGCTCCAGGAACAATGAGCGAACCACATCGTTCAGACCTGGGCAAAGCCCACCGCAGGTTACAATTCCCACTTTAGTTTTTTCAGGATCAAAGAAAAGTTTTTCCCGTGGTCCTGCTAGCTCAAAGGAGAGATCGTCCTCATCCGGGATTTCTTGTCCCTCTATAATGAGGTAGGGCAACTGATGAGTATCATTTACAAAATACTTTTTAGGGGATTTGATGCGAGGTTCACCCAATGAAGTAATTTTCATATTTATTGTTGATTTAAATCTGTTGTGTAATTATTCATTCAGGGTAGTGCTTCTTTTATCGGCTACAATTAGTGCTTATATACAAATATAGACATTAAATACTTCCGCGTTGCCCATTAAAGCCTCGTTAAATAAGGTGTTAATTATCATTGCACAGGGCTTCAATCCCCTAAATCGGTGTAATTTATATGGCTTTCCAGAGGAATTCCATCCCTTTTCATTTGTCATTAACACTATAGTCATATGGAACAGTTGAGCACACTTGTGGAAAACCAGTATCACACACCGGGTCTTTACGAAAATATTTTGAAACAACTGGGAGAACAGGGAGTTGATCTGGAAAATGTACACAGAAAACATATTGCTGCTGTGGATGAATTTCACGTAAGAGGAGCTGAAGTTTCCAGGGAGTTGGCCATAGAAATCGGACTTAATGATTTGTTGGTTCTCGATGTGGGTTGTGGAATTGGGGGACCCTCAAGAATGCTTGCTGCTGATTACGACTGCCAGGTAACAGGGATTGACCTCAGTCATGAGTTTGTCAGAACAGCAACCGCCTTATCCGAATTGGTAGGGCTCCAGGACAAAACCGAATTTATTCAGGCGAGTGCACTTAATTTGCCTTTTGAAAGTGGTTATTTTGATGTGGTCTGGACACAACATGTTCAGATGAATATCAGTGATAAGCTTATGTTTTATTCTGAGATAAACAGGGTGTTGTCGGATAAAGGAAAATTGATTTATTATGACATATTCCAAAAGAACGGAGAAGATGTCAATTATCCGGTACCATGGGCAAATGATGCATCGGTAAGCTTTTTGGCAACCATCGCTGATATGAATCAAATTCTTCAGGAACTGGGATTAAAGAACGTACTTTCAACCGATCAGACTTCCCGGGGCGCTGGGTTTCTGGTTGGCCTTTTTGAAAAGCTTAAAAAGAACGGTCCTCCAAAAATTGGTTTGAATGTTTTGATGGGTAGTTCCACCAAAGAAAAACTTATCAATATCCTTAAGGGACTGAATGAAGAGAAGATCGTTCTGCAGAGTGGCATTTATGAAAAGCAGCCATCAGGCAATATGAGCCACCGGCAGAGAGAAATTGAAGGTAGTTCCCTGTCCCACAATGCTGTTCACATGGATGGAAGAATCATGCAGATCGATGATCCTTTTTACAATGGCCAGTCCCAATCCTGAAGAACCTCCGCGATCGTCCTTTTTAAAATATCGCTCAAAAATATGCGGCAGGTGATCCCGTGCAATTCCGGCCCCTGTGTCTGAAATGGAAATGCTTACGTTTTCGGGTTCACCAGATTTAATTTCGATGTTGATGGTGTCGCCATCTTTGCAAAATCGGATGGCATTGTCGATCAGGTTCTGCAATACCCGGTCGATAAGCAGCACATCGGCCTCTACCACCGGGGTATCTTTGGACACAATGGTATTAATGCTGACTCCCTTCTTCTGGGAAAGGATTCTGTATTTGTTGGCCACATCATGTACCAGTTCTCCAATGGAAAAGGGTTCCCTGTTGAGGATCACCTGGTTGGCCTGAAGTTTGGAAAGTTCGAACAGGTTGGTGACAAGCTCCTGCAAGTTGTCACAATTTTTATAAATGATCCCCAGGTACTTCTCACTCTCTTCACTTTGGATGTTATCTTTTTTTAGAAGCAGGGTCTCGGCATAACCCTGGATGGAGGCAATGGGAGTGCGCAGGTCGTGCGATATATTACTGATTAACTCCTTCCTGAGGTTTTCCAGTCCCTTCAGGTCCTCAATGTTCTGTTCTATGGTATCAGCCATGGAGTTAAAAACAGTACCGATCTGATCCAGGTCATCATCGCTTTTCACTTCGATCCTGGTCTTCAAATCCCCGTCGCTGAACTTTTGTATTCCTCTCACAATCCGGTTGAGTTTCTTCACTATGAACCAGAGGGCCAGCAGTCCCACAAGAGCCGATCCGATAAGAATGGTGATTATGGCACGAATGGAAAGCCCCAGCATATAACTGCCCCTGACCACACTGGCTGCAGAGGCATATTCCTGGCTTGCCAGCACGATATAGATATATCCGGTTAGCTTTTCCTCCTGGATCAATTCAGCTGCTGAGAAAATCTTCTTCTCACCGGGATTCCTGGGATCTTCGCCAAAGATGATTTTCTTGGAAGAGCTCTCCAGGAAAGAACCTATGGGTTCGAGGGAGACCCTGTCCAGTTTGACCACTTTTTCAGGAGCCACGTAGCTTAATATCTTCCCTTCGGTATCCAGAAGATAGACCTCTATGCTTGGATTGATCACCATCAGGGAGTGCACCAGGTCTTCCAGACCGGCTTCGTTGATCACACCATCTATCAAAAAGGGCTGCATCATCACAGCTACATTGGCAGCCAGGTTGCGGTTCAAATTCTGGTTTACCTCCTGGGAATAATTATTGGCAGCGTGTACAGAAATATATAATGTGATGGCAGCAAATACGAACAGTACCACAATAAAGAGTGTGGATATTCTGCGGTATAGTCTGCTGATAGATTTTTGTCCCTGTCTGGTCATTATAGTTCATCTTTAAATTTGTAACCCACACCCCAGGTGGTGAGAATGAATTCGGGTTCGTTCATGTTCTTTTCGATCTTTGAGCGAAGCCGGTTAATATGCGAGTTGACAGTATGTTCAAAGCCTTCAAAATCTACACCCCAGACCTGGTTCAGCAGATCGAGTCGTGAGTAGGTTTTTCCCGGATTGGATGCCAGCAATACCAGCATATCAAATTCTTTGGGAGAAAGCTCCACCTGCTGATCGTATGACTTTACGATGCGCTTGGTAATGTCGAGGTAAAAATGGTCCCCCTGGAGTATTTTCCCAGGACTGCGGTCCGAATCGTTCTCCCTATTGCCCCTTCGCAACACCGTTTTTACCCTGGCCACCAGCTCCCTGATGCTAAAGGGCTTGGTCAGGTAATCATCGGCCCCGATTTCCAATCCCAGCACCCTGTCGATCTCTTCCGACTTGGAGGTGAGCATAATGATGGGCGTATTGATCTTTTCCATCCGGAGTTTCCTACAGATCTCAAGCCCATCCATCCCCGGAAGTTTCAAATCCAGAATAATCAGTTGGTAGGTGTCTTCCATGGCCCTGATCAGCCCCTCTTTTCCATCATGCACTTTTTCGGTCTCAAAACCGGTGTCGATCATATGTATGGAGACGAGCTCGGCAATGTCGTGATCATCCTCTATGATTAGTATCTTGCTCATAATCAATTAAGTTACGTAAAATTAGGCAATAAAAATCACAGAATAATCACAAAAGTGTACAATGCAGTGATTAATCCGTGATGTCCGATGTTTCATTGACTTTTTGTTGGGTAAATAGATGTTTAGACGATGAGCTCCCGAAGTCCTTACAGAACTAAATCAGCAGTACCGTGTTAATCTTTTTGTAACAGGAAGGAAAATGTAGCATGGCAAATCCAAGGGAAACTCCAATTGAAATTAGTAAAGAGGAATTCCAGGAAATAGGTAATCAGCTCATAGAGTCAATTTCAAATTTCTTAGATGCAATAAAGGAAAAGCCTGTTACCTATGGAGCCACATCTGATCAGTTGAGGGATATCCTTGGTGATTTGTCCCTTCCTGAAAATGGAACGAGTGCTGCGGAACTGCTTCCAAAAACAGCCGACTTACTATTCAATCACTCCCTGTTTAACGGGCACCCGAAATTTCTGGGTTACATAACTTCCTCTGCTGCCCCCATAGGTGCCCTGGCAGATTTACTGGCATCATCAGTAAATCCCAATGTGGGTGCGCAGATTTTAAGCCCGATTGCCACGGAGATTGAGAAACAAACCGTACAATGGTTAGCCGAATTTATAGGAGTCTCCAAAGCATATGGTGGAATCCTGGTGAGCGGAGGAAATATGGCAAATTTCACTGCTTTCCTTGCCGCACGAACAGCAAAAGCAACCTTCAATATTAAAGAAGAGGGCCTGGGGAGTGCTACAGAAAAGATGCTTGTCTACTGTTCCAAAACAACCCACACCTGGATCGAAAAAGCGGCCATCCTGTTTGGGCATGGTTCAAAATCAATACGCTGGATAGAAACGGATGCTGAAAATAGAATGAAAAATGAGCAGCTGGAGAAAACCATTAAGGCGGACCTGAAGGAGGGTAATAAGCCATTTATGATTGTGGGGACTGCCGGAGATGTGAGTACAGGCGTTGTAGATAAGCTCCAGGCCATTGGAGCCATCTGTAAAAAGTATAATTTGTGGTTTCATATCGATGGTGCCTATGGAATACCGGCAGCAATTCTTCCCGAACTTAAAACCCTCTTTTATGGTGTTGAAGAGGCAGATTCCATTGCCCTGGATCCACATAAATGGCTCTATAGTCCACTTGAAGTGGGTTGCACCCTGGTGAAAAATCCACAGCACTTAACCGATACCTATAGCTCTCATCCCGAGTATTACAACTTTAGTAACAGTGGAGAAGATCAGGCACTGAATTATTATGAATACGGACTTCAGAATTCAAGGGGTTTCAGGGCGTTGAAGGTGTGGCTTGCACTACAGCAGGTAGGAAGAAGTGGTTATGTTCAGATGATTGGTGAAGACATACGGCTCTCCAAATTGTTGTATGAAAAGGCTGAAGAGCACGTTCTGCTTGAGGCGGTAACCCAGTCCTTAAGCATCACCACCTTAAGATTTGTTCCTTCAGACTTAGCTCAGGACCAGGAAGAGAGAGAAAACTATTTAAATGCCCTGAACCAGGAATTACTTAATGTATTGCAAGAAGGGGGCGAAGTTTTCTTATCAAATGCCATTGTAGATAAGACGTATTGTTTAAGGGCCTGCATTGTAAATTTCAGGACCTCTGAGAAAGACATTGAGGAGATTATAGATATCATTGTCACGGTGGGAATGAAGGTTCACCGGGAACTCCTGGAGATCAAAGTTTAGTGGCTGCATGATAACAGCTATTTACTACTTCAGCCATTTTTTCAAAATCAAGGGTCTCAATGGTATCCGATTCCTTATGGTAATTGGGATTTCGAAGAAAAGAGGTGTCGGTGATCATCACTGCATCGTATTCATATTCCCAGTAGTTTCTTTGGTCCGACCTGCCGGCCAATCCATTTCCATCCGGGAATACAATCTTCTCTGCATTAATTCCCGACTCTTCATTCATTAACCGGTGTATGATTTCATTAAACGCCTTACTTTTTTCTATCCCCGCAACAACAATATAATTGCCGGTGTCGGGATAAACTTTTGCCAATTCAGGTACAGGGAAGGTTTGGGAGCCTGGCTCATCTGAAAAATAGCCAATCATCTCGTAGCATATCATTCCTACAATGTCTGCCTGTTGGTCATGAACCGATTTTGCGTGAATGTAACTTCCCATCTCTTTTGTTGTAAAGAAAGGGGCTTCTTCAAGGCAATAGGCTACGAAGTCTATACCGTAATCCAGTTCAGGATGATTCTCTGAAACGAGCCTGGCAGTTTCAAGCAGACCGGCTACTGCACTTGCATTGTCGTCCGCTCCTGGTTGGTCGCCTGCCACATCATAATGAGCACCGATGATCAGTCTTCTGCTTTTTTCTTTCTGCCAGGAGGCTATGATATTTTTATATTCATTGCCTTCAGCAATCCACTTTTGTTCTTCAATTGCATAGCCACAGGAAGAAAACTGATCTGAGATATATTTGCTTGCAACCTCCAGCGCTTCTAGATTTTGATAATTCCTGTAAGGACGAATACTGGTCAGAAATTCGACGTGCCTGTACAATCTTTTTCTTGCTGCTTTTTTCATTCTGCTTCATTTTTTTGCAACTTTGAAAGAGTATGTGCGTCTTTCCTATTGAGCAATGTAAAGCTATTTTTCTATGAAAAAGATTCTGATTGGTATTATTCCACTTATTCTGTCCCTACTCGCACTGATCGTTTTGTGGAATACATTTTCAATTCCTCACCAAGCCTACTATGACAGTACAGATTCTTATCCTTTTTCAGAAGGGAATGCGCCTTCAGAGATCAGGGAGAGCATTCAGACACAGCTGGCCTATTTTGAGAAAGGATATCGGGATCGGAATGTGGAGATTATTGAGGAGTATTGCAACAGGTTGGTCTCTAAAGACAATATCTTGATTCTGGGCACCATGCCAGGTGAGATTTACAGTGGATATGATGCTGCATCCGAGCTCATAGAAACCGATTGGCTCTACTGGGGAGATGTATACTATTTAATGGATCAGGCCAATATCTCGGTGAAGGACAGCGTAGCCTGGATTTCAACCATTGGCTATGTGGAATTTGATATGTCGAGGTTTCTGGTTCTTCCCTTAAGGTACTCCGCCATCATGGTTTTGGAGGACTCATCCTGGAAATTCCAGCAGATGCAATTCCAGTTCGATTTGGACAATCTGAAGGTTTTGATGGCCATCATTCTGCTTCTGTTGACCTCCATAGGATTCTTTATCAGAATCACAGTTCTCGTTATACGATTACAGGTTCAAAGAAGAAGGTCCGGGTGATTGTCTGACTAGCCCCTTACACTGGTTTCCGGCCAGACCGTTCCTGATAAATTTCCTTTTTTTCATTCTATTTTAATAAGGCCAACATTTTTTGTTTGATATTAACTTTTCTTAACGTGGTAGTTTGGAGTGCTTTATTATTTTTGAAAGCTATGACACTCCGATTTGTTACCAGAAACCTTCAGAAACGTCCTTTTCTTAACCTTATAAAAGTAGCTGGATTGAGCCTGGCGCTAAGCAGTATGTTGCTTATCGTCCTATTCTTAAAAAGTGAGTTAAGCTATGGCAGGCATCACGCTAAATCGGAACGGATTTACCGGTTTACAACCACCAATCCAAGCTTCCTGGGAGGGAAGCACTTTGCCCGATTATACAGACCCCTGTATATTCCGGAGTTGGCCGAATCATTTTCAGGGATTGAAAACTATGTAAGGCTCTCTCCCCTCAGGGGAAGTGTAATGAAATTTGAAGATGAATTTGTTTCTGTCAAACAGGCCTTCGAGGTCGACAGTACTTTCTTCGATGTATTCGATGCTGAACTTCTGGTTGGAAACCCCGAGAATATTTTGGATGGTCCTGGTTTAATGGTAATCACAGAGAGCTTTGCGAAGAGGGTATTTGGGACAGACAATCCCATTGGACAGGTGTTGACTTTGCCCATCGGACAATTTAATGGTGAGAATACGGATTATTCAGTGGCAGGTATTATGCAGGATTTTCCCAGAAATAGTCATTTTCACCCCGATATTATCGCATCACCTGTAGATAAATCTATTTATGAAGGCTGGGCATGGACCTACCTTCTTCTTCATAAGAATGCTGATCCAGATCCCATTACCGCTGGATTTAAGGACTTCATTTCAATCTATAACAATGCGGATCCTGAAGGGTTTGAAGTGGAAGCATTTCTTCAGAAAATTACAGATATACATTTAAACTCAAAAAAGACCAGGGAGATTGAGCCAAACGGCAATATGTCCGTGGTATATTCTTTTGCCATAGCAGCCCTCCTACTCCTGTTTATAGCGCTGATTAACTATTCGAACCTGAACATCGGAATGGCGGGTTACAGCGACAAATATCTTTTCGTAGGTAGAGTTTTCGGGGCCTCCACCAGGTCTCAAATGAACTATTTTTTTACTGAAGGAGTTGTTATTGCCTTTGGCTCTTTGATTTGCAGCGGAGTTATATCTGCTCTGGTTCTTATTCTTATTGAACAGAAGTTTGGTTTAAACCTGTTTGCGGGAAATATTCTGTTTATTATAGGGATCGCATTAGCGTTTAGTTTGCTGGGAATTCTTGTTGGTTTTTTACCGGTGATGAGGCAGTTTATCGGTAATTTAAAATCATCCATCGATTTAAGCGGCGGGGGCAATTTCAAGAAGAGGGGGATAAGCAGGGGTTTAATCGTTTTGCAGTATTCCATTTCCATTGCACTCATTGTTGCAGTATTTGTAATCCACCGACAAACCACTTATGCACTCGATAGTAGCATGGGCATTGAAAATCCCAACCTGATCTGTTTTGAGGATGTACATTCAAATATTCAGACCAGGTTTGCTGAATTCAAGGAGGAGCTGCAGCAGTATAATTCCATCGTGCATGTATCGGCCATGATGGAACCTCCCGGAGGTGACGCAAACGATATGTTTCGATTCACCATGGAAGGATTTATTGAAGACGAGAGCGATGATACGGATGATCTGATCGGTGTCTTTCCATGCGACTATTCCTTTGCCAAAATATTTGATCTGGACTTCCTGGGAGGTGCCAATTTTTCTGAAAACCATACCGACAATGAAGGTTCGGGAGAATACATTATTAATGAGTCGGCCATGAGGAGACTGAACTATTCAGATCCGGATGAAATTGTAGGAAAGGAGTTTGGGCTTATTTTTGGAAATGAAGCCATAACAATCCCTTCGGGCAAAATTATAGGGGTGGTTGAAGACTTTCATCTTTCGAGCATTAAAAGGAAGATTGATCCCCTGGTTATGTTTAAGCGGAAAGATCTCTGGCTGATCAACTTTGTGGTGGCATTTCAACCAGGTATGCAAGAAAGGGCCCTGGCTGACATGGAAACTGTTTGGACGAAGATGTACCCCGAATATCCGTTTCAGTACGATTATGTGGATTCTATGTACAGGAATGTGTATTCAACTGAGCTACTTCAGACCAAATTGCTGTCCATCTTTACATTTATCGCCATGTTTATATGTTCTATGGGTCTTCTGGGTCTTTCTCTTTTAACTACCCAGCGTCGCATCAAAGAGATTGGAGTAAGAAAAGTAAATGGAGCCGAAACCGCCCAAATTATGGGCATGCTTAACTGGGATTTCATGAAGTGGATCCTTATCTCCTTTATACTGGCCATCCCATTTGCCTACCTGGCAATGAACAAGTGGCTGGAGAGCTTCGCTTACAAAACCACCCTGAGCTGGTGGATCTTTACCCTGGCCGGATTTGCTGCCGGATTTATTGCACTACTCACAGTTTCTATACAGTCTTGGAGAGCCTCATCCAAAAATCCAATTGAAGCCCTAAGGTACGAGTGATTTTCGAACCAGGTCCCTGTATTCTTTGGCAAAGGAAACTCCCATATAGGGAATGTACTGGGTGAATGCAAGGACCACCATGTTGTTTTCCGGGTCAGCCACAAAAAGGGTGGAAGCCATGCCGCCCCAGGAATATTCTAAGGTATTTCTGTCCACGCTGCCTCCCAGGCCATAACCCATTCCTTCCTGGAAAGTAACTCCGGAAGGCATCTGGTCGCTCATAATCAGTTTAACCGTGGATTCCTTAAGAATTCGTTCCCCATTCAATTGACCTCCATTCAGCAGCATCTGGCCAAATTTTCCGTAATCACCGATGGTAGATACGAGTCCGCCTCCGCCAGAAAAGAGGGTTACATTTTGCTTAACGCTATTTGTCAGGCCCTCCACCGGAATGAGTTTACCAGATTCTTTGTCTTTTGTGTAAATCATAGCCAAGCGATTCCAGTCCTTTTCAGGCACTTCGAAACCAGTATCTTCCATTCCAAGTGGATTAAACAGGCGAGTTTGCAGGAACTGATCAAAGGGCATACCGGACAGGACCTCCACCAGGTAACCAGCCACATCGATGGATACTGAATACTCATACTTTGTACCTGGCTGATTCTTAAGTGGGAGGGTAGCCAGTAGAGTTATCATCTCCTCCAGGGTGGAATTGCTCAATATCCCCCCTGCAGATGCATTGTTGTACAGGGAATCCACATGGGAGCCCGGATCCGAGCCATAACAGAATCCAGCTGTATGTGTCAGCAGGTGCCTGATGGTAAAGGGTTCCTTCTGGTCCACGTCCTTTCCTTCTTCCCATACTCTGGTCTCTTTAAATA
>Ga0164313_10005787_pt1 | contig 10926 bp, 5 predicted proteins | sample GuaBasSedimGuay4_FD_113735 | JGI IMG/M metagenome (GOLD analysis project Ga0164313, IMG submission 113735) | Subseafloor sediment microbial communities from Guaymas Basin, Gulf of California, Mexico - Guay4, Core 4569-4, 0-3 cm | ecosystem: Environmental > Aquatic > Marine > Hydrothermal vents >...
CTCAGGATCATTCTAATGAAAAATATGAGGAATACATACTCACTCCCAAACCTCCATCGTCACCACGAATACATGGCCCGGCGCTATACGGGTTGCGGCCCGGTTCCCCATTGATTTACAGAATACCCTGCACGGGTGAAAAGCCTGTTAGATTTGAGGCTGTAAGTTTACCGGAAGGAATTCTGCTCAATAAGGAAACGGGTATTATGACTGGAAAAATAGAAAAACCGGGATCTTACACTATGACCTTAAAAGCCAAAAACAGTTATGGATCTTTTACCAGGAAATTTACCCTTGTAGTGGGAAATAAGCTAGCTCTCACACCTCCAATGGGCTGGAACAGCTGGTACATTCATTATGATCGCATCAGTGATCGAACTATGCGCGAGGCCGCCGACCAGATGATTGCCACAGGCATGGCAGACTATGGTTATCAATATGTTAATATTGACGATTGCTGGATGATGAAGTTGAAATCAGATGATCCGGATGTTAGCGGTAAAAGAAGAGACCATCAGAATGTGATCATAGCAAACAAACGATTTCCTGATATGAAAGGCATGGCAGATTATATTCATACTAAAGGCCTGAAAGCCGGATTATACATTTCACCTGGTCGAAGTACCTGTGCGGGTTATGAAGGGAGTTATAAACATGAAGTTCTGGATGCAGTTACTTTTACTGATTGGGAGTTTGATTTCTTAAAATATGACTGGTGCAGTTATAGGAAGGTGGCCGGAAATAAGAATGACCCTGATCATTTTATTCGACCCTATCGTTTGATGTGGGAAGAATTAATGAAGCAGAACAGGGATATCGTGTTTAATCTCTGTCAGTATGGAATGGGTAATGTATGGGAATGGGGAGGAAATGTAGGAAATTGCTGGCGCACAACAGGTGATCTTGGCCTGGAAAAGCGTAATAATCTTCCCGGATTTTATTCTATAGGCTTCAGCAATGCCCGGCATGCAGAATATGCAGCGCCAGGAGGTTGGAATGATCCTGATTACATATTAATCGGCTGGGTCGGAAATGCCCATGGAATGGCAGAAGGCACGCCTACTGATCTTACGCCGTGGGAACAATACAGTTATATGTCGATGTGGTCGTTGATGGCCGCCCCACTAATTTTCAGTGGTGATATGGCAAAACTGGATAAATTCACATTGAATGTATTGTGTAATCATGAAGTGATTGAGGTAAATCAGGATCCGTTGGGAAAGCAGGCAGTGATTCTTAATAAAACCGAAGGACAGTTCGTTATGGTAAAACCAATGCGTGATGGATCGATATCAGTAGGAATTTTTAATTTGGATGATAATGTTCAAAATATTTCTATAACCTGGGATGACCTGAAAATATCCGGCGAAAAACGTGTTAGAGATCTATGGCGTCAAAAGGATCTGGGTATGTATTCAGGCGATTTTAAAACAGAAATTCAGCCACATGGAGTTACGCTGATTAAGATTTATGATAAGTGATAGATTTGAAGTAGTCAGCAATTGGCAGTTGACTATAAACCAGTAGGCAAAAAAATAAGAGGCAATAGACCAGAGGTTGTAGACTGCGGGCTTTAGCCTGAATAAGCGATATTAATTTTAATGGAAATGTGTTGAATACGATGAACTATTCATATATTACATTTTTAAATCAGTTAAATCAGGTGGATATAAATCCAGAGGGATAATTGTTATCTAGTACAAAAAAGCCTGTTGGTAAAAATCTAACAATAAGGAAAAGAATGGAGTTGATTTTAGTATGTCCTATTTTTTAGTATTAATTGTTTCTCAAAAAAATTCTTTAACATATTTAGCACAATGAAAAAAAACTATAAAACAAAAAAAACAGCGCTCTCACGTCGTAAGTTTATTGGTATGGCAGCCACAGGAGCAGCTGCATTTCATATTGTTCCAAGTTATGCAGTTGGCGGATTAGGCCATACGGCCCCCAGCGATAAATTGAATATTGCCGGAGTTGGAGTTGGTGGTATTGGCAGGCGTGACCTGGGAAAGATCACCGGACAGAATATAGTTGCCTTGTGTGACGTTGATTGGGATTACGCAGCAAAGACTTTCAAAGATTATCCCAACGCAAAAGTGTACAAGGATTACCGTAAAATGCTGGAACAGAAAGATATTGATGCTGTTTTGATTGCCACTCCCGATCATACACATGCCATAATCGGAACTGCCTCCATGCGCGCCGGTAAACATGCATTCATTCAAAAGCCATTAGCTCATTCCGTATATGAAACACGCGTTTTAACAGAAACAGCCCGAAAATATAAAGTTGCCACACAAATGGGAAACCAGGGGAATTCAAGTGAATCTGTCAGGCAAATTTCCGAATTGATCTGGAACGGTGCTATAGGTGATGTCAAAGAAGTTCATGCCTGGACCAACAGACCTATATGGCCACAGGGGATTGAGCGTCCGGTTGAAAAAATGAAGGTGCCTAAAACATTGGATTGGGATCTTTGGATAGGTCCGGCTGCCATGAGACCATATCATTCGGCATATACACCCTGGAACTGGCGTGCGTGGTGGGACTTTGGGACAGGTGCATTAGGAGATATGGGATGCCATATCCTCGATCCGGTTTTTCAAGCGTTGAAATTAAAATATCCCACCAGTGTACAGGGAAGTTCATCCCAGGTAAATACCGAGAGTGCGCCTATAGCATCTAAAATAAAATATGAGTTCCCGGCCAGGGAAAACATGTCTAAACTAGCTATGCCACCGGTAGATCTTTATTGGTATGACGGTGGACTGAAACCCGATCGACCTGAAGATCTTGATGAAGATATCCCAATGGGAAACAGAGATGGTGGCGCATTGTTTATTGGAACCAGAGGAAAATTAGTCTGTGGTTTATTTGGCGACAATTATTATATATTCCCACGTAAACTAAGGGAAAATTATACCAATCCTTCAAAAACTATTCGCCGTATTACGGATGAAACTGATGGTCATTGGAATGATTGGGTACGCGCCTGCAAAGAGAGTCCTGAAAACAGGATAGAAACAAACTCCTGTTTTGACTATTCAGGCCCCTTATCAGAGAGTGTGGTAATGGGAAATCTGGCTGTTCGCCTTCAGGAACTCAATAAAAAACTTAAATGGGATGGTGAAAAAATGCGTATAACCAATATTTCGGATGGTGAAAAAATAAGTGTCGTAACTTCTGATAAATTTACTGTGGTGAACGGTGACCCCAGATTCGATACACAAAAAACTGAACTTTTAGCTAAAGCATCCTCTGAAGAATGGGTTAAACATACTTACCGCGAAGGTTGGGTCTTATAATCCTTACTGGTCGTAGTTACATGAGATAAACCAACAACCATTTTGGGCAAGCGTAACAGCTTGCCCTGTATTTCCTGGGGCAGATAGGGAACGTTATGAACAAGCCCTAAACTAAATGGCCGTGATAATAATAGCTTTTTATAAATTAGACAATTTTTTTGCGACTGATTATGAAAAATAAAAATGGAGTAAACATAACGCAATTGCTGCTATATAGTATTGTTGCAGCAATGGGTGGATTGTTATTTGGTTTTGACATTGCGATTATTACTGGAGCCGGCCCTTTTCTGACTAAAGCATTTGGTTTAGATAGTATTCAGGAAGGATGGGCTTATAGTTCCCTTTTGTTTGGTTGTATTTTGGGTGCAGCTGTTGCCGGAAGGATGACCGACTCCTGGGGGAGGAAAAGCATACTACTAGCTGTGGCAGTTATATTTGCCCTGACTTCGGTTTGGTCGGCTATGGCAATGAATCTGACATCCCTTGTTTTGGCCCGGATAGCCGGCGGCATAGCTGTTGGTGCTACCTCTACAGTTGCTCCAATGTATATATCCGAAATTTCACCAGCCAAATACAGGGGCAGCCTGGTATCAATGTACCAGTTGTTTATTGTTACAGGTATATTGATTTCTTATCTGATCAACTATATGTTGTATGACATAGGGACAGACAACTGGCGATGGATGTTTGCCTCGGGAGCCATTCCATCCACACTCTTTTTGGTTATGCTTTTCTTTGTTTCAGAAACGCCGAGATTTCTTTTTCTGAAGGGTAAAAAGTTGGAGGCTAAAAAAGTATTGGAAAAAATCGGAGGGAAGGCCCAGGCTAAAATTGAGATGGAAGAGATACAGAACAGCATGAATGGCAATCCCATCAGTTTTAAAATGTTGCTCGACCCCTCCTTGCGGAACGTTTTGTGGATAGGATTTGGATTGGCAGTGTTTGTGCAATTGTCCGGGATTAATACTATAATTGACTATGCACCGAAAATATTTACTTCGGCAGGATGGGATCTTGATACAGGTTTATTTGCAACATTTGGATTGGGCATTGTTAATTTTGTTTCTACATGGGTTTCGATCCTGATTATTGACCGCTATGGCCGTCGTCCTTTGTACATTATTGGTTCGGCGGGAATGACAGTAGCACTTCTTGGCCTGGCAATCGCCGGATTTTTAGGGTATTTTTCAGGATTGACAGTTCTTTTGTTAATTATGATGTTCATCGTCTTTTTTGCCTCTTGTGTTGGCCCGGTCTTCTGGACCTATATGTCGGAAATTTTTCCCAACAGAATACGGGGAACTGCAATGTCGGTGCCAGTATTTACCCAATGGGTGTTCAATGCATTAATAGTGCTGATTTTTCCAATCATGATACATAAATTCGATACTGGCATCACCTTTGGAATCCTGGCTGTTTTTGCTGCAGGGCAATTGGTTTTCACCATAAAATACATGAAAGAAACCAAGGGCAAATCACTTGAAGAAATTGAGTATCTTTGGGAATAAACAGGGCATATGGTGATTTACAGAGTATTATAACCAGCCGCTAATGCATGAATGATTTATAAGGACAATTATCATAATTGTAGCTGAAGTGTCATAATTTTAAACAATTGTATTACATTTCAATTAATAAATTCAATTCAGATTTGAGCGCATGTTAAAGAAGGAATTTATTTCGAATAGAATCATTTTATTTAAAATCTATAAACTATGTTGGAAGAAAGCCATTACTATTTTAATAAAGCTGCCAAAATACTTGATCTGGCACCTAAGGCAAAAGATTTTCTCATCACTCCCAAAAGAGTGGTAAAAGTAGAAATTGTCACCGAAAGTTCAAAAGGAGGATTGTTACATCATTTGGGTTACAGAGTACAGCATGACAACTCCCGTGGCCCAATGAAGGGCGGATTGAGATATCACCCCAGTGTTGACGAAGAAGAAGCAACCGCCCTGGCCAACTTAATGACATGGAAAACCTCCGTTGTCAATATCCCTTATGGAGGTGCCAAAGGTGGGATCAACTGTGATCCTCAAACACTCAATGAAAAAGAAATTCATGATATCACCAGGGCATTTGTTACTGAAATCAAAGAAATCATAGGCCCCAACCTTGATATACCCGCCCCCGATGTGAACACGAATTCCAAGATTATGGGATGGATTATGGATGAATATTCCAAATATTATGGTTTTTCACCTGGTGTAGTGACTGGAAAACCCTTACACCTTTTTGGTTCCGAAGGAAGAGAAGAAGCGACCGGCAGAGGAGTTATGCATGCACTGGGAATGGCTCTTGAGGAAGAAGAAATGGATTGGAAAGGAACGAGGATAGCGATACAGGGCTTTGGAAATGTTGGAAGTTTTGCGGCAAAATTAATGGCGGAGAAGGGCGCCAAAATAGTGGCAGTAGGTGATCACATGGGCGGAGTGGAGAATAAGGAAGGATTGAACGTCGAAAACCTCATGGAGTGGGCAAGAAAAAATAAAACCGTAAATGAATTTCCAGGTGGAAATCCAATGGATAGTGATCTTGTACTCACATGGGATTGTGACGTACTGATACCTGCTGCCCTGGGGGATGTATTAACCAAAGAAAATGCCAATGACGTACGTGCAAAAATCATAGTTGAAGCAGCCAATGGGCCGACTTCTCCTGAAGCCGATGAAATCCTGAATAAAAAAAATGTGGTGATTATTCCGGATATACTGGCTAATGCAGGAGGAGTAACTGTCAGTTATTTTGAGTGGGTGCAAAATATTCAACAATTTAGATGGGAACTGGACAAGATCAATGGAGAATTATATAAAGTAATGACGCAAGCTTACTCTGCAGTAAGAGAGATAGCCAGGTCACGAAATGTGGATATGCGTACAGCATCGTTCATACTTGGAATCGGCAGAGTTGCAAAGGCTGCTATATCCAGAACTCATTTCATCAACACTAAATTTGACGAATTTTAAACATTACCGTAGAAGTATGTAAAAGCATTAGTGAAGGTGAGTTCAAATTCTTCACTAAAAAATCAATAGATCAGACCGCCCACACGGCAGGAGTATTTTGCTACTTGCAGAGGGATAGCTCATTTTGTAACTTTATCGAAATTTGTTCTCAGAGCTGAAATGTAGCCTGCCCTTTGTATGACTTGGCATTTATCACCTCAGTATTTAACAATTAATGAAAAAACTATCACTATCAACTAAAATCCTTATAGGTGTTTTTGCTGGAGTATTTCTTGGGCTTCTATTCGGTGATGGTGTTGCCTGGCTCTCTGTACCTGGAAATGTGTTTATAGGATTGTTGCAAATGACTGTGCTCCCCTACATCATGTTTTCATTAATAGTTAATATAGGTCGCCTTTCAATGGATACAGGAAAGAAAATCATTAAGAACGGATTGATATTCTTACTGTTATTGATAACAATTGGATTGTTTAGCCTGCTTGTCTTGCCTCTTGCGTTTCCATCCTGGGGCAGTGGAAGTTTTTATAGCACTGATTTTGTTCAACAACCTGTACCTTTTGACCTGGTTAAACTATATATTCCCGCCAATCCTTTTGAATCCTTGAGTAACAACATTGTCCCTGCAGTTGTGTTGTTCAGTATTTTTATTGGTCTTGGTGTAATGAAACTGCCCAACAAAGAAACTCTTCTGAAACCTTTGGATGTTTTAATTTCCGGATTGAACCAGATAAATAAAATGGTGGTGAAAATTACACCAATAGGTGTTTTTAGCATTGCTGCTGGTGTAGTAAGTAAGCTGAGTTGGTCGGATCTGAGTCAGCTGCAGGGATATTTGTTAATATATTTATTGGCAGTTATCTTGATTGCATTTTTAGTGCTTCCATATATCATTTCCATATTCACACCCTACTCCTCAAAAACTGTATTTAAAATAACACGTTCAACGCTCATTACAATATTTGCCACTGGAAAAATAATTGTGGTCTACCCTCAACTTATTGAAAATATAAAAGAGATTATTAGAGTTGAGGAGAATAGAGCTGTGAAGGCACAATCAGAAGTTGATATAATAATGCCTTTGGCCTATCCTTTTCCAAATCTTGGCACTTTAATGATATTTATTTTTGTGCCATTTGCCGCGTGGTACATCGGTGAAGCATTGCCATGGGGAGATTATCCGGTGTTTTTAAGTTCTACATTGTTAAGTAGTTTTGTGGCTCCTATTACCGGTTTGCCCTTTGTACTCGATTTATTGGATATTCCCAAAGAAACTTTTCAATTGTTTGTCGTTTCAACTGTCCTAACAGATCGTATTCGCGTTGTTTTGGGAGCCCTTCATCTGATCACACTAACATTACTTACCATATCAGCCAATCATGGACTACTAAAACTGAACATTAAAAAATTAGTGCAGGGAATAATAGTTATTAGCATAACAGGTGCACTTTCAATTGTCGGCATGAAAACACTGTTGGAAAAAAGCATGCAGAATGTTCCAACCAATGAGGAAATTATAAATAGTTTTTCCCTTATCAGTCAACAGCAACCTCATAAAGTTTTTGATAAAGCAGCCCGGAATCCAAACAGAAAATGGCGTGGTGAAAATACCTTGAGCCGGATTAAGCGAAGAGGTAAAATCAGGGTCGGTTTTTATAAAAATGCAATGCCCTTTGCTTTTATGAACAAAGACAGTGTTCTGGTAGGATATGGCGTTGATCTGGCTCATCAACTCGGGGCAGATCTTGAGGTGTATATTGAATTTTTGCCAATTGATAACGGCTTGTTAATAAAGGAAATGAATACTGATTATTTTGATATAGTGATGTCGGATATTTTTATGTCAAGCAATTTCGCAGAAGAGATTGAGCTATCAAAACCATATCTGGATGTTTCTCTTGCATTGCTGGCACCTAAGGAAAATAACATCTTTAATAATTTTAGCACTACCGCAAAACTAGACACTTTTACCATATCATATATTGAACGCGGCGAAATTGCAAAGGAGTTTTTATCATATTTCCCAAATGGAGGAGCTTATCCCATATCAGATTTGCATGAGTTTTTTAACCAGGATGAGAATGATACCATTAAATTTGATGCCCATTTAACCAGTGCGGAAAGAGCTGCAGCACTTACTGTTTTTCATCCCGATTATAAATTGGTAAATCCGTTGCCCTATCACATAAACAACGCATTGGTATTTCCGATTGCCAAGGATGATGTATGGAGGCGGTATATCGATAGATGGATTGACTACAGAACAAAAGATGGAACTTTTAAACGTATATATGACCAATGGATTCTCGGACATGAATTCAAAAAAGTTAAAAAATCATGGAGCATTTACGAAAATATCATCAAACCTCGCTGGTTGTCCAATAGTGATACAACTCGTATAAATGGAAAGACTGAGAACTAATGAGAAGATTTATCTCTGATTTTACCAGAAGTATTTTCGCCATCATCTGGAAATGAAATAAGAACAACTTTCCCTGCCGGTATGAGCAATTCAATACTGCCCGATTCTACCTGTGTGACATATTCCTTCCCAATTAGAAAGTGAACATTATTACAGTAACCCTGAATATTTACAGTTTGAATGGCATATGGATCAGCAATTTCACCAGATATTGTTTTTGTGATTCCCAAGTTGTTGAAAACACCTAAAAGATAATGTCCGTCAGTTCGGGCATGAGCAACTCCGACATCCCCTTTCACATGATAAGGTAAGAGTTGGTTAAGAACCTGAATAAAGTAGTTAGCATCATTTTTTTTGCCCTGATATACCTGAATACGCTCTGCGGGTATCGGTGATTCTTCAGCCTGAGCTTTATCAAAATAAACAAGGAACTGATATTGCTTTAATAGATCTTCTGTAGATTCGGCAGAGAGAACGTCAAAACTACTGATCCAGGGAGAAGAAGTCAAATTGCCTGCTTCACTCCCGTGTTTTGATTGATCTGCGCCGAGTATATCCGCTGCAAACGCTCGTAATAGAATATGAAACCTATTGGGAGATGCTATATTTTGATATAGTTTGTCCGTTTGTCCGTTAACATACCTAATATCAACACCAAACACATCATGGGGCATAACCAATGCTACAGGGACTACCGGCTCCGGTATTGAATATTGATTACTAATAGCAATAAAATTTTTGATGATTTTCCCGTATTCTGTCAGAGGATAGTCTTGCCAGTTGCTAAAATAGTTTTCAGCACCCCATTCTTCACTCCAGTAGGCGGCACCGGCAAGCCAGGAGTAAATCAACAATCGGCGTAGCAACGAACGACTGCTTCCATATTCCGGGCCGAAATTATATTTCCCCATCAAAGCTTTTTTATTTTTAGTCGCGGGATCCCACGTGGTGAAATCAAGTGAGCAAACACAACCAAAGGGATCACCGCCCCATGGTTCATAATATACCCCAAACGGCTTGCTGTATTGCCGAGCTGCACCCCTGGCAAATGCAATCTGCAAGGCGGTCAACGGGACCTGATTGCCAATTTCCGGCATGACATTTTTCGCTCCTAATCGTAATGCGGCATGATGGAGCTGTATATATCCGGTGACGGACATGATCTGCCCTGAAGTTAGATCAATGAGTTTTTTGAAGTATCGTTCCAGATAGCGGTCAATATCTGCAAGGTTGTGGAGAGGTTCAAAAATATCTTCGTACATCAAATAATCACCCCCGGAAAAAAAAGGCTGCTCTGTACGACCTTCAAATGCCGCAAAATTTGACTTATCAAAGTGCAGCCCTTTGTCCAACAGTAGCCTATGTATTCGAAAATAGTCGTGGATAGGTGAGTTTCCCCATTCGTGAACTTGAAAGCCAAGAAAGAGTGGATCATTCATGAGTTGTTTTGAGACTTCTTCGATTCCATCAAGGGATTGAAATGGCATGCCGCCGGTAATTCGATCAAAATAATAAGGCAATCCCGATCGTTTCGCATTAGCTAATACTTCAGAATTTAGCCACCGTTCTCCAAAACGGTGATTTATCATACCTGTGTTATGCAAACGGTATCCGGCGTTCCCAAGCATATTATGTTGGCTCAGACCTTCACGAAAGCGTGGGTTGTGGTGTTGCAAAAAAAACATACTTTTCGTTTGAGCCTGGTTTGGAGATAAGCCTAAAATATGGTTTTTTACTTTTTCTGTGCAGGTTGAATTTAAAAAAAGAAACACAGCCAGGATCATAAAAAATAATGTAGCCTTGCGTTTCAAAATATTCATTGTTTCTGTTTATTAACGGTGTATGAGAAATTTATAAGGAACTTTTACAAAAAATAAAAATAGTCTATTATCAATGCCTAAACAAATAGAGAATTTATCCATTTTAATGTACGTGTATTGTTTAGACTGTTAACAAGTAGAAAAAATGAAAAATATTTACCACCTAAAAAAGACCTGGAAAAGATCGTGAAAATCCTTTGGAATAAACCTGAAAGGGAATATCAGTATTTTTCACAAGAATTGATCCGGAAATATATTTAAAATATTGTGAGCCCATAAAAAATTGAAATTCCGGAAAAATGATGCTATTTTGCTCATGTTTTTAATGTTCTAAGTAAAAATCAGGTACCTTTTATGGGAAAAGATCGACCCGTCTGTCCGGAAGGCAGGTGTTTTTCATAGCTATCATCTGACTA
>Ga0164313_10005788_pt1 | contig 10923 bp, 4 predicted proteins | sample GuaBasSedimGuay4_FD_113735 | JGI IMG/M metagenome (GOLD analysis project Ga0164313, IMG submission 113735) | Subseafloor sediment microbial communities from Guaymas Basin, Gulf of California, Mexico - Guay4, Core 4569-4, 0-3 cm | ecosystem: Environmental > Aquatic > Marine > Hydrothermal vents >...
AATAGTTGATGTGCTTGATGTTAAGACTCATTTGAATGATATAATATAAAATTGCCTTGTTGAAGGAATCGCTTTGGGTAAAGTTATTTAAAGAAAGTGCCTTGCCGAAGGCATCCCTTTGGGGAAAGTTATAAGTTAAAAGTGAGCTTGCAGTAAGCATCCCTATGGGAAAAGTTAAGATCAAAAAATATACTTCTGGCTATAATTTATTGAAAAAATCTGTAGAAACTTTGAACTTTAGGCTATTAAAACTTGTTTTTAAAAATGGGTAAAATTTAATGCCCACTTGGAAATCCATTGAAATTTAAGTAGTAATTAAATAGTTTTATTTATCAGTTTATGATTAATCGGAGGAATATAGAAAATAGTTCTACCATAATTGGAAAAAATAACTTTAGGTACTGAAATTTACGGTAGAAAATCAAAACTGATGCAGAAGATTATTAGGTTGCTCATTCTTCTTTTTATTGTCTCTTCAATGACGGCATCTCTCGGTTTTACTAGCAGAAAACTCTATTCTGAACATTTGGATAATTCAAATGAAATGGATAGCTATATCATTTCTGATGGTAGCAACCTAAATTTTGTAAACTCCGATTTCTTTGTAGCAGATTCTACCGATTCTCTAAAAAATTTACTTCTTGCTGATTCATTAGTCAGTGACTCATTATTCAACGATTCCCTCTCTAGTGATTCATCATCTTTTTATACAGTTCTTGGTGATTCAGTTGCTCTGGTTGATTCAATGGAGATAGATTCTTCAGCTCGCCTCAAGCATTTCCAATATATTCAACCTGATTATTACAGCACTAGTGCGACCGAAAGATTCAAATCCAGTTTTCTGTTATATCCATCTGCAACTCATACTCAAAAAAGTGTTGTGCTTGATTCCACCGGACAGTTTGTTCTAGTAAAAGAGCTTATTGCTGGAAAAGAGGAGAGGGTCATGCTTAAAATGCCACTTAGTGAATATATGGATAAAATGATTGCGGAAGTAAACAAAAGAGGATTAAATAGATTAGGGCAAAAATATAAACTTATTATCCAAGAAGATGATTTAGGAAGTCTACTTACTGATATCACTAATATTGAAATACCGTTACCAAGTGTATCGTTCCTTTCTATATTTGGGCCTCCTAAAATTAGTTTAAGAATAAATGGTGCGGTTGATATTCATGGTGCTTGGCGAAATGAAACAACAGAAGGACAAACAGCTTCACGGCTTGGTAATACACGTAACGAGCCAGATTTTAGTCAGACAGTTCAGATCAGTGTGAATGGTACAATTGGTGATAAATTAACAATTGGAGCAGATTGGAATACAGAAAGAACTTTTGAATTTGAGAACCAGCTTAAGCTACATTACAAAGGATATGATGACGAGATAATTCAATCCATTGAGGCCGGAAATGTTTCTATGCAAACTTCTCCACTAATTGGTGGTAGTGAAGCGCTATTTGGTGTTAAGGGAAAATTCCAGTTTGGGCCCTTTACTCTTACAGCTCTCGCTTCACAAAAGAAAGGTGAAGTAAAAGAGGTTTCTGTCACGGGCGGTAGTTCAAAGGTAGATTTTAAAATTGAAGCATATAATTATTCGGAGAATAATTATTTCCTTGATACAGTTTATGCGAGTACAAAACCAGATTACAATTTCTTTAATAATTACTTTGGAAACCTAACACCTCTTGAAAATAGCAAGTCACGTGAATATTTTGTAAAAGAGCTTGAAGTATGGCGAACCGCCACTGGGGTTATAGATGAATCGAAACAAAAGAGAGGTAATGCTTATATAGATCTTGAGGGCATTCGTTCTGATGAAACATATCCTCCATTTAAAAGAGATCCAAATGAAGATAGTGAGCAAGGTAGAACTATTATTTACGATCGTTTTGAAAAATTAATAGATGGTATCGATTATATTTTTCATGAAAGAACTGGATTTATAACATTTAAAACACAAGTTCAAAGAACAGACGGTATTGCTGTTGCTTATCGTATAGAGGGTCCAACCACTGATCCAAGTGATGATAGATTTTTTGGTGAACTTGAGAGAAATATTAGTGTTGAGGATTCAGTAATATTGTTAAAACTAATTAAACCCGGAAATCTTCAACCCCAAAATAAAATTGCCTGGAAACTTCAGCTAAGAAATATATACCCATTAGGGGGAAGGAATATTTCGAAAGAAGGATTCACTTTTGATATGTTTTACAATATCGAGGGATCTGAGCCCCAGAACAATATTACGAGCGGAAGTAATAATGTAAAATTACTAAAAGCATTTGGTTTCGATAAATTGGATGATAGTGGCCAGGAAAATCCTGATGGGGCATTTGACTTCAGGGAAGGTTTTACCATACTTTCAGAAACCGGAGAAATAATATTCCCAGTCCTTGAACCTTTTGGAAATCAGTTTCCTTCTAGTATTGATTCTACACTTAAATACAACAGTGTTTATGATACTACTAAAACATTTGCACAACAAGACGTGACAAAGAATAAGTTTATATTAAAGGGTGAGTATTCAGCCGCTGTCTCATCTACATTCCAAATTGGGTTTAATGTTGTTGAAAATTCTGTTCGTGTTACACTAGATGGTAGAGAACTTAAAGTTGGTGTCGATTATGTTGTTGACTATAACATTGGCCAAATAACAATGCGGAATGAAGCCGCACTTGTGCCGGGTGCCAATTTAAAGATTACATTTGAGCAGAATGATCTATTTGCACTTGCTTCTAAAACTTTGATTGGTATGAGGGGTGTTTATGAGTTTAGTAAAGATACCAAACTTGGATTCTCATTCATGAACTTAAATCAAAAAACTTTAAGTGATAAAGTAAGAATTGGCGAAGAACCTCTGAATAACTCCATCTACGGTGTAGATTTTAAAACGAAACACAATTTGCCATTTTTAACCACTGTTCTTGATAAGGTTTTTTCAACAAGCACCAAATCACATATTGATATAAAAGGTGAATTCGCTTATATGGATCCAGATCCCAATACTAAAAAGAGTACAATCCCTAGTGATAATGGGCAGAGCATAGCTTATATAGATGACTTTGAAGGATCCAAGAGAACCATTCCAATTGGAATATCTTATACAACTTGGAAGGATTTATCTATTCCAGAAGATTTGGAAATTGATGGCGCCCCTGAGAAACTAGATATGATGGATTACAAAGGGAAAAGTTTTTGGTACAATATTTTACCATCTGCAACATTTACGTATGATATTTGGCCCGAAAAAAAAGTAGCTAACGAGGATAGACAAGTTACTGTTCTTGACTATGTTTATAGACCAAATGAGAGAGGAATGTATAATGCTACTCCGGATCTTGAGGGAAATTATGATAAAGCTTGGGGTGGAATGATGAAAGCACTTTCATCAAGTGCTAATAACTTAATAGAAGAGAAGATTGAAGCTATTGAATTTTGGATTAAAATAGACAACGCTCCTCAAGGTGCTATTCTTAATCTCGATCTTGGTTTAATAAGTGAGGATGTTATTCCAAACCTGACTCTCGATACGGAGGATAAAAACTATAACGATGTTGTGGATGAAGGTGAAGATACCGGTATTGATGGAATTAGAAGTATTAATGAACCAGGCTATAACTCAACAGAGAACAAAGATCCTAATGCTGACGATTTTAAATTAGTCCAAGGTGGATATCTTCCAGAGCATTTTGTCTCTATTAATGCAACTGAAGGTAATGCAGCACTAACAGATATTGGTCGTTTTCCAGATAGTGAGGATTTAAATAATAATAAAAAAGTTGATAAAATTAATAGCTATTTCCGTTATGAAATCCCTCTTGATACAAGTGTAGCTATAAATCCTTTTGTAGCCGGTGGTGGGGCAACGATTAGAGAAGGTCGTCTTGCAGGGACAAAATCTGATTGGTATTTATTCAAAATTCCCTTAAAAGATCATAATGAAGAAAAAATAGTTGGTACACCTAGCTTTTCACTAGTGGAGAATCTTCGTCTTTGGGTTAGTGGGGTGGAACAAGAGGTTCATTTTCAAATAACTGAATTTAATCTTGTTGGTAATCAATGGCAAAAAATTGTTGATGGAACTAGAGTAACAGAAGGAGATACAGTCCTTACCGTATCAAATGTGAATATTGAAGATAATCCAGATTATTATAGTCCACCAGGAATTGTTAGAGAAAAAGATAGAACTAATCCTGACCAAAATATTTTAAAAAATGAACAGTCTCTAGATTTAGATGTTCTTGATTTAGAAGATGGTGACCATAGAACTGTAGTTAAGTATTTAGTAAGAGGACTGGATGTATTTAATTATAAAGAAATGAAACTTTTTGTTCATGGAGATTTGAATGATACTCCAGGCTCAATCTCATGGTATGAAGATGAAAATCATTATGGAACTGATTTATATTTTAGGTTTGGTGCAGATAGTACAAATTATTACGAATATATTCGTCCAACAAAAGCTGGATGGGAAGAAATAAGTGTCAAATTTGAGGATCTAACAGCAATAAAAGAGAATCGACCAATTGATTCAATTACGACTGTTTTCAGAGTTCCGGTCCCGGGTAAACCAGGACATTATTATGGAATTAGAGGAAATCCAAGTTTAACAAAAATATCATTTTTAGCATTGGGAATTGTGAATCCAGATTCTAAATCAAGAACTAATTCATCAGAATCAGTAACTGGTCACCTTTGGGTTAATGAGTTGCGTGTGCTTGGTGCAAATGATACTGAAGGTTGGGCTGCAACTAGTTCAGCAACATTAAAAATGGCTGATATATTGTCGGTTAGTGGTAACTATAGGCAGACTGATCCATATTTCCATAAACTTTCAGATCGTTTTGGTAAGCGTGTCGATTCAAAAAGTTGGGGAGCTCAAGCTAATCTTAATGTTATTAAACTTATGCCTTTTAATATGCCGGGAAGTAAGTTATCAGTAAATTATTCACACTCTGAATCAGAATCAAAACCACTTTATAAACCGCGAACAGATGTGCTTGTATCAGCCGCCGCTACAGCCGCTGCTGAGAGTGGTGCTAATGCTGATAGCTTGATTGAAGAGACAGAAACAGTTAGATTGTCAGATACTTGGTCTATCTCTAATATTCAATTAAGAATTCCAACAAAAGCGTGGTATATTCGTGAAACTATTAACGGGTTAACATTTAGTTATACTTATAATAGTTCAAGTGCAAGAAGTCCATCCGTAGCAAGTTCAAATAGTTGGGTATGGAATGCTAGTGGAAAATATGCAGCTAAATTTAGTAAAGATAATTGGTTGCAACCAGCTAACATACCAATTTTGGGAGAAATCTTTAAATTATTTGGAGATTACAGTAATGTAAAACTATATTTTACTCCTCAATCATTGGATGCTGGAGTTACCTCGAAACGAAATTACGCATATAGCCAAACCAGAACAGTTGGAGTTGATCCTGATATAAGGCGTGATTTTACATCAACGCGTAATGCCGGTTTTAATTGGATGTTAACACAGGGTGGATTCCTTAATATCTCTACCCGATATAAACTAAATATATCATCATCATTGCTATACCTTTTAACAGACGATGATGGTAATGCACGTCCAGAAGAAGAAATTTGGTATGATATTTTTAACGGACATCTATTTGGTGAAGATAATAATTACAGCCAAAATATTTCGTTTAGTTTAAAACCTAAAATGCCATCTATTTTAAGATTGGATAAGAATTTCCTTCTATCCGGAGGGTATAATGTAACTTACACATGGCGGAATAATATCTCACAGCCGACTTTGGGGCGTAGTGCTGGATGGACAAATAGTATTACAGCTGGGTTAACTATTAAATTGAAATCTATTATGGACCCAATATTTAAAATGGCAAAGGGTGAAAAAGAATCAAGTGCCAAAAGAAAACCACAAAGAAGTAGTAGATATAGTAGAGCTAATTCAAATAATTTAGATGACCAAATTAAAAGTCAAGATGATAAAAATAAGGCAAATAGTTCGGCTGATAGTTTAGCAGAAATGAATAAGCCATCTATGTTTAATAACATTCTTGGAATAATGCTTAGTTCTGTTCAATATGTTTTATTCGATTATGATAACTTAACGTTTAATTTTACCCAAGGTAATACAAATGGGAATGGTGGTTTGGTCTCATCTAATACAGGATTTTGGAATTTTTGGGGACCAACTCAAGATGACATTAATGGTCCAACTAGATTATATCAACTTGGACTTACTGGAAATCCAGGCCCAAGAGTATCAGGGGGTACATTATCTGATAAAACTTCTCAGAGAAATAGCTTTACTCTCAAAACTAAACGCCCACTCTGGGAGGGAGCGTCGTTAGATGTAAACTGGAGCGTAGGTTGGGGGCATAATGAATCGACTTCACTCCAAGTAGATTCATTAACAGGAGTCCATACAATTACGAATAAAACTGCTACTGGAAATTTAGATAGAACATTTCTAACAATTCCAATTGCCGGAGCATCGCTTAGTGCAGTAAATGAACTTTACGATCCAACATCAGAAAATCCAAATCAAAGTATATCCGATGCATTTTTAGAAGGACTGGAGTCACTCCCATTTTTGGCAAGTGTTCCAATATTAAGTGATATAGCCCAATATATACCTCGTCCAAACTGGAGAGTAAATTGGACTGGAGTAGAAAAATTTCCAATCATTGGTAGTTTGTTTAAACGTGCTTCTTTAAACCATGCTTACAGTTCAAAATATACTGAGGGTTGGAGGATAAATGCCGATGGGAATGAGGAGATTGCAACTCAAAAAATTACATATGGATTTACTCCATTGTTGGGAATTAATTTTACATTTGCCGAACTTTGGGGTGGTAATTTCATTGGTAATGTTAAGTATGCTTCAAAAACAGATTACACTTTAGGTGTTGCTACAAAGGCAACAACTGAAACTCTTTCAAATGATATTAATTTTTCAGTGAACTTTTCAAAATCTGGGGTTAATCTACCACTTTTTGGATGGTCTTTTAAAAATGATATTGAAGTCTCTATGGCATATACAATGGGAAAAAATTCTACTCTTATTTACGCAATGGGAGAAGATTTTAAAGAAGAGGGAAAACCACAAAACGGTTCTATACGTGTTACTATTGAACCTCGTGTAAAAGTTGTGATGAGTTCAAGAGTAACACTCTCTGTGTTTTACAGAAGAACAACAGTAGAACCTGAAGGTGCATCAAAAATTCCAGAAACAACTACAAACGAAGCAGGACTTGATGTACATATTTCAATTCAGTAATTCTAAAGAATTATTGTTATTATAATTGCATTAAACTTTCATTTTGTGTAAAATACATTTCTATTCCAGCAATCGGTTTTTTTATAGGAATACTTTAAGTGGAATAGATTGTTGTAAAAATGAATTTTGAATAATGAACAAGGAACAGTAAATTTAAGTATTCTTGATTCCTTATTCGGTGTTCAGAATTCAATATTCGAAACATATAAAGTTAATACCAGGAATAAGATGATTAGACCAAATATATTGTGGGTTGATGACGAAATTGAGATGCTGAAATCTCACATAATCTTTCTTGAAGAAAAAGGTTATAGCATCGAAACAGTGACCAATGGTGAGGATGCTGTTAATTTAGTAAAAGAGAAATCTTTTTCGCTTATTTTTATGGATGAAATGATGTCGGGAATGGGCGGATTGGAAACTTTATCAAAAATAAAGGAAATCAATCCTAATATACCAGTAGTGATGGTTACAAAAAGTGAAGAAGAATCTTTAATGCATGATGCAATAGGGCAAAAAATTGCGGACTATTTAATTAAACCTGTAGTTCCTTCTCAGATGTTAATAGTTTGTAAGAGACTCCTTGATGGCCAAAAAATATCTGGTGAGTATGTTCAGCAAGACTATCTGAAGGATTTTAGTCAGATAAGTAGATCACTAACAGAAGATTTAGATTATGAAGATTGGATAGATATCTATTTGAAAATTATAAATTGGGATTTTGAGTTAGATGCCCATCCGGAAGTAGACTTGCGAGAAACACTCGATTCACAGAGAAAAGAAGCTAATCAAGAATTTAGCAAGTTTGTTGAGAAGAATTACAAAAAGTGGATTAACAATCTGGGTGAATATAAAACTCCAAAATTAACTACTGAAATTGTCTCAGATTATGTGCTCCCAGAAGTAAAAAAATCAAAAGGCCCAGTATTTTTATTTGTTATAGATTGTTTGAGAGCTGACCAATGGCTTGTGATGGAGAAACATTTAATTGATATGTTTGAAATAAAGAAAGATTATTACTACTCTATTTTGCCAACTGCCACTCCCTACTCACGTAACGCTCTTTTTGCAGGTCTATTCCCATCCGAAATCGAAAATCATTATCCTGATTTATGGGTTTCGGGAGGTGATGATGAGCGAAGTATGAATAAATATGAAAAAGAATTACTTCAAAAACTAGTTGATAGAAAAAACATCAATCTTCGGAATGACCTCAAGTATATGAAGATAATTGATCCAGAAGTTGGGCGTAGTTTTGAAGGACATATTGCTTCCCATCAGAAAACTCATTTTATGGCGGTTGTTGTTAATTTCTTAGATATGATTGCTCACGGTCGTTCAGATTCAGATATACTCAAAGAGATTGCACCTGATGAAGCTGCATATAGATCACTAACTAATAGTTGGTTTATGCATTCCTCTTTGCTCGGTATGTTTAAAGAAATATCCAAAATGAAAAATGCTAAAATAATTGTTACCACTGACCATGGTAGTATCCGTTCAATGAGGGGAGCAAAAGTACTTGGCGATAAAGAAGCATCGACAAATTTAAGATTTAAATATGGAAGAAATCTTAAAGCTGATTCTAAACATGCTATTTATGTAAAAGATCCTTTGGAGTTCAAACTTCCACGGCGCGGTATTACAACTAGTTATATTTTTGCGAAGGAAGATTATTACTTTGTTTATCCAACTGATTATCATAAATATTTGTCTCACTACAAGGATTCCTTCCAACACGGTGGGATATCGATGGAGGAGATGATTTTACCAGTTATAACATTGGAGAGTAAAATTTAGTACAAAACGATGATTGGAAAACAGATGTCATTTCCGCTTTTCTGCGACAAAGGCAGAATAGTACAACGCAGAAATGACAATGTAGATTTAGGATTATTAAAATTATGAAATTACCTTTTAGTGCAATTGTAAATTCGGAAGAAGAAACTACACGGATAGCTACAACTTTTGCTTCACTTCTAAAAGCTACCGATATAATAGCATTAACTGGTGATTTGGGAACTGGGAAAACATTCTTTGTGAAATCAGTTTTAAAATTATTTGGAATTGAAGATGTAACAAGTCCAACATTTTCAATTGTAAATACTTATTCTGGAGATGTTGTAATTAATCATTTTGATTTTTACAGAATAAAAAAAGTTGTGGAATTATACGATATAGGTTTTGAAGAATATTTATGTAATAGTTCTGCTATAACATTTATTGAATGGGCAGAAATGTTTGAAGAAATATTACCGATAAATATATATAGAATTAATATAACTCATTTAGAGAATTCTAAAAGGGAAATATCAATAAGCATAAAATGACTATGAAAGAAGAATTCCCAATATTAGCAATTGAAACTTCAGATGAACTTTGTAGTGCAGCAATCATGCTGTCAGAGGAAAGTTATGCTGAGATAAATTTTCAAAAAAAGTTTATCCATTCGGAAAAACTAATGCCAATGATTTCAGATCTTTTGAAAACAGCCGACTTAAAATTGGAAGATGTAAAAGCCCTTGCAGTTTCAATGGGACCCGGCTCTTTTACTGGTCTTCGTATTGGATTAACAATTGCAAAAGGATTAGCAGTTGGAAGTGAACTCCCCATAATTCCAGTTCCAACATTTGATGCCTTAGCATTACAGCTTAGTTCAACATTACCAGAAGGGACAAAAATAATTATTGCAAATAACGCAAATATTAATGAAATCTATTTTGCCAAATATAAAATCAATAAAAAGAGATTTGAAGTTTTGACCGAAGCTACACTTGTTGAAAAAAAAGAAGTCTCTTCTTTAAGGGAGGACGGGGATTTGATTTTTGGAAATTTTGATGTTGAGAAGATGGGTTTTAAAACCTCCTCCCCAAATGCCTCTGCTGTGGCAAAATGGGCTTATATTTTTGGAAAGGATTTAGTAACTTTCGACCACGGATTATTAGAACCCAATTATTTGAAAAATTTTGTTGTAAAGGTAAAAAAATGAATTTGATGATAAAGTTTGTTGCACTATTGATTTTTGTTTCATCTTTGAACGCGCAAATAACTGGCCCTAAAATCACTTCTACTGAACAGGAGCATAATTTTGGTGATATTGTAGAAGGTACAATTGTAACTCACGAATTTACAATAGCTAATGAAGGTGATGCTGAACTCCACTTAATTAAAGTAAGCTCATCCTGTGGATGTACAGCTGCCAAACCTGAGAAGGAGAAATTGCTGCCGGGTGACTCTACAAAAATAAAAGTGACTTTTAATTCGAAATCTAGAAATGGAAAGCAAAAAAAATATATTTATGTTTTTTCAAATGATAAAAGTAATACTAGATATCGTTTAGTCATACTTTCAAACGTAATTAAAAATGGAGATGTAGGAAATAAATCTACTCCTCGTATTTCTGTATCAGAAAACAGACACGATTTTGGGAAAGTGAAAGAGGGGAGTGTCCTCACTTTAAATTTAGGAATTAAAAGTATCGGAGATAGTGAGTTGCTTATTACTGATGTTCAAACATCGTGCGGATGTACTGCTGCTCTTTTAAGTAGTGATAAATTAAAACCGGGCGAGAGTGGAAATGTTAGAATTGAATTAGATACAAGTGGAATGAAAGGGAATAAAACTCGTACGTTGGCAATTAAATCTAATGACCC
>Ga0164313_10005789_pt1 | contig 10923 bp, 10 predicted proteins | sample GuaBasSedimGuay4_FD_113735 | JGI IMG/M metagenome (GOLD analysis project Ga0164313, IMG submission 113735) | Subseafloor sediment microbial communities from Guaymas Basin, Gulf of California, Mexico - Guay4, Core 4569-4, 0-3 cm | ecosystem: Environmental > Aquatic > Marine > Hydrothermal vents...
GTACTGGAAAGAGTTGATGCGCCAGATGAATGAGATAGGTATCGGGTCATTGATCATCGTATGCCTGATCTCCTTCTTTATGGGAGCGGTGATGTCCATCCAGATTTCGTACCAGTTGGGAGGGTTATTGATCCCTAACTACTACGTCGGTTATCTGGTTCGCGACATCACGATCATCGAGTTGGCACCTACGATCACGTCACTTGTGCTCGCAGGTAAAGTAGGCTCCAATATGGCATCCGAGATAGGTGGCATGCGTCAAAAAGAGCATATAGATGCCATGGAAATCATGGGTGTCAACACTGCGGCATTTCTTGTATTACCAAAGATTTTGGCGGCTTTCCTGATCGTACCTCTGCTCGTGGGTGTGGCTGCGGCTGTCAGCATGCTCGGAGCATATGTAGCGAGCGTTCCTACAGGTATTTTTACTGTATCAGAATATATCCAGGGAGTACGTGCATTTTTTGATCCGTACAATGTCTTTATGATGTTTGTGAAGGCATTTGTGTTCGGGTATATCCTTGCTTCTGTCTCATGCTATCAGGGTTACTTTGTAAAGGGTGGCAGTATCGAGTTGGGGAAAGCGAGCACAGCTGCCGTAGTGTACAGCAATATCCTGATACTTCTTGCTGATTATGTCATTGCCGTAGTTTTAACCGCCTGATATGATAAAGATAGACGGCATATACAAATCGTTTGATGACGCAGAAGTGTTGAAAGGCATCAACCTCGTCTTTGAAGCTGGTCAGACAAATCTGATCATTGGGCGGAGTGGTGCTGGAAAAACCGTACTTCTGAAGATTATCGTTGGTCTGTTGCAACCCACACAGGGAAAGATCTGGTATGATGATGTGGACTTCTTCAGCCTCAACAAATCACAAACGCGTCAGATTCGCATGCAAATCGGTATGCTCTTTCAGGGAACGGCGCTGTTTGATTCGATGACTGTCGGTGAAAACATCAGCTTCCCGATGGACATGTTTACAAACCAAACACGCAAGGAGAAGCTCGATCGTGTCAATTACTGTCTTGAGCGGGTAGACCTTGAAGGCGTAAATAACAAGTATCCCTCAGAGATTAGCGGTGGGATGCAAAAGCGCGTTGGTATTGCACGTGCCATCGTGCTCAATCCCAAATACCTCATGTGTGATGAACCCAACTCCGGTCTTGACCCAATGACATCCCTGGTCATTGACGAGCTCATCTCGAGCATCACGAAAGAGTTTAATATTACAACGGTCATCAACACACACGATATGAATAGTGTGATGGCGATTGGCAAATGCATTGCACTACTCTCCAATGGTACCGTGGCGTGGGAAGGGAATAATGAAGAAGTTCTGAACACCAAGAACCAGACCCTCCGCGATTTTGTCTTTGCGTCTCCTTTCCTCAAGCAATTGCGTGACTTTCACACGGATTAGAGCTTTCCTAAAAGCGAAACGCCCGAATACACTTTCGCATTCAGGCTGTTTCGACTAAGGTCTCAAAATAAGAAAACTACTTCTTCACGCATATACTAGCGTGGATATCTTTTAGTTACGTATCGTCTTTTTGATCATTTGTACTATAACGTATGAAAGCATCAAAAAGTTTGAACGATGTTGTAATTCATGTTATTGATGACGCCTTTGCGTCACAGGAATTGATTTGCGAGGGTATCAAAAATATCATTTTTTCTACAAAAATGCGTGTGTTCTGGCTTTGAGCACAATTAGAATCTCAAAATACGAGAATACACCTCCCCTACGCACATCCTTTGACGTGGTTTACGTGTAGCCATTCAACATTACACATTACTGAATATCAGCATATTAGACTGATTTTCATCTGCCATTTACTGATTCTTCACATGACAAAAGTGCCAATCCGGTGTTTGACATCAGCCATAAATCTCTGCAAATTGAGGGTATTCATAAACCAAAACCTATTTATATGAAATTCCCACATCTTAAACTGCTGTTTTTCATGGCCTTGCTGGCCCTGACGTCATGCGACAAGGAGAATCTTGAATTGTCGAATGACCAACTGACCCAGGATCCTTCGATCGGTATGCGTTGCTGCGATGATGCGACAACCGACATGATGGAAGATCCGCGTTTTCTGGACTTCTACGATGGATTTACGAATGGTGTTTTTGACCCGATTGTCGCTATTCTGGACGAATTTGATAGTGAAGAATTTACAAACGAACTGATTGCTTTTGAGGAATGTACTACGGCCGGTGGAAGTTATGAGGCATGCCTTGGGCTGTCTCCAATACTCACACGGCTCATTGCAGTACTTGAGGGCTTCGATATGGAATTACTTAATGCTTTGATTGCCAATTACGACTATCTAGACCGGGAAGAAATAAACAGCGTAATTCTTGACGCAGTGGATCAATCCCAAGAGAATCAAGGCCGACGACTGCCTTGTTTCGATCAGTTCCAAAGTGATGTAATAGATGCAACAGTGGCCATGGGGGGTACCTCGATAGTGACTGGAGGTGTACCGGCCGCCATTGGGATAGTTGTGGCTATCGTAGTAGCCAGGCTAAAATTCTGTCGTTGCCTTTATAGCACGTATGGATATGGATGTTAAACTTAAAATACTAATATTATGAACTACAAAACAGCAACAATTTCAACCTTCATTCTTTTCTCCCTGGCATTCGTTATTGCATGCGGGGCGCAAAATGACTCATTAAAAACTGACGAAGTACTTATCGAAAATCTTTTGAATGACCCGTTAACCAAGCAGATTCATGACGTTCAATCAATGCAAAAGGATCTTATCATGTACAATAACTTAGACATGATTGCCCTAAAAGATGTCATCGAAAACACACCAAACAACGACGTGTGCAATATTACTGCTGACATTTCGCAAATCGATCGTGCCGCCGAATATTTTGACATCATGTGCGATCATATAAGCCTGATCCGTCAGGTTAGAGAAAAATATCCTCAAATGAAGGACCTAAGTCCAGAAATACTAGCGCAGATATTTTACCCATCTGAACCCGTTAGTAATGCGGATGTGATTCGCATGATCGAATTCAGAGATAAAATTGATTAACCTTTTAACCACATAAATCATGATTAGCAAAAAAATAACTTGTACGATAATCGCAATCGCTAGCTATCTTCTTTTTTCATCGTTCACGATAGATTGTAATGGACAACTGAACCTTGATGTGAATTCATCACTCGATGAGTTTGGCAGAGACAAGGCATATTGCATTGCAAACTATGAATGGACTGAACCAATGTGTTTAGCAGAGGCAAATGCCTCGTTCAATTCACAAATTGACAACAACCTCAATTCATTTTCGAACTGTTGTTGTATCAGCAACATACCAGCCTGCTGTGGCTAAAGTGGATACTTCTTTTGAAAAAATGCAAGAATGTGTTTGCTGGGAGACCAGTGGGCATATTCTTGTTGTTTTCAGCTTCGAAGATTGTTCCTTAGACCGTAGCACTCGGCAACTTAATGTGTGTTCAGCAAACATTGAGATTCAATAAACAAAGGCCCCGCAACTGTAATGCTGCGAGGCCTTCAGTGCCCAGAACAGGAGTCAGCTCTATGAATGCAAAACCCGGACAAAGTGACCCACCTAAACCGGAGTAAAGTGACCCACTGATTCCGGTTTAGGTGGGTCACTTTGTCCGGATTTTGCACCTTACCCCTTGATTATCTTCCGTACGGTCCAGCCTTCATCGGTTACAACACGCCGGTTCAAGCCCTTGCACAAGGCAGACGAGCTCAACGATGTTGTGGATAGTATGTGGGGTTGAGATATACAACAATCATATGTCGAGTTATGAAAAAGATGCATATATTTTTTCGAATTTGTCCTGCAATTGAAGAATGTATGTGCAGAGATATCCTTACCGTACTTAAATGTCAAAATGCAATTTTAAATTGCATTATTAACATCTACCAAAATTATTCATGTCAACCAAATATTTCCGTGCCATTCAGTATGTTGTTTAACATTTATTTCGATTATTTCCATGCTCACTTTGGCAATATTAAAAAGGTGGTACGATATAACACATTGGCTACAAGCAATTTAATTGCTTGTAATTTTGTGAATCCTCCATATTGGGGTTGTTCTATTGTCTTTCAGGCTACAATAAAATCAACTACATTGTGTCTATATGATGTAGTTGATTAATTCCCTGAATAACTGCGGTTCCTCATTCCCGGCTTTCATTAATTGTGTCCCACCTTATAAGTTTCACCTTAAGGAGCGAAATTAATGCTTCTGAATAGGCAATTTAAGTAATTGCAAATTACAAGCTCTACCCCCTGAAGTTTTATGCACATGTGTATAAGGCTAGTGACTGACATATTTTTTATTAATCCGATAAATTTTGAATTATGAAATCACGATTTATTTTATGTCAGCTGAGCGCAAATGCATTATTGCTGTTCAGCTTGTTATTTTGTGCAAGCAACTGTAAGAAAAAGTATTTACTGGCGATGACGGCTTTGATTATTCAGTGTGTTTGCATTAAATCCACTTATTGTCAAAGCCAATTTTTTACCGAAACTATGTGGGACAGCATAACGATTCTACCGAGTCTGGCGGATCTTAAAGACAGCATTCTTGCGGACGATATCTATAGGTCAGTTACACCCGTAATTATTGGTGACCTAGAGGCTTGTCAAGATTCTGGCATTTTGGTATTTCAATTGCCTGGCCGCAGTGGCGACATTAATGTGCGGGCTAAGCAAGTCTGGCATGATGGAACAGACTTTACTTGGTATGGTGAATTTACAAATGAGGACGGAGCAATTTTGTTGATTGAGGACTCAGGTAACATCTCTGGAACAATTCGACTTGAGGAGAACGCATATCAAATTATGGATTTTGGTGGATACAACACTGTTCTTTTAGAGTTTGATTCGCTAGCGTTCTCTGATAGTGACTGCGCAACTGGAATGGAAGATACATTTGCTATTATTGACGGCCCGAATGAGGAAGTTATTGTTAAAAGAAGCACACCAGGCAATGATGTGCGTGTGCTGTTGTTATATACTGATGAGGCAGAAAAGCGATGTTCGGACATGTCAAAAGTAGGCAGAGACCTGGTCAAGCAATTAAATATAGCCATCAACAATACTGAGATCAAGTTTTCAGAAGTAAGATACGAGCATACCGCGACCGTCTCTCTCCATGATTTTACGGAACAGGATGATGATCCTTTTGGCGATCTACGGTTACTTCGGGCACGTGGAGACATTGTTGGAGACGCAGTACATGACCTCCGATTTTTGGTTGAAGCAGATTTAGTAATATTGCTAACAGGTAAAAAATACAAATTGGACGGGGAACCTTATTTTGGTCTTGCTGATATTCACCATATCGGAGATTTTCTTTTTGGTTTTGGTATAGTAGACGTTCGTGCCGCTTTTGGAACATCAACATTTACACATGAGATAGGCCATTTAATGGGCGGCAAGCATGAATTACAGGGTAACACAAGCCCAAATCCTCTATCCCCTTTGTTTGCAAGGGCATATTCTTGGTCTAAGAAAAATTACGAAAGAACTGTTATAGGTTATCATCACAGGAGAATATTATATTTTTCTGACCCAGATGTCTTCTATAATGGAGAAGCATTGGGTGTAGAAGAGGCACAACCAGGCGATAATGAGGCTTTTGATATGGGTCGTCAACTGCGGGAAGTCGTTTCAATTGTAGCAGAGTATCTGTCAAGCGACCCAGCGCTCGGTGGATCTATATCTGAGCCATTCTATGGGAACGAAGGCCAATCTTATACTTGGTGCGCAGAACAATCAAATTGTTCTGGACTTGCTAGTTATTTTTGGGAGGCAAGTATTGATGGATTTACATACACCACAATCCCATCTACCGCACAATGCATCTCTTATCTGATTCCACAAAATGCTGATCTGTTTATTCGTTTGACGATATCATGTGGGACGGAATCAATTCAACGTTACCGTCGAGTGTTCAATGTTGATTGGGAAAATTGTGATCCCTGCCTGGAGATCGAAGGCCCAAGTTCCAATGTAATTCATACATTTAATAACCACGATCAAGATCAAATTGCAGGGTCGGCAATTAAAGTTTTTCCAAATCCCACTAGTGGTTCTGTTGTATTAACTCATGAACTACTACAAGATGGTAAAGTTACAATTCATATTGTGGATAATTTTGGCAGAATACATTGGTCAATAAATGAGTTAAGAACAGTAGGCGTACAAAACTATTCTGTCGATTTGTCAGGCTTTCTACCAGGAACCTACAAATTCATCGTTTATGAAGAGGACGGTTTTCCAAAAAGTACCATGTTTGTAGTAAATTAATTTACATATGAGAATATTTCAGTTTTTAGTGGTAACTGCGCTGGTGTTGGTAAGTTGTGGTGATAATATGGGGAATAATACAAGTGGCTCTGCTGAACTACAAGACGGCTCTATGTGGACTGTGAATGGGGGTGGGTTCACGGACCAGTCGGATCTAACAGTTCACATTATATTGAGAAGTACAGATGAGTTTGATTATGGGCAGGAAGTCCATTTTAATCATGTTCCACTGATCACCGATACAATTCGGCTTCAGTATGTATCTCCGATATCAGATGACCTGAGTAGTTATATACTGACCCGTATTGAAGATGTAGCCTCGGAGTCTTTTGAATTATACCAAAATATTCAGCCTAGCAGTTGGCTATTGTTCAATAAGATCGACAACAAGAAATTACAGGGTGAATTTCAGGCGGTTTATGTCCTCGAGGAAGCATGGAATTTTCCAGAACGTTCTCACTTTCCATTTGATACTGTAATAATGATCGAAGGTAAATTTAACGTGCAGCGATTTTGAAGCTCCCTGGTCCTCTTTGTTTAAACCAGTCGCGAGTGTCATACTGATTGCAAGGAGGTCCATGTTATACTATTTATGCCCATAGTTATATGCTGGACCTCCTTTTTAGAATCGCATCACAATGCATTTTAACAAAACATTTCCGAATAACTCAGCTAGGTCGCTGTCACCTCTACTGCTACCTTCTGAAATAATTTGAGCTCTCGATCCAGCCCTTTTCCCTTAAATCACGAATACAAAGGTGGTATTAAATCCTTGGCTCACCGGGTGCAGCATACAACGATCATTGAACGAGGTGCAATCGTCTTCTCCCAGGATCAAATAATCCATAAAATCGAGCTTGAGTAGCATGTAGAGCTACCACAGGTGCCCAGTAAGCATAATATCCGGATAACTGGGACGTGTAATATTACCGGATGGGTTGGTATAGACGAGTGCGAAAGTCACGGCAGATTAGGACTTGCTGAACGATAAACTTGGATCTAACTTGTCAAAGACCTCTTGCAGTTCATACAGTAATACTGTTAGCTGACCGGATGCATCGGGATAGCAATCCCATTCGATTCACTGCACGAACCATAATGACCCCTCAAAACCGAAGTAAAGAGAGGTCATCAGTATCAGTTGAAATACCAAAACTCAGAATTACTATCGAGGGCCTTTACAAGTGTGGATACGAATCCAGCAGCATTGACATTCTTGTCTAACACTGTATCCAAATACGAGCTCTTATTTGCTGATGTAAACAGAATATACAGAGACCACAAATCGATTTCACAATTGTTTCTGCCAAATACGTTGTCCTTATAGTACCCATTAACCACTTTGGATATCTGAGAGTCACTTAAAGAGAGCTTCGGAATGGTTTTCTTTATCCCTGATGGTAAATGGGGGTACATCCTACACCTACCAATCATCTGAGCAAACTGCTTTTCGTTGATAGAGACTTCTTGTAATCTGGAAAGCCTATCGATTTGCTCTACTGGGTCATATTCCTCGAACAGTTGTGAAAAGTGTAATGCCAAGTGTTCTAAGACACATGACCGTCATATATCCAATTCTGAAAAGTAGTTTGGTAAACCTTGGGTATATTCAAAGGATGATTGCCGCAGCAGGATCACTTTACGATCAACCGTTCTGTGAAAACCTCACCCTGCTTTGTGACCATCAAGACCGCATAGGCTCCGAATGCCAGATCTCCAAATACGATTGGCTCATCTGCAACAATTGTGCGGTCGATATACACCGTGCGGCCAAGTAGGTCATATATAACAACTCGATCCAGTTCGGAACGGTAATCGATTTGAAATCTATCGTCTGCAGGATTAGGGTAAAGCACTGGGAATCGTGCCTGTGCAGCGAGATCGTGCGTAGCAGTTGTCAATGAATACTTTATGACATCCTGGGTCATGGCACCGTTTTCCGGCAGTGCCCACCCGTAGACATAGATTGCATCAACGGAGAGTCGCATATTTATACCAATATCTTCTATAAAATGTGTGCCGTCATGGTATAAACTGTCCAGGAGATTGCCGTCCTCGTCATATGTGAGCAATACCTTGTCTTTGGAGTAATAGAGGTCGTCATCGAAACTGACCGATTGACGTCCAGTTACGTAGACATTGCCATTTTCTGCAGCAAGGACTTTGTTACCGACTTGGCATGAACTCGTATTGTCGAAGCGATAGATATTTTCCCAGATCAATTTCCCCGTTGGATCGAGTTTGACCGTCAATATGTCGCAATTGGAATACAGTTCCGGATCACCGTAATGCGCACCGTAATAGCGACCGGTCGCATATACATAACCTTTGTCGTCAACAGACATATCTTTCATCTCATCCGCATAGATATTGTGAGGGAGGTTGGTTTGTTTCGAATATTGCCATAACGTGTCTCCGTACATGTCCATCTTGATCAATTTAAATTCACCTGTACTATGGCACATGTATATATTCCCATCGGCATCAAACTTCGGGGGGTTACGTGATGAATTTATCAGGTCCAGTTGTTTGCGATACAGCTCCACGCCGGCAAGGCTAAAGTGAACAATGAGCTCGCTTGCACCCCGGCTAATTAGCATGACCGTTGAATCGTTTAAATGCATTGTTTCAGCAAATCCAGGCCATACACTTGCTCCCCACAAAGAATCACCATTGCTGGAGAATTTATTTACGGTTGCGTGTATTGCATTTTCACCGCGAAAATTTCCTGAGGTATAAATATTGTCGTTGGCATCAATCGCGATATTGTGACACAGGACACTACCATTAGCACCGCCATAAAGCGACTTTTTCCATAAAAACTCGCCATCGGGGTCCAATTTGACTAACAAAAATCTTGAGTCTATGTCGGGATATTCCCAATCCCACTTGTAAAACTCCAATTCCGTGCCACCTATATAAATATTGCCATTGTTGTCCTGAGCAATGTCGTAGGACTCATCGTGGATCCCGAATTCGGTTTCGTATTCGTACTCCCACACCAAATTGCTTTGCTCATCATGTTTAAAGACATATATCATTTCCGCATTAGGATATTCACTTCCGTACATGGCCTTGTGCCCAAGGACGATAAAGCCTCCATCGTCAGTGGCAATCGACTTCAAGGATTTATGTGAATTTGCGCTGTAAGACGGGAATCCCGTCCCTCCTCCCGGGACACTCAATTCCCATTCCAGCGACAACTGCCCGAAAACCAATATCGGAACCACAAGGATTATTGCAACAAGTGTTTGACGATGATTAGAAGACATTATTTCAAATATACGCCCTCTAATCGCGACTTCCAAGCCCCGATTTCCTTCTGTGTCTGGAGATTACATACACCAACTAGGTATGGGTAAGCGACATTACTTCCTAGAGCAAACACGGTAAAAGCATCAAAGGAAACTGTCTGCGATATTTGAGCTAGTTAATGGATTCAGAAAGTTTCCGGAATAATTGGCACTTTGGCACTGTGTGAATTGTCTCTGGGCATGTCCAAGACCTCGAAAATCAACTGGATGTTCGGGAAATATTCGGGACATAATTAAAAAGGCCTCATAACCAATTAGTTACAAGGCCTTCAGTGCCCAGAACAGGAGTCGAACCTGCACGCCCAATGAAGAGCACAAGGCCCTCAACCTTGCATGTCTACCAATTCCATCACCTGGGCAAATCGTGGTGGTAATTTTAAGGGCCGCAAAGATAGACTATTTCGGCAATCCTCTGGGCTGTCGTCGCGACAGCATCCTACATGATTACATTGGAAATATTTTCTATCGGATCAGCTCAAACCAATCTGTCAGCTCCTTGCGTTGGGCATCAGTAATACGGGCCTCCGGATGAGCCCTGAGGTATGAGTCAAGCGGCATATGCCCCTCTCCCACTTCCTCAACCAATTCTTCGAGCTTGTGGTCGCGACGCTCAGCATCATAACTTGCCCACTTCGAAAAATTAAGGTGCTTTCTGCCATCATCTATATGATCCTGCACCCATATTGAAACAGGTGCTACATATGCATACCACGGATATTTTGACTGATATGAATGACAGTCATAGCACGCGGTCTGCATCAATGTCTTAATCGACCCAGGTGCCTCAAATGCCACCAGGAAATCACTGTTGGGATCTACTTCGGGAACACTCCTGTCAACCGGAACAAACTGAATCGCCACCAGGGCGAAGACTACACCGTACAATACCATCTTGATAATTTTGCGCTTCTTCATATCCTAAATTACTTAATAATAAATCCAATCATATTGATCTCTTAAACATATAAAACATTTACATTTGATCGGGCGATACTTGACCTTGATTCTATTACAATTTTCTCCAACCTATGACTGACTTTGTCCATCTCCACTGCCATACGCAGTTTTCTCTCCTCGACGGCGCCGCGCAGATACCGGCAATGATGGATAAAGCACTTGCCGATGGGCAGAAGGGAGTCGCCCTGACCGACCACGGTAACATGTTTGGGGCTTTCAAGTTCGTTGCCGAAGCAAACAAACGTGGACTAAAACCCATCGTAGGGTGTGAGTTTTACATGGTTGAAGACCGGCACAAGCAGAAATTTTTAACCTCCCGGGGAGAAAA
>Ga0164313_10005790_pt1 | contig 10922 bp, 10 predicted proteins | sample GuaBasSedimGuay4_FD_113735 | JGI IMG/M metagenome (GOLD analysis project Ga0164313, IMG submission 113735) | Subseafloor sediment microbial communities from Guaymas Basin, Gulf of California, Mexico - Guay4, Core 4569-4, 0-3 cm | ecosystem: Environmental > Aquatic > Marine > Hydrothermal vents...
AGCGTATCCATGGCAGCTTCAAGGGCGACGGCGTCAGCTTATGGCTTACCGCTTTACAAATATCTCGGAGGGATAAATGCAAGATATCTTCCCATCCCAATGATGAATATTATAAACGGAGGCGTACATGCTGCCAACAATCTTGATATACAGGAGTTCATGATAGTACCTATTAGCTCAAAAACCTTTGCGCAGGCTGTAAGAATGGGAGCTGAAATTTTTCACAGCCTTAAAAAGGTGCTTAAAAAGAAAGGGCTTAGTACTTCGGTGGGAGATGAAGGCGGTTTTGCACCTGACCTTAAATCAAACGAAGATGCAATAAAATTTATCATTAACGCAATTGAATCTGCAGGATATCAACCAGGCAAAGATGTTGGTCTTGCATTGGATTCGGCTGCAAATGAATTTTACAAAAAAGGAAAATATATCCTGAACTCAGAGAATAAAAAACTCAAACCAGAGGAAATGATAGATTATTATGAAGATTTAATTGATAAATATCCTATTTTTTCCATAGAAGACGGCCTTGCAGAACAGGATTGGGATAACTGGGAGTTGCTGACAGACAGGTTGGGTGGAACCGTACAAATAGTAGGTGATGATATATTTGTTACAAACCCAAAAATATTCAACAAGGGAATTGAAGAGGGGATAGCAAATTCCATACTTATCAAACTTAATCAGATCGGTACGGTAACCGAGACTCTGGATGCTATTGAAATGGCAAAACAGGCCGGATATACTACAGTAATATCCCACAGGTCAGGTGAAACAGAAGATACCTTTATTTCAGACCTGGTTGTTGGTATAAACGGAGGTCAGATAAAGACAGGTTCAATGTCTCGAAGCGACAGGGTCGCCAAGTACAATCAATTAATACGGATAGAAGAAGAACTTGGAAATGCCGCAATGTTTTCAGACAATATATTTATATGGGGTTAACGGTTTACAGTTTACAGTTAACAGTTAACGGTTAAAATGCTTCCACCTCAATTGAGCTTTTAGCAGTTAGCTGTTGGTTTTTAGCATAATAATTTCAATATATTGCTAAAGGTCAACATTTCACTCAATGGGTGAAAATCGAATCAATGGTAACCATCTGAAATAATAAGAGCTAATCGCTCATCTTGGGTTCAATTGTTGCATACACTGAAAAAACTGTAAACTGTAAACTGACAACTGTAAACCGTGAACTGCTGTTAACCGACAACCGTAAACCCTTATTATATGGAATTAGTTGTGATAGGAACAAAGTACAATTATTTTAGCTTGTTAGCTTTTTTCAGCTTTATAATTTTTGTCTTTTTTTACACACAAGCTAATGCATATGTGATTCCCGGCCCCCATGTTCTGGAATTAATGATTGAAAAACTCGGTAGAGGAAAAAGCCTTTTAATTTCTCAGAAACTATTATTTTATGATGTCAGCCATGAAAAAAACATTATCGAGCTTAGAGAGACCTTGAAATATAATTTTCCTGAAGAATTCCGATCGGAGATTCAGTCTGAAAACGCTAAAAGAATTTATGTTTTTTCTTTGGGTGCCGCTTTAACGGTAATTGACAATAAAATTGTACCTAACACTGAAACAAGGTTTGACTGCTATAAGGATGTTTTCCTTTATCGTTCCAGGATATTGCTTCAGAACAGGCTTTCGCTTCTGGGAGTAGATACATTTGTTTCAAGTTTGGGAAGGTTTCAAGAGAAAACCGCCTATGTGATAGGTGCGGAATATCCTGACGAGTCAGTTTCCCAGATATGGTTAGACAAAAATACTTTTCAACCGGTTCGCTGGATAATCATAGACAAGGACAATAAAAACAATAAAGATGTTTTGGAAATTCGCTATGGAGACTGGAAGCAGACACATAAGGCCTGGTATCCCATGCATATTGAATTTTATCATAATGATATTTTGGTGCGTGAAATTTATGCTGACAAAATAAAAGTGAATCCTTCTTTTTCTGAGGAGCTTTTTGACATTGAACATCTTAAATCAGTATATTTGAATCCTGGCTCAGTTGAAAAAGACAAAGATGATTCGCAGGGATTAAGTGATATTCAAAAGACCATCAAGGAATTCAAAAAGCTATATGAATAAAGGTTTATTAATACCTGTTTGTTGCGGAAGTTAAGAGGAGATATATGGTTTCTAATACAAAGTATATATTTGTTACAGGCGGAGTAGTTTCATCTCTTGGTAAAGGACTTGCTTCTGCCGCCATTGGGGCACTTCTCGAAAGTCGCGGGCTCACTATTACTATCCAGAAGCTTGACCCCTATATTAATGTTGACCCTGGGACCATGAATCCATTTCAGCACGGAGAGGTCTTTGTTACGGATGATGGCGCAGAAACAGATCTGGATCTTGGACATTACGAGCGTTTTACAAGCGCTAAATTGGGCAGGGATAACAACTTTACCACTGGAAAGATATATTACTCCGTCATTACTAAAGAGCGCCAGGGGAAGTATCTGGGAGGTACTGTTCAGGTTATTCCGCATATTACGGATGAGATTAAAAAAAGTATAAAGCTTGTGGCAGATGGTGTGGATATAGTTATCGTGGAGATTGGCGGAACAATCGGCGATATTGAGAGCCTGCCCTTTCTTGAAGCTATCCGGCAATTCAAAGCTGATGTAGGAAAAGAAAATGTGCTGTACATTCATCTAACACTTGTTCCTTATATTGCAACGGCAGGAGAGGTTAAGACCAAGCCAACCCAGCACAGCGTAAAGGAATTAAGAAGTATCGGTATTCAGCCGGATATTCTCCTGTGCCGTACTGACAGGTATCTGGACAATGATATAAAGGCTAAAATAGCTTTATTTTGTAACGTTAGCGAGGATGCAGTAATAACCGCAAAAGATGTGGATTGTATTTACGAAGTTCCACTTATATTTCACAAACAGGGCCTTGACGACAAGATAATTGAGATTCTTAACATTTGGACAAGGGCGCCCCGTCTTGATGCATGGGAGCAGATTGTTAACAGGCTGAATAACCCTGAGTTTGCCGTTACAATAGCGATAGTTGGAAAATACACGGATTTGACTGAATCTTACAAAAGTTTAAACGAGGCACTTTGCCATGGCGGTATCCCCAACAATTGTCGCGTTAATCTTAAATTTATAGATTCGGAAACAATAAACGAAAATAATACCAAAAAAATGCTTGCCGATGCCGATGGCATACTTGTACCGGGCGGATTCGGGTCACGCGGTATTGAAGGGAAAATTTTTGCAACAAAGTATGCAAGGGAAAATAAAGTTCCTTTTTTTGGCTTATGTCTTGGGATGCAGATAGCTGTAATTGAGTTTGCCCGCAACGTAGCAGGCATGGATGGGGCTCACAGCTCAGAGTTTGATGCGAAAACTCCTTATCCTGTTATTTATCTGATGTTGCAATGGTATGATGAGAAGACTAAAACAATTCAGAAACGTGATGTAAACTCTGACAAGGGTGGGTCTATGCGTCTGGGAGCTTATTCCTGTATGATTAAAAAAGATACTTTTTCCTTCAAAGCATATGGCGTATCTGATATTTCTGAAAGGCATCGACACAGGTATGAATTCAATAACGAGTTTAAAGAAAAACTGGAAGAAAATGGTTTGATAATAAGCGGCACTTCGCCAAACGGTGAGCTGGTTGAAATTATCGAAATCAATGATCATCCATGGTTTGTCGGATGTCAGTTCCATCCTGAATTCAAATCCAGACCTATGAATCCGCACCCACTTTTTAAGGATTTTATAAAAGCTTCTCTGGAAAACACAAAGAGATCGTAGCAGAAATGCTTTTTACTTGCCGTTCAGATCTCAACCCTCAAGGCACAGGAGTTTCAAAAACAATACGGCAAGGAAATCGTCAATTGTGTTTTTGTAGTCGATTCCATCTTCACTTTCATCAAGTGTCAAAAGTATATTCTTTCCATACTGAAGATGGGTATTTTGTAATTTAAAAGAGGACAGCTCCCCGTTCCTTAGCAGCATCCTCAATTTTTCTCTGTGGTTACGAAAAAAAGCCATGGATATATTTCAAGGCTGTAAAGACAATGATACCGCCGAGCATCCATTTAATGACTTTTGCAGGCACATATTTTTGGCACCTTGCCCCAAGATACATACCGCACATGCCACCAAGACCGAAAAGTATTCCAAGCAGCCAGTCAGGCGCAATTGACATAGAAGGATAGAACGGGGCGATCGCGTGGTAAAAAATTACCCCGGCAATGGAGGTGACAAATGTCCCCATTAGCGCAGCTCCTGCCACGGTATAGACTGGAAGGCCGCAAAATGAGACAAAGAAAGGTGCGATAATGGACCCCCCGCCAATGCCATATACCCCTCCAACAATACCCACAATAAAGCTCAAAGCGAAAATTATCCAGATGGAGATATCAAAGCTTTCTCCATAGAACTCATATCCTAGCCGTTTGAAATTAAAATGGGTAACACGTACTGCTGGTAAAGCCTCGCCCTTAATGCCTTTAACCCCCTCCTCTTTTTTTCGATATTGACGCACTAGCTCCTGAAACCGCTTTTCACTTGAAGCCTTGTCCGCACCCGGAACTGGTTTCCGTAAAAGATCTCGAATCATGCGGCTTCCGATGTAGAGAAGAACCATGGCGGCAAATAGTTTAAAATTTTTTGGATTTGGGAGATAGGCAACGCGGACATAGGCACCGATAAACACCCCGGGAAGAGTGCCGATGATGACAACCCATGTAAGCGGCCAGACCATTCGGCCCTCCCGAATATAACGGTATACGCCGCTCGGAATAGCCACAATGTTAAAAACTTGATTAGTGGAACTCACAGAGGGATTCGTAAAGCCCAAAAAGGACATTTGAAACGGCAAAATGAGAAATGCACCTGATACCCCACCCATTGATGTAAAGAATGAGATGCCAAAAGCCACTATCGGCGGTATCCAAACAGCAACCTCTATACCGGCGGTCGGAAAATACATAAGAATCCTCCTTTCAATTTAGGTTTAATCTTGGCTTAGTGACACGACTATATATTAAATCGTGTTACTTAAATAATAAATTTTCCTAATGCTTGTCAACTATTTTTTTTACGCAAGACTTAATAGATGATTGAATAAATATAGTTGAGTTATTAAATTTTGAGAGCAAACGTGACAAAAAAGGTAGAGAAAAAAAGGATAGCCTGATAAGTGATCTCCTGTTTATGAGAAGACTCACCCGTTTAAACCCCCGCGGGCATCTTAACCATTCCGGAAAACGCCAAGTGCCTGGACACGGCACAACTTGACAGGCTTGAAAAATCCTTTCGTCAATGGATCGACAGGACGATTCGTTCCGATGTGCGGATATCAAGAAAACGGATCTTTCTTATGTTTATGTTGATACGATATACAGGCGCACGGTTTTTTTTTATCGTAGCGGAAATAAAGGCACCCTATGTCATTTTGAGCAAAGGCGATACAGAACCTGAGAGCAGTGCTGAAAATCGGCTTAAAGGAACGGTATCCAATGTCATTCGTGGTAAAATCACCACCGAATACATAGTATCGCTCCCGGACGGTACTGAATTATGTTCAGTGGTCACAGAGGAAAGCAGGCGGCGTCTTGGCGTAAAGGAAGGAGACACAGCGTGGGTGTTGTTTAATTCATTCTCAATCATACTCAATGTTGACTAAATCGGGGGCCCTTGAATAGGTAAAGAAGTACGGTCTGGTAAGTCGTCTGCGACAGAAGTGTTTCCAGTTCTCAGCAACAAGTGGTTCAGCATACGTCTCCTTTAGATGGATTCCATTGGTTTTCCTGTGTTTTTGTCTGTTGTTATGGTTGGGCAAAAAGTATATTTTCAAGCTCTTTCAGGCTATTAATATACAAGTCGGCGGAAAGAGATCTGTTTTTATATGCTATCAGAGGGATGCCTGCTGCTTTTGCTGCTATTTCGTCCAGCTTTGAGTCTCCTATATAAATTAATTGACCGGGTTCTATATTAAAATGCTCCAGTATTTTAATTAGCTGATCCGGGCTGGGTTTGGGATTTTCCACATCAAGTGCACTTACTACCAGATCAAAGTATTCTTCGAGATCGTGTTCAATAAGCACTCTTTTCATTGTATCTGTCCGGTTTGTAGCAACTGCTGTTTTATATTCAGGTCTGAGCCTTTTAATCAAAGGCTTCAGGTGCGGTTCCATTTCCATATATTTTAAAAATGGCATATAGCTCATGTGTTTGCGAAATGCCTGGGCTTGTTCAAAGCCTTTCTTGTCTTCAAATAGTTTGGCAATGGCCTCATCTGCTGTATGCATGTATGAGTAAGCAAACTGTTCAGGAGTCATATCGGGTTTTCCGAAATGATTTAGAACATTATTATAATAGGCCGTGTTTGCCTTAACAGTATCAAACATAACTCCGTCACAGTCAAAAGCGACAACTTTAATATTATTATTCATAAACAATTTCTACACCCTCGGTTCACGGTTCACGGTTCACGGTTCACGGTTGATGGTTGATGGTTGATGGTTGATGGTTGATGGTTGATCAAAACATAAAACTGTTAACTGTAAACCGGCAACCGTAAACTGTTACCAATAAATCTAGTTCTCATCCCCTGACAACAGCATCCGGCAACGGCCCCAGCCCCGCGTTATCCCACAACTGTTTAAGTTTACGCTGCTCAGACTGTGAAGCCTTCTGCCAGGCAATAAGAAAGTTGTTTATAGCCTGATTTGCTCTATCCGGATCATGGGCCATGGAAAAGGCTGCTATGCTCTTGACAGACCATCTGCCTGAATCTTCCACGCGACCCTCCAATAAACCAAGATATCCCAACTGCCAGTATGTTATTGCAGCTCCATGTTCATTTCCCAACTGCTCCTTGATCTTTAGTGATTTTTTGTACCAGTCTTCAGCTTCTTCAAATTCCCTGCGCTCTTCTGCGATCATCCCGAGGTTATGCAATGATTCGGCTTTTAATGACTTATCGCCTGTTTTATCCGTCCATTTACTTAACTTATCCGCCCAGCTTTCGGCTCGATCCAGGCGATGCAGCAGATAGTCAAGCCAAAAATTCATTTCCCACCACTTAATGATATCACCTGCCTGTAAATCTTTTTCCAAAACTTTTTGTCTGAGGCTTTGTGCCCGGTTCAGGTCAGATAGTGACATGGCTGCTTCAAACATCGGCAAGTAGTATCTGCGCGCCAGTGTTTGCCGCGGGATTCCTTCATGCAAAGCCACAGCCAGTTGTTGTTCCAGAATTGCAAGTTGTTGTCTTGCTATTTTCGGAGTAAGTATACTGAAGCCCAAAATAGCATTTTGATAAGACGCGCGGTCTTTGTCTTCGTAGCGAAAAACATCCGCTGGATCTGTAATATGAAGCTTAAGCGGCATCCAGTCTGCAAGATGCTCGGCTGCCTGGAGTAATAAACGGTAGTTAGATGGAAGCAGAAAAAAAATAATGTGGCAGTTAAGAGCATCCCGCGATTCACGCTGAGCGTTCATATCAGCCCAAAACCGCGGCCCTCCCTCATCTTTTTTTTGACCATCGTCAATAAGAAACAAAACGCCGGTGCCGGGATGCCATGTCTCTGTGATTTTGCAGAACGCATCCAATAGACGTGTTGCCGCGCCAGGCACAGCGGTAAGAGAAAGCAGAGCGCCGGGACGCTTATCTAATTCAAACTTTAGAAGATCGACCAACCCATGCGCACGGGCAACGGTGTCCACTTCCACGACTGTCAGCGTTGCTACAGACTGGCGCACGGCATTTTTAAGAAGCTCTAAATGTTCGCGCCGGGCTGTCAAGACAATCGTCCCAAATCCTTAAGGTTTTCTATTACAAGGGGAAGTATGCCAAACCACCCTTCACCGTTATATTCCACAAGAGCACATGATTTAAGCAGGAGTTGATTGACCGAATCCGGCACAGGCCTGGGCTTTTCACCTTTTAGCTGCTTTCGACCATAGTCTGCAAGGCGGTTATAAAGGTCGTCCACTGATTTTGGTCCATCGGGCAGAGGATCAAGGGGAAGAGAGATCTGCTGCCAGAAGTCTTTACGGAGTTGATTGAGGCCATAGTTAATATGCTCTTGTTCCAGCGGTACCCGGGCATTTTTCATTACAGCCGCGGTATGAAGCACATCAAAGGCATGACGCAATACACCGCCGGTCATTGTTACCAAACGGTCGAGAGCATCTTCCTTAATAAGGTTGTCCTCAAACCGCTGCTTAATAATTTTTTTCACAGTATCAAAACCCGGCGCAGGTTGTCCTTCCGGATCAGTGACTTTGATCATTGGAAGCGCCACAACATCATCAAAATGATGTTTGAATGAGTTTACGTCCGGCGAATGAAACAAAAATACAGGTATGGTATAAATAATACTGGCTGTAATGCCTGTCAGCAGGTTCACATGATTGACGTACATCTCGCGAGCCTGCATAAGCTCCAGTTTGTCCAGATCTTCCACTATTATCAGCAGTCGCAGGTTTTTTTTTCAAAAGCGGTTTTCTCACAGCTTCAATAACATTATTTGCCTGAGCCAGGAGGTCTGACGGGCGTTTTCGCAAAAACGCAACTGTTGTTTCTTTGCTGTGGGCTTCCAGCTTAATCTGTGCACTTAACCGCGCAAATACCCCGAGCAACGGTCCAAGCAGACCTGCCTTTGATGAAACGCCGGTGTCAACTTCTAGACGGGAATCCCTGCTTTCTGCGGTGGTCCGGGTAGTCTCATTAAAATAATCGAGTACCGGTTTTAAAAGATCATCATCAACTTTAAGGTTATTGTTTTTTGCTGCATTCAGGACACGCTCGGCAATGATTAAAATCAAATCTTCAGCACAAATCGCTGTGGTACTCATCTGGTCATGCACAGAAAATGTTACTGGTAAAAATCGTTCTTTATGTTCCGCAAGAAGTTTGTTTAATTCAGTCGATTTTCCACAGCCCCTGTGCCCATAGAATAAGAGCCTGACATCTTCCAGACTGTTAAGCGCATCAATCAGACGTTTTCTGGTCTCCTGATGCGGATCGCGCGCCATATCAGTTTCCACAAAAAAAGACTCAAGTTCTTTGCCGTCTAATGGCGCCGGCCGACAAACGCGACGAATTCCTGCCAAATCTTTTGCCTTGCCTGGTAGTTCCATTGAAAACACCTTATTAGAATTGCTGCCTTGTAACCGCTAACTGTGAACTGTAAACTGTAAACTGTAAACTGTGAACTGTAAACCGTTACCTATCCTTTATATCGCCATATACACTTATTTTAATTTCCGGACGTATTTTGCTATCTGTTTCCAAATAAATTGTGTCAAAAAAACGGCTTTTTTCATTTTTCAGATTTGTTACGGTCAATAAGTATTCTGATTCTTTTGATGGTGTTATAATTTTCTCTATTTTATAGTCTATGTCTTTACCTTTTTGGGCTTTTGATCCAATTATTTTAAAAGGATATTTTTTTTCAGGAATTAACTTAATTGATTGCTTTATATGTTCTCCAATATAACCCCTGAGAATTACTTTGTTAGGTGTAATAGTTACAAATTTATCAACTTTGCCCTGGATAACAAAATTTAATTTTGGATGTTTTTTGTCATTAGTATGGACAACTATGTTTTTCTTGAGTTTTTTTCCACCATATCCATTTGAATTGACTTTAATATTGAATTTTCCCTCTCCGCCCGGAGGGATGAGTCTCGGGAAAGAGACTGCTGTACACCCTCAGCCGGTTTTGACTTTTTCAATATTTAGAGGAGCTGTTCCTTTGTTTTGAATAATAAATCGATGGTCTATTTCAGCACCTTCAACAACAGGGGCAAACTCATAATTATCTGCAGGCAGATAGGCACAAGCATATGTATTAACATCCTCTTCTGCTTTTATAGATGCATTTAAATTTAAAATAAGAAAAAATAAGAGAAAAAAGAAAAACAGGTTTTTAATTTTCATTTTTAAAGCTCCTTTTACAGAAATTTCTAAACTCATTTTTATGTAACATTAACTATCTGCGCGTGAGCTTCAGGTATGATCGAATTTAAAACAGGGAACTGTTTGAACGTATTAGAGATCGTTAAGAAAGAACCTCGTAGGATCTTGTCATTGTTTATTAAGTACTTATTGAACTATTACTACTATTTTCATTCAGCGCAAGTTCTTTCTTTACGATATCTTATGCGTGAGTTTTTCATGGTTTAAATTTGATCACACCTGAAGCGAATATATTTTTAACAAGCTATACGAGTTTGTAAATTCCAGTTTTAATAATTTCGGGTTAACTCCACCCTTTGTATCTCCGAGGTATTGGTATCAACAAAACAGAATCCTGGATAGCCGTCTTTTCCCATAATTTCACCTGGATTTAAGAGTATGGTCTGGCCGATTTTCTTTATATGGTGCTTATGAGAATGACCATAACAGACCAACTGGTATTTATTGGTTGATGCAAGTCCTTGTCCTACTATATCCTGATGTGTAAATCCAACATTAAATCCATTAATATTAATATCGCCGATGAGGCCGTAAAGCTTGATATTTGTAAAAATAGTTAGAGAAAATTTTGTTAGAAGGTATTGTTCTCCGTCATTGTTCCCAAAAACTCCGTGAACAGGGATATCTGCTTCATTGAGTTCTTTTAGCATAAATGGGGCAACAAAATCTCCACAGTGAATAATCATGCCGGCATTTTTTTCTTTAATAATTGCCAGAGCTTTACGCAAATTCCATATGTTGTCATGGCTGTCACTCATTACTGCAATAATCATAATTACCTCTGTTATAGACTTTCAGATAATTAATTTCACTGCGTTATCAGTCGTCGACGTATAACTAATACGCCTTCCTCCTTCTGGCCTTGTGAAATTAATTATCTAAAAATCTATAGACCTCTGCTTTTACATCATAAAAAATGGATCCATATCAACAACAACTTTAACTTTTTG
>Ga0164313_10005792_pt1 | contig 10921 bp, 6 predicted proteins | sample GuaBasSedimGuay4_FD_113735 | JGI IMG/M metagenome (GOLD analysis project Ga0164313, IMG submission 113735) | Subseafloor sediment microbial communities from Guaymas Basin, Gulf of California, Mexico - Guay4, Core 4569-4, 0-3 cm | ecosystem: Environmental > Aquatic > Marine > Hydrothermal vents >...
ACGCGCTGATGCACTCGTCCGTGGATACGGTGATGGTAACGGGCTGGTTGCTGTCGAAGGTCTGGCTGGGTCCGTGGCTGCCCGGTGGGTCGGGCGCGACCGCGTAGACACAGAGCTCGCCACCGTCGATTATCTCCACATCTGGACCGGCGCAGGCGCCGACCGCGGTGGCCAAGGTCACCAGGCCGAGCAGCTTTGACTGCTGGTTCATCATTTCTCTCCCAAGGGGTTCAACGTGCCAGCGCTCTGCTGGAGCCTACCCGACTCGCCACCTTGGCAGATTGTATGCCAAGCCGAAGCACACGAACCCTTGCGGGGACTTAGCCGGACCGTTGTCCTCGAGAAGCTCGAGGTATGTGCCACTTTGTGTCGAGATAATTGTGAACCCTTGGTCACGGCTCCTTGGTCGGGCGGTCACTGACTTTGGCAAGGGCCGCTCTTTCCTTTCTCAAAGCAAATAGGGTGCCAGGTGTTTGGGGGGTTCAATTGCGGCGCGAACCTATTTTCGCGCAGTTGGGCAATCGAGGCTAAAGCCTACAACCCTGGTACCTTATTCTGCCCAAATGGTTCTGATACCTTGGGCCACTCAGGAGGTCGCCGATGACGAGATCGATCACTCGCAGACAGTTGCTCGCCAGCTCCGCAGGCGTGAGCTCGCTGGCATTGCTCTCCGGCTGCCCGCCGCCGGCAGTCAAGCCCACCCCCAAGCCCTCCGCACCACCGAAGCCGGCACTGCAGACAGGGCTGGACCCGTACTTTGAGAAGCAACTGGGGATCACCCCGGAGCTCATTCGCAAAGTCCTCTCGGCGGCCTTGGAGCACGGCGGCGATTTCGCCGATGTTTACTTCCAGCATGCTTCGCGCATGACCATCGGTCTGGAGGACAACATCGTCAACAAGGCCTCCACCGGTGTCGATCTCGGCGTGGGCATCCGAGTCGTGGTGGGCGATCAGACGGGCTATGCCTTCACCGAGGAAGTCGACGAAGCAAGCATGATCGCCGCGGCCAAGACCGCCGCCGGCATCGCCTCGGCGAGCGCCAAGACCGCACCGGTGAGCCTCACCCCCAAGGGTCATCCGCGGCATTACGACATCGACTACAACTGGTTCGATGTCGGGGTGGATCGGGTCATCCCGATGGTCGCTGCTATCAATGACAAGACCCACAAGACCGACCCTCGCATCCAGCGCGTCACCGTTGATTTCCTGAGCAGCCAGAGCCGGGTTCTCGTCGCTGATTCTGAGGGCCGAGTCTCGTCGGACAACCGACCCATGACACGACTGTTCCTGTCGGTGGTGATGTCCGACAAGGGTCAGCTCCAGTCCAATGGCTATAACCTCGCAGCTCGTCAGGGCATCGAGTTCTACACTCCAGAGCGGCTGGATCGCCTGGTAAGGCGAGCCGTAAATCGCACCTCGGTGCTCTTCGAGGCCAAGCGGCCGCCAGGCGGTGAGCTGCCTGTCGTCCTCGCAGCGGGCAGCTCGGGGATCCTGCTCCACGAGGCCATCGGCCACGGCATGGAGGCCGACTTCAATCGCAAGAAGACCTCTATCTTCTCTGACCGCATCGGCAAGCAGGTGGCTCAGCGCTTCGTGTCCATCATCGATGATGGCACCAACGCCGGCCTGCGAGGCAGCCTCAATGTGGACGACGAGGGGAGGGGCACCGAGAGAACCTATCTGGTCAAGGACGGCATCCTGCGGAGCTACTTGCACGATCGCATCAGCGCCACCCATTACAAGGTGGCGCCCACCGGCAGCGGCCGTCGTCAATCTTTCCGCCATGCCCCCATGCCGAGAATGCGCAACACCTACATGCTCAATGGGCCTCACAAGAAGGATGAGATCATCGCGTCCGTCAAGAAGGGCATCTACTGCGTTTCGTTCACCAATGGCCAAGTCAACATCGGCGCAGGCGACTACTCGTTTTACGTGAAGAACGGCACGATGATCGAGGATGGCAAGCTCACCGCCCCGATCAAAGACATCAACATCATCGGCAATGGGCCTCAATCGCTCGAACGGGTCACCATGGTCGCCGATGACTTCGAGATGGATGAAGGCGGCTGGACGTGCGGAAAGAACGGTCAATCCGTCCCGGTCTCCCTCGGCCTGCCAACCATCCTGGTCTCGGCCATTACCGTGGGAGGCAAGGCATGAGCGGCGATTTGACACGCTTGGCGGAACAGACCATCGAGCGAGCCGGCAAGGCTGGTGCGCAGCAATCGGCGGCGCTCATCTCTCGTAGACGCTTCATCGATCTGCAGTATCGGGACGGTAAGCTGGAGAAGATCACCGAGTCAAAGACCTCGTCGCTATCCCTCGACCTGTATGTCGACGGCCGTTTCTCGAGCCACAGCAGCTCGGACCTCCGACCTCAGATCCTCAAGCCCTTCGTCGCCCGGGCCGTGGCCATGACGCGTCTACTCGGCGCGGACAAGCATCGCGGCTTGGCGGATCCGGCGCTCTATGACAACCGCCCGACGACGGATATTCAGATCTATGATCCTGCCTATGAGCAGGTCACCACAGACCGCCGCAAGGCCATCGCCTCGGCCATCGAGCGGACCGCTCGGGCCCAAGAAGGGCCGATCATCTCGGTGACAAGCGGTTATTACGATGCGCTCGGTGAGTCGGCACAGGTGCACAGCAACGGCTTCTCGGGCTATCGCCGTGCCACCCAGTTCTGGATGGGCGGTGAGGTCTCGGTGAAGGACGAGGGAGGCCGGCGCCCAGAAGACTGGTACTGGGTTGGCGGGCGCTTTCTGAGCGAGCTTCCGGGAGCCAAGGTCATCGGCCGCGAGGCTGCAAACCGCGCCCTGGCTCGGCTCGGTCAGGTCAAGCTCGATTCGGGCCACATGACGGTGGTGGTAGAGAATCGCGCCTCCCGGAGCCTCATGAGGCATTTCATGAAGGCCATGTCCGGCTCCTCGCTCCAACAGCAGCGCTCCTTTTTGACCGACAAGCTCGGCAAGAGGGTCGGTTCGTCGGCGTTTCACTTGGTCGATGAGCCACTGCTGCCCCGAGCGCTCGGATCCCGTCACTACGATTCAGATGGAATCTCGGCGAAGAAGCGGACGTTGGTGGATCGCGGCAAGCTCACGTCCTACCTCATCGACGTGTACTACGGCCGCAAGCTCGGCGCCGCGCCCACCACCAACGGCACGTCCAATCTGGTGATGGGCCTCGGAAAGCGGTCCAAAGAAGCCATCATCAAGTCGGTCAAGAAGGGCGTCTTCATCTCAGGCTTTCTGGGCGGGAACTCGGATAGCACGGTAGGTGACTTCTCCCACGGCATCGTGGGGTTCGAGATAAGAGACGGCAAGCTCGGGCGACCCATTGGCGAGATGAACATCACCGGCAATCACCTGTCGCTGTGGACTAAGCTCGTCGAGGTGGGCAATGATCCCTACCTCTACAGCACCATGCACATCCCGACCCTGGTCTTCGAAGCTCTGTCGGTGTCGGGCAAGTAGCTGCAGTCGGTGTCCCACCCGGTGGACCTCACCTGGTCCCCTATTTATCTGTCTTGATGACGCTGGGCACCGTCCATCTCCTTGCTTGGCTCACTACTGACAGATGGTGTGAGCCGCTTCGCACTCCTCCATCGTCTGGGTCAGCTTGTCGCAGTCCGCACCAAGGCATTGGCAGTCACCGAGGCCAACACACTCGTTGCCGTCCCAGGCGTAGCCGAGCATGCAGAAGCACCCGGCGCCGTTCTCGTCAGGGGCCGCGGCGGCATCCATGGGGTCGCAGATGGTGTGAGGGGCGAGGTAGAGCTGGGGGTCACCACAAGACAAGCCCTGGGGACTGGAGCCGCACTCGGAGTGAGCGGCCTCGCACGCCTCGATGGTCTCGGTCAGCTTGGTGCAGTCAGCACCCTCGCACAAGCAATCGGCCAAGCCGACACACTCGCTACCGTCCCAGGCGTAGCCGAGCATGCAGAAGCACGAGCCGTTTTCGTCTGGGATAGCGGTGGCGTCCATAGCGCCGCAATCGTCGTGGGCCTGGAGGTAGAGCTCGACAGCACCGCATTGCAGAGTGTCGCCGGTGCTTTCACTTGGATCGCCGTCCTCGCTGGTGCCATCGTCCACATTAGCGCAACCAACCAAGGCGGACAGCAAGATGCCCATGGCACTGGCCAGCAGACCCGCCGAGCGGCTGGGCTTACGATTGGAAAGAAGGTTCGATTGGCTGTTGGCGATGGCGTGAGTCATAATCTGCTCTCCTGCTTGGTTTGATCTTGAGGCGGCGCGCGAGGCTCCGCTGTGCCCGGCTGAGCCGAGCAGAATCGAGAAGGTCGAATGCCCGCTGGGCTAGGGCGTGGGCAGCACGGTGATAGGCCGCCGGTCTGCCGCTGGCGCCGTCACCTCGATGAAGACGACTTCTTCCAGCGTGCCGGTGGGCGCCTGAAACTGAACCGGTACCGAGATCGCGCTGTCCCCATCGACCTGGGTTGGCCAAGTGCCGCCGGTGCCCACGGTCAGTCCCGTGACGGGCCGGCGGAGATAGGGCTCGATGAGGGTCACGACCTCGCCGCAACCGTTGTGCAGCTCGATGGTCTGCGCCACCGACGAGTCGATCTCCAAGGGCGGCGTGAGGCTCAAGCAATCGTCCAGGGCCCGCCACGCCAACGTGGGTGAGGTGTCGTCCGGCCCGACGACGACGTCGATCGGTTCGGAGCGGTCGTCGCCGTCGATGATCTGAAGTCGGACCTCGTTGCCCTCCAGCAAAGTCAGCTCGACCTCGAAGCTGCCGTCGTCGGCGATGATGCCGTCTACCGGATCTTCGGGGAGCTCGAGGTTGACGGCTCGCACCACGGCGCCGGCAGGACTGGCAGCGCCAGGACCGCCTTCGATCGCCTTGGGTCCGAAGGTCCCGGTCTCGTGGGTGATCACCTGGCCAAAGTCGAAACCGCTACCCGGGATTGGCGGCTGGGGTTTGGGGCTGATGCCGCACCCCGCACAGGCTGCCGCCAGCACCAAGGTCAGCGCGACCAACCATCGCTGGTTGGTGAGCTGACGCTCGATGGTGTCTGTGCTGAGTGCGGCCATGCTTCTAGCCATTGCAACCTCGGTGCCAACCAGAGGTTGCTGCAATTATGGGCCTATTTAGCCACCTGGACCAGTCAAGTGAGCCTTGGTGTGCCGCAGATAGTGTCCATTCTGTATCATATTGTTGTATTACGTTCGCAAACAGATGAAACTGTAGGCGTGACTCTGAGTCCCGGTGCGGTGGTGCAGGACCGCTACCAGATCGTGCGGTTACTAGGTCGTGGCGGTATGGCCACCGCCTATCTGGTCCACGACCAACTCTGGGATACCGAGGTGGCGCTCAAGCTGTTGGAGACCCCGACGGCGCAGCTGCGCGAGGCCTTTCACTTCGAGTTCGGCGTCTTGCGGGGACTTCATCACCCGAGGCTGAGTCAGGTGCACGACTTCGGTGTGCTCGACTCGGAGCTGACCAGCAAGGCAGGCTCGGTCGAGGACTTGGCGAGCCCAGCGTCCTCCGGGTCAGCCGAGGTGCACTTCAACCCTTGTTTCTACACCTCCGATTTCGTTCCCGGGACAACCCTGGATGCTTACGCCCGCGGCGCCAGCTGGCAGCGCGCGAGCCAACCACTCTGCGATGCGCTGGGGGCGCTGCGACTACTGCACACCGCGAGGTTCCGCCACGGCGATTTCAAGCCAGCCAACGTGCTGGTGGATCCCAGCGGTCGCGGCGTGCTGATCGATCTGAGCTGCGCTGCAGCGCTCACTCGCCACGGCAGGATGACGACTGGCGATGCCTCGATCTCCGGTACGCCTGGGTTCCTGGCCCCCGAGGTGCTGAGCGGCACACAGATCGATGAGCGAGCAGATCTCTACGCGGTGGGCGTGACCTTGGATCAGATGGTGTCGGTTCTCGACGCTGAGGCACCCAGGGAGGTGCACGATCTCGCCAGGCGGCTGACGCAGACCAATCCCGAGAAGCGCCCTGCCGACGTCGACGAGGTGCTCGAGGTGCTCGGGGTCGAGCCCACACTGATCCATCCGGCGGTAGCCATTGTGAGCCGCTTCGTGGGTCGCCAAGCTGAGCTCGACGCCGCCGGCAACGCCCAGACTGCACTACTTGATGGCACGGCCGGCCCCAGGGTGCTGCACATCGTGGGTGACAGCGGGACGGGCCGCAGCGGTCTGCTTCGGGAGATCAAATGGAGAGCCCAGCAGCAATGTCGCGTCATCGAATGCAACGCCAACGCCGCAGAGGCCATGGACCGCCTGGTGACCGCCACTTTGGACGCAGGCGAAGGAGTCACCGAGGACGGTCCTTCAGCCGGTGGTCTCGCCGCCATGCTGGCGGCCCGGGAAAGTCTGGTCGGAGAGACTAGTCGCCCAGTGGTGTGGATCGTCGACGATGCCGATCAGCTCGAGCCGAGCCAGCAGGAGCTCTTGCTGGGCCTTTGCCGAGTGCTCGAGCCGACCGACTCGGGGCTGTTAGTCGTCAGCAGTCTGCCGGAGCTCGAGCTCCCGGCTCCCGGCCTGCGCCGACTCGAGCTCGGACCGCTGACCCCGGCTCAGATCGAACACTGGGTTGGTGACTCGCTGGCCAAGCGCAGCCGGGCGCAGCTTGCCCAGCTCAGTGGTGGGAGCCCAGCGACGCTGCGGTCGGTCTTGGGCCAGATCGGCTCAGGCCAGCTGAGCGAGGAGGAGCTCGAGCGGGTGACCGACCGGAGCGCACTCTCCAGGCGAAGATCGAAAATCGTCGCGAGCCTCGGCGAAGCAGGGCAACGCGCGCTCGGCCTGCTCGCCCTGCTAGGCGGCGTCCTGCGGTCCATCCAGATCGGACAGCTCGAGATCCCAATCGCAGCGCTGGACGAGCTGGTCGCTGTTGGGCAGGTCGAGTGTGGCGATGGCGGTTGGAAGCTGATTTGCGGCGGCCAGATCGACCCCATCACCCAGGCGCTGCCGCCGGGCCTGATCACAGAGCTGCACCGAGAGGTAGCCGAATGGTTGGGCGGACAGCTCGCCCAGTGGGTCGCCTCCGCGGCCACTGAGCCGATCCCGACTCGGGCCACCACTGGGGAGGCAGCCTCTTTGGCGGCGCGCCAAGTCCTTCACTTAGCGCTCGCAGACGATCGCAGGCAGGCTGCCAAGCTGCTGGTCGAGCGTGCCAACCATCACGGCGCCGCACCGGTGGCTTGGTGGCGAGCAGCCTGCGCGGTGGCCGACGGCTGCGCCACGCCAGCAGTGCAGCTCGCCACGGCCAGGCTCGAGCAAGCCGCTGGTCATCCCAGCGATGCACTGGCGCGATTGAGCACCCTGCTGGCGGCTCAGCCAGCGGCTCAGACATCGATGGAGCTGCACATCGAGCTGGGCAGCTGCCACCTCGAGTTGGGCCACAGCAAGGAGGCGAAAGATCACCTGGAGCACGTTCGCACCGATGGTCCAAACGCTGCCCAGCGCGGTCGCAGCACTTACCTCTTGGCTCGCTCGCTGCTCCAGCATGGTGCCTATGGCGATGCCGCTCGTTTGGCCGAGCAGGGGCTCGAGGACGACGTTGAGCCACCGGCCCGGGCCGATCTGCTCGAGACTGCCGGCGTAGCGCTGAGCTTTCAAGGTGACCTACCAGGTGCCAGGCGCAGGCTCGACGAAGCGGCCACCCTGCTGCAGGGCCTCGCGGATCCGCGCCGGTCGGTGCGCGCTCACGGCAACCGGGCGCTGGTGGCCTACAACTTGGGGGATCTAGGCGCAGCGCTGAAGGACTATCGAAGTGCGGTCGCCCTGGCCGAGCAACATGGCCTCAGTGATCTGCTCGCAACGGCAGCCTTGAACCTCGCGACTGCCTGTCACCAGAGCGGGCAATGGGCCGACGCACTCTCGTTGTACTTGCGGGGCCTGCGCATAGCGGTGGCGCTCGGCCAGCTCGGCAACGAGGCACTCATTCGGTTCAACCTCGCCAAGCTGCAGGCCGACCTGGGCCTGTTCGACCGAGCCAAGGGCACCGCCCTGGGTTGCCGAGAAATCGCCGAGCGTGCCGCCATCCCGATGTTGGATGCCGCTGCCGAGACTGTCTGCGGCGAAGTCGCCGCCGCCCAGGGGCAGCCAGGGCGCGCACGGCAGCACTTCGTCGCGGCGCGCGCTGGCCTGAGCCAACACGGCAGCCTGCGCGATCAGGCTGAGGTCGACATCCAACTGGCTGCGCTGCTCATCCGAGCCGAAGAGCTGGAGCAAGCCGCCGCGCTGCTCGACCAAAGCGAAGCGCAACTTCAGGGGGCTGACGCGCAGGATGTCGAGTGTCGACTGGCGGTGGCCCGAGGGCGACTGGCACTGGCCCATGGTCGCAGCTCGGAGGCCGCATCGCTCGCCGAGGGCGCGGCCCAGATCGCCGGCAGGCTGGGACAGCACGATCTCGAAGCTGAATGCGAGCAGCTGCTCGGCCAAGCCTGGGCGGCCCAAGGAGCCGCGACCCTGGCGGACCAACACGGCCAGCGGGCCCGCGCGCTGTGGGAACGCACCGCCGCGCCGCTGACCACCAGTGTCCGCGACGCCTTTTGGAGGCACCCTCGACGAGCCGGCCTGGGGCCGGCTGTAGCACCTAGCGCACTGGTGGCTGCACCGCTGACGGCAACACGGGAGCATCGGCTCGAGCTGCTGTTGAAGATCAACCAGCGACTCAACAGCTCCCTGCGCAGCGACGAGGTGCTCGAGCTAACCATGGACGCAGCCATCGAGCTCACGGGTGCCGAGCGCGGCTTCGTGCTGCTAGCTGCTGACACGACCCGGGCCGGTGGTCCCACCCACCGGAAGAGCCGCCCAGACCGGGATCTGCACGTCGCGGTGGCGCGCAACCTCGACCGCGAAGCGCTCGACCCTTCCCACCTCGAGCTCAGCCGGGGCATCGCCGAGCAAGTCATGCGGACCGGCGAGCCCCTGGTGACCGGCGACGCCCAAACCGACGGGCGGTTCCATGACCAAGCGTCAGTCCACGCCATGCATCTCAAGTCGGTGATCTGCGTCCCCGTAGCGGGACCTGCCGGCGTATTGGGAGCCCTCTATCTGGACAACCGTTTTCAGCGGGGGCACTTCACCGAGCTGGACATCGCCGGCCTCAGGGCCTTCGGTGACCAGGTCGCCATCGCCTTGACCAACGCTCAGCTCCACGACGATCTCCGGCAGCGCAACCGGGAGCTCGAGACCGAACGGCGCCGAGTCGAAGCGCTGGTCCAGGGGCAGGCCGCCGAAATCGACCGGCTCACCGAAGAGGCCAAGCGGCACCGCATCACGCGGCAATATCGCTTCGACTACAGCGCCATCGTCGCCACCAGCCCCGCCATGGACGCGGTCTTTGCACTGCTCGATCGGGTCATCGACACCGAGCTACCGATTCTGATCCAAGGGGACAGCGGCACCGGCAAAGAGCTCATCGCCCGGGCAATCCACCTCAACAGCCCACGCAGCAAGGGGCCCCTGGTCACCATCAACTGCGGTGCTCTGCCTGAGTCACTGCTCGAGTCCGAGCTGTTCGGCTACGAGCGAGGCGCGTTCACCGGAGCGGATCGGGCCCGCGACGGACTGGTCGTGCAAGCTCGGGGAGGCACGCTCTTCCTCGACGAGCTGGGAGAGATGCCTCGGCAGATGCAGGTGAAGCTGTTGCGAGTGCTGCAAGAACGGGAGGTGCAGCCCCTCGGCTCGGCCAAGGTGATCCCGGTGGACTTCCGCCTCGTTTGCGCCACCAATCGCCGGCTGCGCGACGAGGTCGAGCAGGGCAGCTTCCGTGAGGATCTGTTCTACCGAATCAGTGCCGTCGAGGTGACCTTGCCGCCCCTCAGCGACCGGGCTGAGGACATCCCTCCACTGGCCGCCCACATGCTCACTCGGGTCGCCGAACAGCTGAACCGCCAGGTCCCCGAGCTCACCGCCCAGGCGCTGCGCAAACTGGCGGGCTTTGACTGGCCCGGCAACGTCCGACAGCTCGAGCATGTGATCACCAAAGCGGTGGCGCTCTCCGAAGGCGCCCGAATCCACGGCCGGGACATCGACCTGCCAGCACCTCTCCCATCGGCCCCAGCGGGGCTGAGCCGCGCGGCCTTCGAGCGCACCGAGATCGAGAACATCGCGGCGTCACTCGCTGAAAACCGCTGGAATGTCACAAAGGTAGCGCGCTTACTGGGCATCCCGCGCCCCACGCTCTACCGCCGGATCAAGCGCCACGGACTGCTCAAAAAAGACCGCTCTGCCAAAACCTCTTGATCCCATCGGAATAGTATTATAGGAGAATCTCTATATCGCTAACCCGATAGGCAGGCGGATGACTGAAGCAGCGCAAGCGCGCTACGACGACAGCATCTTCAGCGACGAGCAGCATGTCTCCAGAGTGGTTGATGTCCTCAAGGCCGTCGCCCACCCTGCGAGGCTCCGTATCGTCGCTGTGTTGCGGGACGGAAAGCGCAACGTCAACGGACTGGCCACCACGCTTGGCCTCAATCAGGCGATCGTGTCCCAACAGTTGCGCATCCTCCGGATGTGCAATTTGGTCGAGGTGACGCGCAAGGGCGGTTTCGCCGAATACCGGCTGTCAGAGCCGCACCTCGTCGAACTACTTCACTGCATGGAGGGTTGTGCAACCCAGTAGATCGGCAAGCGATCGCTTCAGTTGCTAGACCCGCAGCCAGACTCACCACCGCGCTGGCATCCTCGCTCGAGGCCAAGCGGCTGTCAGAGAACGCTCGTAGAACGAAGTCAAAAGCATGACGAAGCCGACGCGTAGGCAGTTCATCAAGATCGCCGGGCTCGGTGCCGGCGTAGCCGCAGGCAGCGGGCTGGTCTCCAACCTCTGGGGCCTGGACCCGGACATGGTCCCCGACCCGAAGACCGACGGCGACAAGATCGTGCCGACCTTCTGCGAACTCTGCTTCTGGAAGTGCGGCGTCTTGGCCCAC
>Ga0164313_10005793_pt1 | contig 10921 bp, 9 predicted proteins | sample GuaBasSedimGuay4_FD_113735 | JGI IMG/M metagenome (GOLD analysis project Ga0164313, IMG submission 113735) | Subseafloor sediment microbial communities from Guaymas Basin, Gulf of California, Mexico - Guay4, Core 4569-4, 0-3 cm | ecosystem: Environmental > Aquatic > Marine > Hydrothermal vents >...
CATGCGCGAAGGCACTGCGGCTTTGCGCAGCGGTAGTGTTTATGCGCTGGTTGTCATTCCCCATGATTTTGAAGTAAGCGTATTGCGCCAGGAGTCACCCGTGGTGACGGCATTTTTCAATTCGCAGTACCTGCTTGTCGCAAAAGTTATCCGCTCCACGATTTATGAAATTGTGACCTATTTTTCCGTTGAGCTGGAAGTGGCCAGCCTGCTTCCACTGGTGCCGGTGATCAAGGCCGCCACGAATATTTCCATGCCCATCCAGGCCCAGATAACGGCGCTCTATAATCAGAACTTCAACTATACCCAGTTTCTCCTGCCAGGTCTGATAGTAGCTTTTTTCCAGGTTTCCCTGTGCAGCCTTGCTGTGCTTTCAATCGGGCAAAGCTTCAAACCTGCAGCAGTTTCTGAGTGGTATGGCAAGGAAATCTGGCCCGAACTGGCGGGTAAACTGTTACCTTATACTGCGGTGTTTTTTATCTTTGGGCTGGCCGTACTTTTTCTGTTTTTCGAATTGCTGGACTGGCCATTGCAAGGCGCTTTGCTACCACTGGTCCCATTGCTTCTGCTGTTTATAATAGCTTGTCTGGCCCTGGGCGTGATCTTCTTTGTCATCACCTTCGAGCTGGAATTAGGCCTGATCGCCGCCAGTGGATTCAGCGGGCCGGCCTTCGCGTTTTTGGGGGTTACCTTCCCGGTATCCGATATGGCCCCTTTTCCCCAACTGTGGCGCAACCTGATGCCGGCAGGACACTTTATAGACGGATTCATACATCAATCCAGTTATGCGGCCGGCCCAGTCGGGCTGGTGCAACCGGCGCTGATACTGGCATTGTTTGGCCTGTTGTTGCCACTGGCAGCGCTGCTGATCAAGCGGCATATCGAGCATTTGAATGAACAGATTTCTGCAGCAGCTTAGCCGGGAGTTTTCAACCCTGATACATGACTGGGGCATCCTGCTCACGATCTTCGGCGGTCTGTTGTTTTACGCAGTCCTGTACCCACAGCCCTATCTTAATAATGTGCCTGAAGAGCAGACCGTAGCGATTGTCGACCTCGATGACTCATCGGCCAGCAGGCGCCTGGCGCGCTGGATCGATGCCACATCCGGCGCCCGGGTTATGCGCCGCCCGCACAGCGTCGAGGAAGCAAAAGACCTGTTGATGCTGCAACAGGTCAAGGGCCTGATCGTGATACCGGCAAACTTCATGAAGGACAGCTTGTTGGGAAAAAGCCCGGTGATCGGCATGGCGGGCGACGCCAATTACTTCCTGGTTTATGGAGCGCTTATCGAAGGCGCGATGGGTGCGGTAATGACCTCTGCCGCCACCCTCCGCGTCGGTACCATGGTGTTAGCAGGAGCGCCAATGAAAACCGCCCCGGAACACTGGTTGCCGATCAGGCTGAATGCCCGGCCGCTGTTCAACGACAGCATTGGCTACCTGCAGTACGTTATCCCGGCGGTATTCGTCGTGCTTCTGCACCAAACGCTGGTGCTGGGTTCAGGCCTGCTCGGATCAGGCTTCAACCAGCGCTTGAGTTCAGGTGAAGAAAAAGCAGCCGGGCAGAGTGCCCTGATAATCCTGGCTGCCCGCTTTAGCCTGATGTTCACTATTTATCTTGTAATGGCTCTCTTATATATGGGTATATGTTTCGAATATTACGGCATTACCCGGAATGCCGGCATCGGCGACCTGTGGTTAATGATACTGGCGTTTACTGCCGCCACGTCTGCTCTTGGGTTGCTGTTTGGGACACTTCTTCCCCGCACAGAACTTGCCGCACCGTTGGTTATGGTCAGCTCTTTACCGCTGGTATTTTCGGCGGGATTTGTCTGGCCAGTGGAATCAATACCACGGAGTATCACGCTCCTCAGCGAGTTGGCGCCAACCACATCTGCGATCCAGGGGTTTCTGATGCTAAACCAGATGGGCGCCACTTTCCCGGAAATCTTTACCCGTTGGTTATGGCTGTTATTTTTGTGCCTTTTGTTCTCGACCAGTGCCTGGCTTGTATTGCGAAAACGGCTGGCTACGGCGTAAGCTGCGCTTCAATAAAAACACTGGAACAGGCTCTGCAAATACTCAGAAAATAAATGACGATTTCCAGAAAAGCAAAAGAAGCAATCAAAACTGCGCTGGCGATGACCGCCGGCTATGGGATTTCCTTGGTGCTGGGATGGGACAAGCCCATGTGGGTAGGATTTACCGTTGCTTTTGTCAGCCTGGCAACCGTAGGGCAGTCGATCAACAAAGCCGCCTTGCGCATGCTGGGCACCGTGGTGGCAGTGATAGTCGCACTGCTCATCATCGGCCTGTTTGCCCAGGACCGCTGGCTGTTCATCCTGTTTCTTTCCCTCTGGATTGCCCTGTGCACCTACATGATGGAGGGAGCTAAGAACCAGTATTTCTGGAATGTGGCTGGTTTTGTTTGCGCGGTCATTTGCATGGATGGCGGAGCCAATTCCGAAAACGCGTTCCAGATCGCCATGGTGCGCGCCCAACAGACCGGCCTGGGTATACTGGTTTACGGCCTGGCCGCCGCCCTGATCTGGCCCAATGATTCAGGCAAGAACTTTGCCGAATCCGTGAGCGAACTGGTTTCGACCCAGCGACAGCTATACCAGGCCATGCTGGATTTGATGCTGACAGGGGACAACACTACAAAGGCTGAGTCGCTCCAGGCACAGTTAATCCAACAGAAAACCCGGTTTGGACAATTGCTTGATGCCGCAGAGGCTGACACCTTCAAGGTGCGGGAGTTACGCCAACAGTGGCGGGCATTCCAGCTTCAAATCGAGAAACTGACGGCAAGCTCAGCACGCTGGCTTGATGGGATTGCGGAAGGCAAATCACTTGACTACGACCATTTACTGCCCGGACTGAATCTCTTCGGCAGGGAAATCGATCAACGAATGAGCATGCTCGAAGGCATGTTAAAAAACCACTCACCGGAACACGAGGCAACGGCTGTTAAGCTGCATCTGGATCATGACGCAGCCCGATCTTTATCGGCGTTCCAGAAAGCCGAACTGGCCCTCAACCGCGGCCAGATAGAGCAAATTGAAGACCTGAGTCGCGCCCTGTTCGCCACGGTCAAAGATCTACAGGGTTTCGGCCAAACCAGCACCAGTTCGCAAGCGACGCCAGATTCCAAACCCGGCTTCATACCAGACCTCGACCGGCTAACCGCCGGTGTACGCGTAATGGCTACTCTGTGGCTGGCCTTTCTGGCCATTGTTTATGTTCAGGACTGGCCGGGTGGACAAGGCTTCCTGGCCATGGTCACCCCAGTGGGCATGGCCCTGGCCGGCGCACCACAGGTTTCGCTCAGGAACCTGCTGCTGCCTGCAGCCGTCGGTGTATCGATTGCCGGGATCGCATACGTATTCATTATGCCGCAGCTTTCCAGTTTTGCCGGTCTTGGCTTGCTGATCTTCGCCATCACGTTTTTTTTCTGCTACCGGTATTCTGAACCGCAGCAGGGCCTGGGCCGGGCCTTTGGGCTGGCGATGTTCGTGGCCATTGCTTCCATCTCAAATGAGCAGTCATACAACTTTTTGGTGGTCGCCAATACCGCGCTGATGTTCCCCCTGGTAATCATTATCATCGGGATCACGGCGCATATCCCGTTTTCACCCCGGCCGGAGCGCATATTTCTACGCTTGATGGGACGGTTCTTCCGTAGCTGTGAATACTTGCTTTCTTCCAGGGACGGGAATTCCACCGGTAGGATGACGGCTTTTCATGCCCGTGAACTTACCAGCCTGCCGCAAAAAATGGCTGGCCTGATCCCGCAAATCAATCCCAAAGCATTGCCTGGAACCTCGCTTGCACAGTTGCAGGACATTGTGACCAGCCTGCAATCCCTGGCTGACCGGATGCAGGGCCTGGCCGAGGCTAATCGTTATACTCAATCAGCGCATCGGTCAAATAAATTCAGGCATGGTGTCTCGGATTGGCAAAACACCGTTCAAAACACTTTGTCAAACCTGTCAAGCGACCCGACTTCCGGGAATAAGGAAGAATTCCAGTCCCGACTTGGCGATATCATGGCAGTGGTGGAGCAGCGTATTCAACATAAACTGGACAAAAGTGGAAAGGGCCAACTCAGTGCGCAGGACGGCCAAAACTTTTACCGCTTGCTTGGCGCTTACCGGGCTGTTTCTGATGCGTTGGTAACCTATGCGGACAATACCAGCCGTGTTGCATGGGCGCCGTGGCGCGAGGATCGTTTTACATGAACATTAACCGGAGATAGAAACGATGCCAACCCCTCACGAATTTTCCATTGCAGGCGTTTATTTTTCACCGATGCTGGTGGCTGCCTTTTTTGGCTTCATGGCGACCGGGTTGTCAGTAAGCCTGATCAAGCACTATAGGTTGTCAAAATATTTTGCTTTTCCGCCAGCCGTACTTCTGGCGATGGTGGTCATTTATACCCTTTTCTTCGGCACTTTTATTATTGGAGCATAGCTGGTGCAGATTTCTCGTAAATACCTGGTAACAGGAAGCATTATTCTGGTTGCTGTTGTGGCGGTACTGCTCAGATACTGGGATTTCGTGGTCAATCCGTGAACGCGGGACGGGCAGGTTCGCGCCGAGGTCATCCAGGTCACGCCGCGCGTGTCCGGCCCGATCGTCAACCTTCCCATTCGTGACAACCAGTTCGTCAAGGCTGGCGACCTGCTGTTCGAAATTGATCCGCGCACCTACCAGGCCAGCCTTGACCAGGCACAGGCGCAGCTCGACCAGACCGGCGGTAATGTCATGGCGCTGGAGAAACAGGTAGAGGCTTCGCGGGCCGGAGTGAAGGTGGCGCAAGCTACTATCGAACAAGCCAGGAGTGCTATTGCCCAGCTTGAAGCTACCATTGCCAAAAATAAGGCCGAGTACGGGAGACAGCAGGATTTGTTGCCCAAGCGGGCGACATCGAAAAAGTCGGTTGAACGGGCCAAAGCCACCTATGAGGTCTCTATACAACAGAAGCTCAGCGCCAAAGCCGGTCTGGCCCAGGCACATGCTCAGTTAACCGAATCGGAAGCCGCCCTGGCCGAATCGGAAGCGCAACTGGGTGCAATGGGTGATGCTAATCCGCAGCTCCGGGCATCACTGGCCTCTGTTCACCAGGCCGAGTTCAACCTGGAGTTCACCCGGGTACGAGCCGCTGTTGACGGCTACATCACCAATCTTAATTTAAGACTGGGCAGCCAGGCGGTCGCCAACCAGCCAGCCCTGGCCCTGGTCGATGTATCCAGCTATTGGGTCAGCGGCTATTTCAGAGAGGACACTATTGCTGACATACGGCCAGGTGATGAAGCCATTATCACCCTGATGACTTACCCCGACCGGCCGCTCGAGGGCGTGGTCGACAGCCTTGGCTGGGGAATTGCCCAGGACGATGGCAGCACCGGATTCGATTTGCTGCCCACCATCAACCCGACTTTTGAATGGATCCGCCTGGCGCAGAGGGTCCCGGTACGGATTGAACTGAAAAATGTCCCGGAAGATATCAAGCTTCGAGTCGGGACCACCGGCTCTGTCGTGGTGAAGACCGGTACTTCGGAGCGATGAAGTTCTTATTAAAAACCTGCGGTGTTTCAGTGCTGACGGTATTGATCGCGTCGGGCTGTACCACGGTCGGACCAGATTACGAGAAACCGACGGCGCCGGTTCAGACCGATTGGATTGAATACGAAGACCCGCTGCTCGCGGCTACTTCTCCGATCGAGCCAGAGTGGTGGAAGGCTGCCTTCAATGACCCTGCTCTCGATGAATTGGTGGATACGGCGCTGAAGGAAAACCTCACCCTCAGATCAGCAGGGCTGAGAGTGCTGCAGGCGAGGCAACAGCTTGCCATCGCCGTGGGCAGCCAGTATCCGCAGCAACAAACGCTTAGCGGCTCGGCCACAACCCAGGGTTACAACCACTCGTCGTTTGAAACTTATGACCTTGGTTTTAACGTGAGCTGGGAAGCTGATGTCTGGGGACGTTTCACGCGCCAGATTGAATCAGCCTCCGCCGCGCTTGACGCCAGCGTGGCCAACTATGATGGCGTGCTGGTGTCGCTGATTGCGGACGTTGCACAATCGTACCTCCTGATCCGTACCACGCAACAACGACTGATTGTCGCCAGGCAAAACCTTGGATACCAACAGGATAGTGTTGATATCACGACAGCCAAGTACGAAGGCGGTGAAGTCAGCAGCCTGGACCTGGAACAGGCTTTGACACTTCTGTACAACACCAGGTCGTCGCTTTCTGCGTTGGAACAAACGCTGCAACAACTCAAGAACTCCCTTGCTGTCCTTTTAGGCCAGCCCCCGCAAGGCATGAACGATCTGCTCAAAACGCCAGAGCCGATTCCCAGCGTTGAACCCCGGATCGCAATTGGTATGCCGCAGGATCTGATCCGCCGCCGCCCGGATATCCGCGTATCCGAGCGGCAACTGGCGGCACAAAGCGCCCAGATCGGGTACGCCATCACCGAACTATATCCGCAGTTCGGGATTGGTGGATCGGTCGGCACCAGTGTTTCAACCAATGATGGACAGGACTTCGGCGATCTGTTCAGTGGTGGGACTTTCGGTTACGGCCTTTCCGGCTTTTTCCAGTGGAACATATTCAATTACGGGCGCCTCAAGAATAACGTACGGCTACAGGATGCAGTTTTCCAGCAACTGCTGGAAGACTACCGCCAAACCGTGTTGCAGGCGCAGGCCGATGTAGAAAATGCGATCGTCGCTTTTCTCAGGTCGCAAGAGCAGATGAATGCCCTGCAGTTGGCCGCCGACGCCGCACAGCGCGCTGCAGACGTTTCCAATACTCAATACATGGATGGACTGGTAGATTTCAACACGGTGAGCAGCACATTGAGAACCCTGGCCGGCCAGCAAGACCAACTCGCCAGCGTTCAGGGAACGGTCACGACCAACCTGGTTGCGGTCTACCTGTCACTCGGCGGAGGCTGGGAACTGAGTCAAAGCGAGAACCCACTCGACCTGATCCCCGATGTAACCAGGGAGGAAATGCTCCAGCGCAGCAAGTACTGGAATAAAACTTTTGAGTCAGAAATTCCACGCCAATGACCCACCCAGAACAATCACCGTGTTGGTGCGAAAATTACCGACGAAATGAAAGCCTTGCAGCACCTTGTCAACCGGAGCGCTGCCACCAAGCACCACCGCTCCACCAAGTGAGCCGGTCAGGGACTTGCTGAAACTGTGGGCAGCGCCAAGAGACAGCGTCCAGGCATCATCCACTGGCAGTTGAATGATTCGATTCTCGTCATTCACCGGTGAACTGGCGTAATTGACGCCAAAATTCAGAAATGTTTTTCCCTGGGCCATCACATGCGTCATGTTTGCGCCAACAGCGTATGTGTTGGTCCACTTGACATCAGCCTGAATGGGTTCGGGAGGATTGACTCCATCGATATCCAAACCGATGATCATATTGTTGAATTGCGACCAGTTTTCCCAATCGAAGGTAAGGTCCAGAATCCAGGTTTGGCTGAGAGCATGCTGAATACCTAACTCCAACTGCTGTGGAAGCACCAGGTCCATTTCAAATCCTGATGTAGGCACATCAATGGGAAGGTTGGAAAATACCAGATCACCCGTTAATTTAGGGGTCCACTTACTCCGGTAAACCAAACCCACCAACGTGGCCGGCGCCACCTGGTATTGCGTACCCAAAAACCACCGGGTAGACCAGTCGCTGAGGTCGATGAAATCAGCTTTACCATCGCCGGGATGGTTTTTGGTATTTATTGCTGCTGAATAGTTCACATTGAGCCACTGTTCAGACACACCGGCGCCCACTGACCATTTGTCTGACGCCTTCCAGGATAGCGAGGCTGCAATGGCGTTCGAGGCAAAAGTCAGCCCCTGCGATCCATAACGTCCGGTGAAGGTATCTCCAAAATCCCAACCCGTGCCATTAACGCCACCCAGAGGATTGAAATACGAGATTCCGAAATGAAATTTATCCCCAATGGGAGTAACAAAGTACACCGAAGGCAGTACGTCGCCAGCACCTGAGTCACCACCATTATCACCCCCCGCCTCGGCAACCTGGGTATCCCATTTGTAAGTGGGGAGCAAGCCACCAACACCAACGGTGACCGCACTGGCTTTAAGCCCCGACATCCCGGCGGGGTTCACCCACGCGCTTTCCGGGCCGGTGTTATCGGTGGGATTGAAAGCCCCCGTGTAGAGACCCGCCCAGGCCGTTGTTGCAAACAGCATGGTAGACAACATCATTAAACCTGACCGGATAATAGTCTTCATTGTTCTGATCCTCGTTGCAGACACCTATTATTCAATAGTCCACTACAAGTTAAAAGTACCTTGAGGCTGCAGAAAAGGGGTCAGAGCCCTTTTCTGCGCTCGGAAGAATGATATTATTCAGCCTGTGAAATGCATGAAATTTTCATCCTTGTTGCTGTTTGGCCTCCTTATCTTTTGCCAACCAGCGTTTGCGACACAATTGAATTTGCAAGAAACGCTGAGAGAAATGGCGGATTTGCTGGGCAAGCAACAAAAACAACTGGATGAACAGCGCAAGGAACTGGCTGAACAACGGGAACTGATCCGGCAACTTCAGGGAGCACCGCAAACAACTAAGAAGGAACCCGCGCCTTCTCCGCCAGAGAAGTCACCGGCCGATACTACAGAGACATCAATTGCCCACCAACCCGACACGGCAACAGCACCGGAAACGTCCGCTCCCGAAGAGGATCAGAGCGCGCAGGATAAGGCTAAAGAAGCATTAGTAAAGCAACAGGCAGCTCCCCCGAAAACACAGGCGCAGCAGATTGCTGACCTGCAAAAACTCATGGATGATCCGTCAAACACAATCTACGATGAAGACTTCCCTGGCGCCTGGTACCTGCCCGGTACGACAGGGGCCATGAAAGTGGGTGGCTACGTCAACCTGGCGATCGTTAACAGTTTTGACCCGATGCTAATAGCCGACCGGTTTATCGTTGGCAGTATTCCACCGGAAGGTGTGAATGTGTCAGGCGCAGTTGAAGGTACCCAGGTCTCTGCCCAGCAAACCCGGTTGAACCTGGAATACCGGGAACAGACCAAACTGGGTGAGATTCGTGCATTCATGGAAGGAGATTTTGAGGGTGACAGCGACACGTTTCGATTGCGCCATGCTTTTGGCCAGTTTCGCAGCGTACTGGCAGGCAAAACCTGGACTACATTTATGGACATAAACGCCCGGCCTGAAGAAGTGGATTTCGAGGGCATAAACGGGGAGGTCCTGCTTCGGCATTCACAAATCCGGTGGTCCCCGCACTTCGGAGAAACACTGAAGCTGAAAATTGCACTGGAGGATCCGGCTACCGACGTTATCAACGGCGAGAGTCAAAGAGGGAATTTCGATCTCGTTGCAAGCCTGGACAAAATGCCACTGGGACCGCTGGGCCGCTGGAATTACCGGGTAGGAGCCATTCTCCGGGATTTGCAAGCGATCGCTTCAGATAGTAACCCGGATGACGATATCACTTCCGGTGGAAAGCAGAGCACCACTGGCTGGGGCATCACCACCGGGGGCCGCCAACCAGTGAAATGGTGGGGCGGAGAAGATTATTTCCTCTGGCAATTGACCTACGGTGAAGGGATTGGCCACTACATCAATGACCTGGCTACCATTGGAGGGGGTGACGCGGTATTCGACCCCCAGGGCAAACTCCATGCGCTACCCGTGTTTTCAGGTTTTGTGTCGTACCAGCATCGCTGGCCCATGGTCTGGGGGTTTGACAAAGCATGGCCGGGGATTTTGCGATCCAGTTTCACGCTGAGCTGGGTTAACATAAGTAATTTCGAATTCCAGGAAGGAAGCGACTATGACAGTACACTGCGTGCTTCGATGAACCTGATCTACAGCCCAACGCCAAACATCTTCACGGGGATCGAGCTACTTTGGGGTGAACGCAAAAACAAGGACGGCAGCAAGGGCACGGCCACCCAACTGCAATTCGCCATGAGGTATATTTTCTAAATGACGTGGGAAATACTGCCTATAGGTATTGTGATGATGGCCCTGACGGTGATGGTGCACGTCGCGGGAGTGGTCTACTGGCTGGAACGCCTGGGTACCCGTATTGAATACCTTGCAAGCATCAACCAACACATTCACCTGTTCAAAGGAGTATTGTCAACCTCGCTGGCTTTGCTCATTTTGCACATAGTGGAAGCCGTGCTTTGGGCGTTTCTTTACATGGCCCTGCCTGCCCAGGCCGGGCTGAAAAACTTTCATGAAGCAGTCTACTTTTCCATGATAACGTTCACCACGCTGGGCTATGGCGATGTGACTCTGAGTGAGCCCTGGCAGGTGCTGGCAGGCGCCGAAGGCATGGTGGGGATTGTAGTGTTTGGCCTGACCACGGCCCTGCTATACGCCGTAATCCAGAGATGCTGGAAAATTACCCACGACAAAAAATCTGCAAGCAAAAAAACGTAGAAACCCCAGTAAATCAGCGTACGGTCTACTCTGCTTCCAGCTTGAAAAACTCCAGCACTTTCCCTTCAAGATAAGAATAAAAAGGGTTCCACCGCAGCCGCAGCATTTCCGAGGCGGGAATCAGCAGGACACCCCGCTCACCGCGCAAGGCAAGGTCTCCAAGATGAATGCCCGGGCTTTTTGCGCCGCCTTGTCCACCATACAGAGGATCATCCGGCGGAAAAGGCAACGCCACGTGGGCCAGGGAATAAATGTCATCAGGCCAGCTCAGGCCAAGATTCCTGTCTGTTGTATCAGCCTTACCGGGCGTGGTGCTGGCCACCATCACTTCCTGGCTATTCCGGCCGTTGTTGGTCACCAGGCTAAGCGTGAATGTCTTGCCCGGATTTTCTTGCAAAGCCCCGAACATCTGCGCCGGACTCCATTTCAGAAGGGGTCCAATATCA
>Ga0164313_10005794_pt1 | contig 10920 bp, 10 predicted proteins | sample GuaBasSedimGuay4_FD_113735 | JGI IMG/M metagenome (GOLD analysis project Ga0164313, IMG submission 113735) | Subseafloor sediment microbial communities from Guaymas Basin, Gulf of California, Mexico - Guay4, Core 4569-4, 0-3 cm | ecosystem: Environmental > Aquatic > Marine > Hydrothermal vents...
AGGCCGATCCAGCAGTTGAATTTGCCGACCTGGATGTTCTCGCTGTCGGTGAAGTGGTTAAAAGGCGTGTCGAATGCTTTTGACCTGTACTGGAACAACAAGCTCACCTATCCGGTAAAAACAATCATCCCAAATACTTGATAGGTAATTAATGCGAGATGCTTTCCAGCTTAAGCTTGAGAAGAAAGAAAATGGTAATGAGCAGCTCAAATGGTATGGCAATGGAAATGGAAAACCGGTGGTGTTCGAGAAAGATCCCTGCTCCGGTTTTTGGCGTCGATTTGCTACGGTTTTTTTACAGCTGCTGCCAATAGAATCCCAATTATGATAAATGATACGGATATGTACAGTGACTCTACCGTTAAAGCCTATTTTAAGAGGTACATTCCTTCTCAGATCAAGTATCATTAGCCGTTTATTTATGCAGCATTAGGCGTTCCAAATATGGTTAGTAAACTCGTAAGAATGGTTGTGGGCAGTCGTAACGATCGGCTGGTTAAGCAAAAGCGGAAAATGGCAAAGCAGGTTAATCTTCTGGAAGAGTCATTTTTGGCCTTGAGTGATGAAGAACTTAAGGCAAAAACCACCGAGTTTAAGGAGCGGTTTGAGCAGGGTGAGACGCTTGAGCAGCTTTTGCCAGAAGCCTTTTCAGCGGTTCGTGAGGCGGCAAAACGTGTTTTGAATATGCGCCACTTTGATGTTCAGTTGATTGGCGGAATGATCCTCAATGAAGGCAAAATTGCCGAGATGCGTACCGGTGAAGGTAAAACACTGGTTGCGACATTGGCCGCTTACTTAAATGCGCTTCCAGGAAAAGGTGTGCATGTCATTACTGTTAATGATTACCTGGCGGCCCGTGATGCGGAGTGGATGGGGAAAATATACGCATTTCTTGGAATGACAACGGGTGTGATTGTCGGTGGGCTGGAGTCTGATGCCCGAAGAGAAGCGTATAAAGCTGATATTACCTACGGTACCAATAACGAATTTGGCTTTGATTATCTCCGCGATAATATGGCTTTTAGCATGGAGCAAAAAGTTCAGCGCGACCTGTCTTTTGCGATTATTGATGAAGTTGACTCAATTCTAATCGATGAAGCGCGCACACCTCTTATTATTTCCGGGCCAACCGATGATAAAACGGATCTTTATCTCAAAATAGATGGGCTTATTCCTCTGCTTAATAGACAGGAAGAGGAAGAGGGCACGGATGGCGATTTTTATGTCGATGAAAAGGCTCGTCAGGTTTATTTGACAGAGCTGGGCCATGAGTCTGTTGAAGTGATGATGGTGAAGAATGGCCTATTAGGGGAGGATGATAGCCTTTATTCATCTGCCAATATTCGTCTGATGCACCATGTGACGGCTGCATTGAGAGCGCACGCACTTTTCCAGAAAGATGTCGATTATATTGTCCAAAATGGTGAGGTTGTTATTGTTGACGAATTCACTGGCCGAACCATGCCGGGTCGTCGTTGGTCAGACGGTCTGCACCAAGCTGCTGAAGCGAAAGAAGGGGTGCAGATTCAGAACGAAAATCAGACACTCGCCTCAATCACTTTTCAGAACTACTTTCGTCTTTACGGAAGACTTTCTGGGATGACCGGCACTGCGGACACAGAGGCTTACGAATTACAACAAATATATGGTTTGGAAGTGGTTGTTATTCCAACTCATAGAGAGATGGTTCGTGATGATATGGGTGATCTTGTTTACCTGAGTAAAGGTGAAAAGCACCAGGCAATCGTCGTTGATATCAAAGACTGTATAAAGCGAGGGCAGCCTGTTTTGGTTGGAACAGCCTCTGTCGAGAGTTCGGAAGAGATCGCCGTTTTACTAAAAAAGGACAAGGTTCCCCACGAGGTATTGAACGCAAAGCAACATGAACGAGAAGCGCATATTATTGCACAGGCAGGGCGTGCTGGTGCGGTGACTATTGCAACAAACATGGCGGGACGAGGAACTGATATTGTTCTGGGTGGAAACCTTGAGGTTGAGCTCGAGAAAATTGGTGCAGAAAATGAGGTAGAAACCGCTGCGGAAAAAGAGGCATGGGGCGTTCGCCATAATTCGGTTCTTGAGGCGGGGGGCTTGCATGTTATCGGCACAGAAAGGCATGAATCCCGGCGTGTTGATAATCAGCTAAGAGGTCGTTCTGGCCGCCAGGGTGATTCAGGTTCAACCCGTTTCTATCTGTCTCTTGAAGATGACCTGATGCGGATTTTTGCATCTGAGCGCGTAGCCGGTTTGATGCAAAAACTGGGTATGGAAGAGGGTGAAGCGATTGAGCACCCCTGGGTAACCCGTGCCATAGAGAATGCCCAACGCAAAGTTGAGGGGCGAAATTTTGATATCCGTAAGCAGTTACTGGAATATGACAATGTTGCCAACGATCAACGGAAAGTCATTTATGGACAACGTAATGAATTGATGGCGACAGAAGATGTTTCTGAGATGATTCAGGCAGTCCGTCAGGATGTGATTGATCAGGTACTGGATCAGCATATCCCTCAGCAGAGTATGGAAGAGCAGTGGAATGTAAAAGGGCTTGAGGTGGCTTTAGAGTCTGAGTTTGGCCTGGAACTTCCTGTGCAAACATTGCTCGATGAGGACGATAGTTTGCATGAAGAAAGCCTAAGAGCGCTTGTTCAAGAGAAAATCGAGTCCGATTATCAGGCCAAGGAAGAACAGGTTGGTGCTGAGGTGGTTCGTCACTTTGAAAAAGCGGTGATGTTACAGGTACTTGATAATACCTGGAAAGATCATCTGGGTGCGATGGATTCACTCCGTCAGGGGATTCACTTACGCGGTTATGCGCAAAAAGATCCAAAGCAGGAATTCAAGCGTGAAGCGTTTGAAATGTTTTCCAATATGCTCGATGGAATCAAGCAAGAGGTAGTGACCATCCTTTCAAAAGTGAAAGTCAATACAGAAGAGGATGTGGAGGCGGTTGAGGCGCAAAGAGAGCGAAAGGTTTCTGATGAAGTTCACTATGAGCACGCAGAATCAAACGCTTTGGCAAATGAACCTGCCGCCGAGCAACCACAGGAAGTGCAAGAACGGCCTTATACTCGAGATGGACAGAAGGTTGGTCGAAATGAGCCTTGCCCTTGTGGTTCTGGGAAGAAATACAAGCAGTGCCACGGTAAGCTTCAGTAAATATGGCTGTGGGTGATAGTCAGTTTCCTGTGATGCATCCGGTTTCGGGTGTTCAGTTGGGAACTGCCTGTGCGGGTATAAAGCAAAATGAGCGAGATGACCTTTTGGTTATGAAGCTCTCTGACAAAGCCGTTTGTGCAGCGTTGTTTACGCAGAATGCATTTTGTGCGGCACCCGTGTTAATTGCTCGAAAACACCTAACTACCCAACCTCGCTGGCTGCTCGTTAATTCAGGTAATGCGAATGCCGGGACAGGTAAGCAGGGAGTCAAAGATGCACTTCAGGCTTGTCATTTTCTCGCGGAAAAGGAAGGTGCTTCTACGGAGAAAGTACTCCCTTTCTCAACAGGTGTAATTGGTGAAAACCTCCCTGTGGCTAAGATTGAGAAGGCAATTCCAGCAGCTCTGGTTTCTTTGTCAGCAGAAAACTGGGAGGCCGCTGCAAATGCCATTATGACAACGGATAGCCGCCCTAAAGGTGCGTCACAGCAATTTGAGTTGCAGGGTCAGAAGATAACCATTACGGGGATTTCTAAAGGTTCTGGAATGATCCATCCTAATATGGCAACGATGCTTGCTTTTATTGCAACGGATGCGCTGATTGATCAGGCCTTATTGCAGCAGTGTCTGAAAAAGGCTGTTGATCTCTCTTTTAATTGTATTTCGGTTGATGGCGATACCTCGACTAACGATGCCTGTGTTCTGGCTGCGACTGGGTGTGTTGACCAGCTAGAAATAAAGCCGGAAACAAGGGAGCTGGAACTTTTTTCTGATGCGCTGACAATGATTTGTAAACGGCTTGCAGAAGAAATTATTCGTGACGGTGAAGGGGCAACTAAGCTGATACGGGTGTTTGTCGAAAATGCCGCGTCAGAGGCTGAAGCGAAGCAGGTTGCTATGGTTGTCGCTCAGTCACCGTTGGTCAAAACGGCATTCTTTGCTGCTGATCCAAACTGGGGGCGTATTCTCGCTGCAGTGGGAAGAGCGGGCGTTGAACAGCTAAATATTGATGCGCTGACAATCTGGTTGAATGATGTCTGTATTGTTCGAGATGGCGGTCGTGCGGCTGATTATAGTGAGGCTGCGGGGCAGGCTGTTATGTCGCAGGATGAAATTACTATTCGCATCGATCTGGCGCGAGGCAACTGTAACCAGGAAGTCCTGTCGTGCGATTTATCTTACGATTATGTCAGGATCAACGCTGAATACAGAACCTGACCAACGGTTGCATGTTGCGGTAGGGGTTATCCGCAATTCGAATGGCGATATTCTGATCGCCAAGCGAGCTGAAGTACTTCATCAAGGCGGTTTGTGGGAATTTCCTGGTGGTAAAGTTGAACCAGGAGAGAGTGTAGAGCAGGCGCTTGGGCGAGAGCTATTTGAAGAGCTTGGAATCAAGATTGGTAAAATATCTCCTCTCATAAAAACCAGTCACGCTTACCCGGATCGTAATGTGTTACTGGATGTTTGGTGGGTCGAAAATTTTTCCGGTGAGCCTTATGGGAAAGAACGACAGCCGATTCGCTGGGTTCCTGTGACGCAACTCAAAAATTATCCTTTTCCAGAAGCAAACTGGCCAATCAGACGAGCAGTGGAGTTACCATCTCTGTACGGTATTCTCGATGTTTGTGAGGGGGAGAGTGAGGCTGAGAGCATAAGAAAGCTCGTGGCGATCTTAGAGTCAGGCTGTCGTCTGATTCAATTGCGTGGCAAAACGATAATAAGAGAACGCTTTCAAGAACTGGCCTGTGTAATAAAAGGGCGCTGTGACAGTTGCAGTGCTAAGTTGCTTTTGAATAGTTCGCCGGATCTGGTGGAAACGATTGGAGCAGATGGTGTTCACCTGTCAAGCCCTCGACTTAAGTCGTTGTCATCAAGACCACTAGATGGGGGTTTTTTAGTTTCGGCATCGTGTCATAATTTAGATGAACTAAAGCATGCTTGCCAAGTTGGCGTTGATTTTGTCGTTTTATCGCCTGTTTTAAGGACGGCAAGCCACCCAGAAACGGTTCCTTTAGGCTGGGGAAACTTTGAAGCGCTTGTTGAAAACTGCAATGTACCAGTCTACGGGTTAGGTGGATTGCAATTATCAGACAGGGAAAAAGTCCAAAGACTAGGAGCGCAGGGTATCGCTGGGATTAGCCTATTTCAGCCCAAATAGGCTAACCATCGAATTCAGAGAGGGTATCGATTGATGCGATTTCATCTCCAGGAATTGCATGCCGCTCATCAGCCCATTCCCCAAGGTCAATTAGCTTGCAACGTTCACTGCAGAAAGGGCGGTACTCTGATGATTCGTCCCAGGTAACTTTTTTCTCACAGTTGGGACAAGAGACAATACCAATTTTTTTAACAGTCATGATTTCTTATAAGATGCAGCGAGTGAGTTTAAATTTCACATCATCTTCTGCCTGTTTCGGGCGATCGCACATTGTCATCTGCATGAAACGAATTGTGTAACGGTGTTTTCCACCGCTTATTTCAGCAAAGTAGGGTGCGTTTCGGTCAATAGATACACGAACAAGTTGAAAGGATTGGTTTTGATTAAGGGTTTGCTGGTAAAAGCCGCTAATAGCGCACTCACTACTCGAAAGAGCACTTTCACGTATAAATTTTAGTACTAAGTTAACGGCCTTTTGGGTTGGCCTGAAGGGATGGGTCCATTCTTTTAGGTCCTGTTTTCTGACTTCATCCGCCTGTTGCAACCAGTAATGGAAGCTGGGTAGGTCAAATGCACAGGTTCCACCTGGGATGGTACTTCGTTGGGAGATACTCTTGAGTAGATCGCATTCCATTAACAAGAGAGCTGCTTTACCGCTACTTTCCCGAAGGCTGTTACTGATTCCCTGGAGCTCAGAAATAGTCTCTGAGAGTTTTGGCTTATCGACACCCTGACTTGTTGAAATTCTGGATAAGAGCCCAGTATGTCTATCCAGCTCCTTCAATAGCTCGGACTTAACATCATTCCGGCTAAAAATGGCTTGAATATTGAGGAGATTGTCAATAACAGCACGAGAGTCCCAAATCGTCGTGCCAAGCATGAAATGATCGACCTGCTTAAAAAGCTGTTCTAGCCTCAATAAAAGTCGAACTCGTTCATTTAACGGGAGTTCATAGGTGGTATTGTTATTCAATTAAAAGCTAGGTCCACGTAAATTAGTTTAGGTGTAATTATATGCCCAATTCTGACTAAAAGAATAAATTAGTCAATAGCGGTAGCCTTTAAATTATAACTCTGAAGGTAAAAAATAAAAAATAGGACGAGGATTAATCTTTATTTCTGGAAAGTTCGAGATAAAATTTATGTAGATTGGAAACCTGTTTTCTGAGCTGTTCTGGAGAACTATCGTTTCGAATCAAGTCGTCAGCGACTTGCCTTCTGTGTGAGCGAGAGGCCTGGTTGGAGATAATTCTTGATACCTCTTTTTCTGTGAGGCCATCTCTCTCAACAACCCTTGAAATTTGCTGCTCTTGAGACAGGTCGATAATAAGAACCCGGTCAACAGAATCTTGATGATTTGTTTCGATGAGAAGAGGGATGCTAAAAATGACGTAGGGTGCTTTTTGCTGACTCGCCCAGTGATTCATTTGTTGGTAGACGAGAGGGTGAAGGATATTTTCCAGAACCCTTTTTGATTTAGGGTTATCGAATATCAATTGCCGAAGGCGTGACCGATCCAGCTGACCATTTTCTAAAGTGATATGCTTTCCGAATGTGGCAATAATCTCATTTAAGGCAGGCTGCCCCGGTTTGACCAACTGATGGGCAATCACATCTGCATCTGAAACCGGTACGCCCAGTTCTGAGAAGAGATCGGTGACGGTTGTTTTTCCACAGCCGATTCCCCCAGTTATACCAATTATTAACATATCAATAAGCTAGCTGAGTCCACTGAAAATAAAATACTGCTTGATGATTTCGTCACCCCATATAAGCGTTAGCCAGCCAGCAGCAGCGAGGAATGGGCCAAAAGGAATGGGTGTGCCTCTTTTTTGCCTTTGCGTAATTAATAGCAGGCTGCCAACGACTGCGCCGACTAATGAGGAAAGAATGATAATAATGGGTAACATTTGCCAGCCCAACCAGGCCCCGAGCGCAGCAAGGAGTTTAAAATCCCCATAGCCCATGCCCTCTTTGCCAGTCACAAGCCGGAAAAGATGATAAACAGACCATAGGCTAAGATAACCCGCAATGGCACCAATAATACTTGTGTGGCTATCAACAAGCAGGCTGGAGAGACTCAGAAATAACCCACCCCAAAGAAGTGGTAGTGTGATCGAGTCGGGCAGTAACTGCGTATCGTAATCAATCATGGTCAGGCAGATCAGGCTCCAGGTGAGAAAAAGTGCAGCGACCATTTCCAGGCTGTAACCAAAATGATTTGCAACGACAATTGATAGCAGAGCTGTGGTTATCTCAATAATTGGGTAACGTGCGGATATGGCCGTTTTGCAGTTTGCGCATTTACCACCTAAAAAAAGGTAGCTCAGAACGGGTATATTCTGAAGGGCGGTGATGGGTGACTTACATTTTGGGCAGCTTGAGCGAGGAAGGGAGAGGGTGAATTCCTCAGGCTCTTCAGATTTGCTGTCTTGCCCAAGGTATTCCAGACACTCCTGTCGCCAGCTCTTTTCCATCATGACAGGCAGGCGGTAAATAACCACATTTAGAAAGCTGCCGACCATCAGGCCGACAAGCCCCACGGTTAAAAGTAGAAAAGAAGGGCTGTCTTGTAAAAGTTCGAATAATGCCAAAATGGAATCAGGTTGTTTTAAACAACAGCACCCATTTTGAAAATGGGCAGGTACATAGCGATCACGAGTCCACCAATGACAACGCCCAGAAAGGCCATTATCATTGGCTCCAGTAAACTGGTGAGCGAGTCAACAGCATTGTCGACCTCCTCTTCATAAAAGTCGGCAACCTTTGAAAGCATGGCATCGAGAGAGCCAGACTCTTCACCAATCGCAACCATCTGAACGACCATGTTTGGGAAAAGATCGGCCTGGCGCATAGCTTGTTGGAGCTGAGTGCCCGATGAGACTTCTTCACGCATTTTTAGAATGGCATCAAAATAGATGATGTTTCCTGCGGCGCCCGCTACCGAGGTGAGGGCTTCAACTAATGGAACACCCGCTGCTGACATTGTGCCGAGTGTTCGCGCAAAACGGGCAATGGCTGCTTTGTTAAGAATTACACCGATAACGGGTAATTTGAGTAGTGATCGATCAAGAAAGTGCTGGAAGGCCACAGAACGTTTTTTTGCATTGATACCGACAAATATCGCAATCCCTATAGAGCCGAAAATAGCCCACCACCACTCCTGGATAAAACGGGACATATCGATGACCATTTGTGTAAAAGCAGGGAGGTCAGCGCCAAAGCTTTGAAAGAGATCTTCAAATGTGGGTACAACAAAGATAAGCAAAATGGCGGTCACAACGAAGGCAACAACCAGGACAGCAATGGGATAACTCATCGCCTTTTTTATCTTTGCCTTTAATGCTTCTGTTTTTTCTTTGTATTCGGCAATTTTGTGCAGCAGTGTTTCGAGGATACCAGCCTGTTCCCCAGCATTAACCAAATTACAAAATAATTCATCAAAATAAAGAGGTTGTTTGCTTAGTGCTTCGGCCAGAGCTGTTCCGCCTTCCACATCACTCTTAATGCCTAAAATAAGATCCTGCATAGCCGGGTTTTCGTGGCCACGGCCCACAATGTCAAAAGCCTGTACAAGTGGAACACCGGCAGACATCATGGTCGCAAGCTGACGGCTGAAAATGGAAATATCTTTCGTTGTGATGGCTTTTGTTCTTTTGCTAAAAAGTGGCTTTGACTTCTTTTTGACTTTAATGGGCTTGATTCCCTGTCGGCGAAGCTCTGTCTTAACAATGGTTTCACTTTTTGCCGTCTGTTCACCCTTGATTCGGTTACCTTTCTTGTCGGTTCCTTCCCATGCGTACAGTGTTAGTTCGAGTGTTTTTGTAGCCATAATTCCTATTCTCTGGTGACGCGATCGATTTCTTCAATGCTTGTAAGGCCTGATCTGATTTTGTTAAGGCCAGATTCGCGAAGATCCTTGACGCCCTCTTTCTTCGCCTGGTCGGCTAGTTCGATAGAGGTACGGTTTTCCATGATTAGGCGGCCCATCTCGTCAGAGATAGGCATCACTTGATAGATGCCGACTCGCCCTTTATATCCTTTCACGCATTGATCGCAGCCAACAGCATGGTAAACAGTTAGGTCATTAAGCTCATTTTCCGAAAAACCGGCTTCAAGCAGGGCGTCTTTAGGTAAATCTGCAGGTTCTTTGCAGTGTAGACAAAGTCTTCTTGCAAGTCGTTGCGCCATAATCAGGACAACAGACGATGCGATGTTAAATGCTGGGACACCCATTTGAGAGAGTCGGGTAAGTGTTTGAGGTGCATCGTTGGTGTGGAGAGTTGATAAAACCATATGTCCTGTCTGAGCCGCTTTGACAGAAATCTCAGCGGTTTCCAGGTCGCGGATCTCACCGACCATAATGATGTCTGGATCCTGACGGAGGAAGGCGCGGAGCGCAGTTGCGAAAGTCAGGCCGGTTTTAACATTGACATTAACCTGGTTGATTCCGGTAACCGTAATCTCGACAGGGTCTTCTGCGGTTGAAATATTTCGCTCTGGTGAGTTCAGCATGTTGAGGCCAGTATAAAGAGTGACCGTCTTACCACTACCCGTTGGGCCGGTGACTAACACCATTCCGTACGGCTTATTGATTGCTTCGATAAAATGTTTTTTCTGATCATCTTCAAAACCGAGCGCTTCAATTCCCATTTGAGCGCTGGTAGGGTCAAGTATACGTAAAACGACCTTTTCGCCATGTAGCGTTGGTAGCGTATTGACACGAAAATCGATGGAGCGATTCTTTGAAAGCGCCATAACGATTCGTCCATCCTGGGGAACGCGCCTTTCGGCAATATTCATCCGCGACATCACCTTAAGACGAGAGATGATTCTGTTGGCGAGGTTGGTGGGCGGGCTGGCAATCTCACTAAGCATGCCATCATTACGAAAGCGGATGCGGAACTCTTTTTCGTACGGTTCAAGGTGAATATCTGAAGCACCTTTATTGATCGCATCAAGAAGGATTTTATTCACAAACCGGACGATTGGAGTGTCGTCTACGCCAGAGTCCAGCTCATCAGTGTCATCTTCCTCACCGCTGCTTATTTCAATGTTATCAAGGTCGATATCATCGGCGAGTATGTCGTTTATTGAGGTTTCAGCCGCTTCCAGTGCTTTTTCAATGGTCTTTGTGAGTTTGTTCTCTTCAACTAGAATAGCTTCGGTGTTGAGTCCTGTGTGGAACTTTATTTCATCGAGCGCCTGGAGGTTCGTTGGATCTGAAACGGCGACGAAAAGACGACTTCCCCGCTTGTACAATGGTAGAGCGTGGTGCTTTCTGATGAGCTTTTCTTTAACCAGTTTGACAGGTGCAACTTCAAGATCCATTGCATCAAGGTCAAATAGAGGAGCACCAAATTCGACGGAAGCACAGTTAGCCAGCGTGCGGCTATCGAGTATTTTATTAATAACAAGATAGCTCACAAAAGGCAATTTGCTGCTGGTCGCCTTGCTCTGGTATGTAATGACATTATCTTCTGTTAAAAGATTGTCGAGTACTAGCTGTCGCGCCAGCCCACTCAATATTATTTTGTCAGTGGAAGTTGCCATATCCTGTGAACTGTTCTCTAGTTAGTCTGTTAGTCTGTTGGTTTTAAG
>Ga0164313_10005795_pt1 | contig 10920 bp, 6 predicted proteins | sample GuaBasSedimGuay4_FD_113735 | JGI IMG/M metagenome (GOLD analysis project Ga0164313, IMG submission 113735) | Subseafloor sediment microbial communities from Guaymas Basin, Gulf of California, Mexico - Guay4, Core 4569-4, 0-3 cm | ecosystem: Environmental > Aquatic > Marine > Hydrothermal vents >...
ATATCATGAGTTACCTGGAAGGTTCCACCCGACTGGTCAGCAAAACGTGTTGCCGCGGATTCAAACTGCGGATCGAGACGGTATTCCTCCCCCGGGCAAAGCATTGTCACATCCATGCCGAATTTGGTGGCAATCAACAGTGCGGAATTGGCGACCGCAGTATTAAGTGGGCGCGGGTGCCAGGTCCAGGTCAGCACGAACTTTTTATTTTTGACTTCACCGAAACGCTCTTTGAGGGTCATCATCAGCGCCAGTTCCTGGCAGGGGTGCACTATGGTCTCCATGTTGATGACGGGCACTGAAGAATGCTTCGCCAGGGAACGAATCACCGCGTCTTCACGGTCGGTGGACCAGTCCCTGAACAGGGGAAAGGCGCGTAAACCAATCAAGTCGCAGTACCGGGAAAGCACACCGGCCACTTCCGCAATGTGCTCCTCGGCATCCCCTTCCATCACCACGCCGGGATTGAATTCCACGCCCCATGCGTCCTTACCCGGTTGCAGGACAATCGCGATGCCACCCAATTGTTGCATGCCAAGATCGAACGACGTCCTTGTACGCATGGACGGATTCAGAAACAGCAGGGCGATCGATTTACCCTTGAGGTGATCCTGGATGGGATCGCGTTTCAGGTCGGCGGCCAACTTCAACAGGCCGTCCAATTGTTCCTGCGTCCAGTCAACGGTGCTAAGGAAGTGTTTCATTTACTGTTCTCCATATCAAAAAACCCAGCCGGTGGCTGGGTTTTTCCTCGAAATTATCGATTAATCTGCTTATACGGCTACCCAGCCCGGATTTTCTATCCAGGGTCGGCGCAGGTAGCTGAAACCGATTGTGGGCGCTGAAGTCTTCATGCCATTGAATTTACGTAATTCCTCGCGGCATTGCAACTGCTTTGTATTTTCAGACCGCCTCCAGCGGAACTTCCGCGACCGACTCTTTCTCACGCATCATCAACCAACGCACCAGCGCCGGAAGGAGCACGATGGCTCCAATCATGTTGGCCAGGAAGATGAATGAAAGCAGGATACCCATATCCGCCTGGAACTGGAGCTCGGAGAAAATCCAGGTTCCTACACCCGCCGCCAGGGTGAACCCGGTGAAGATCACGGCCCGCCCCGTCAATCTCAGCGTACGGTAATAGGCCTCGCGCAGGGTGAAGCCTTCCTTCAGATGAATATCGAGGCGGTTGTAGATGTAAATACCATAATCCACGCCAATGCCGACCCCCAGGGCAACTACCGGTAGAGTATTCACTTTCAAACCAATTCCGTACACCGCCATCAAGGCTTCGGCGAGGGTGGACACCACGACCAGCGGCAGCACGATGCACAGCATGCCAAGCACTGTCCGGTAAGTCACCAGGACCAGGATGATAATGGAACCAAATACCAGCGCCAGCATGGGCTTCTCAGCCGCCGCGATGTCTTCATTGGTGGCCGCCATTACGCCCACATTCCCGGTGGCCAGGCGAAACCTCAGCTTCTCGGGTGTGACCGCTCCTTCCCCGCTAGCCAATTCCTCAAGCACATCGTGTTCGAGTTCGAACTCAACCGCCGCGATATTCAACTCTTCACGCAGATATTTAACCCGATCGACAATCCGCGCAATCGTCTCGGCGCGGTGATCAGTTGTGAACACCATAATGGGCATCGCGCTGCAGTCCGCGTTCAATAGCCCGGTATCCGTTTCGATACCACTCAGGGCCTGGCGCATCACATAGTTGTCGCGCGGCAGGATCCGCCACTTGATGTTGCCTTCGTTCCAGCCCGAGTTGACGACTTTGGCCACCATCGGCAAGGTGATGACTTTCTGCACGCCTTCGACGTTCCTCAGGTTCCAGGCGAAGCGGTCCATCGTTTCCATCACGTTGTAATTTTCGGTGCAGGCATCTGGGATGGTTTCAGCCACGATTGTGAGCACATCTACACCGAGGGCAAATTTCTCGGAGATAAACAAAGCATCCCGGTTATAACGCGAATCAGGCCGTAACTCCGGCACACCCACCTCAGAATCTCCGATTTTCATATCCTGAGCCTTCCACAGCCCGGCCCCGAACAGTATCACGGCGACCGCGATCGCCACCGCTGCGCGGCCCGGCTCGGTAAAGCCGGCCAGAAAATCCCACAGCCAGGACTTCTTGTGCGCCTTGTCCAGGAGTCTCGTACGGTATTCATGCGGGTTCTTCAACTGCACCCAGGAAAGCAGCACCGGAAGCAGCATCAGGTTGGTGAGGATAATCACCGCTACGCCTATACTCGCTGTAATCGCCAGTTCCTGGATGATACGAATGCTGATGAACAGGATGGTCAGGAATCCGATGGTGTCTGAAACCAGCGCGATTACGCCGGGCGCCAGTAATTTTTTGATGGTCTCCCTGGAACCATGCATCGGAGAACGGCGCGGTATTTCCTCTACCGAGGTCACTCCACTTTTGGCCCAGTCGTCCGGCGTGCGGCCCCCAAACTCTTTCTCCACGGTCCAGGCGCTGATCTTTTGCACCCCGTGACTGACGCCGATCGCGAAAATCAGGAACGGAGTGAGGATGTTCATCGGGTCCAGGCTGTAACCCAGCAAACTCAGCGTGCCCAACTGCCAGATAACGGCCACCAGGGAGCAGATCAGTGGAAGCGCCGTAAGCCACACAGAACGTGAATACAGGTAAAGCAGAACGGCCGTCATGATCAGCGCAACCAGGAAAAACCAGACCACGGATGCCGCACCGTCGGAGATATCGCCGACAATCTTGGCGAAACCGATGATGTGGACTGTTTGATCATCGTTCTCAAATTCAGTCCGGATGGCTTCCAGTTCCGCGGCAACCTGCCGGTAATCCAGTTTTTCACCCGTCTGCGGATTCTCTTCCATCAGGTTGGCCCAGACCATGGCGCCGGTAAAATCCCCGGAAACCAGGCGCCCGACTTCGCCGGATTTAACGATATTGGACCTGACCCGCTCAAACATTTCGGGCGAAGCAGCGAAGTTGGATGGAATTACATTACCACCGGCAAAACCATCCTCAACGATCTCGACAAATCGAACATTCGGCGTAAATATGGACCGGACGCTGGCCCGGTCTACTCCGGGAATAAAAAATACCTGGTTGGTGATCTTCTCAAAGGAGTCGAAAAACTCCGGCGTAAACATGTCGCCTTCACGCGCTGCCAGGGCGACCAGCACCCGGTTTGCGCCACCAAATTCCTTTTCGTACTGCAGGAAAGTCTGCATGTACTCATGATCCAACGGCAATTGTTTCTTGAAACCGGTTTCAATCTTCAGTTGCGACATGGCGAACAGCATGCCGATGGTGATCACTACAAAAATCGCGACAATTGCATAGCGGGTGTTGATCAGGAAGGTGGCAATGTGATGCAACCGTGTGTTCTTGGCATCATCCATCGCTGTCATCCTCCAGAGACTCCGGGTACCAGTGGACACCTTTTTCACCCACCAGCACGAAACGGCCATCGTCGAGCGGCACGACCGCGGAAAAATCAACGCCGCTGGAGTGAGAGTACTCGGTCATGCTGCCGTTGACCCGGGTCAGAATGGTTCCGCTGTTGCCGACCATGATGATCAGGCCGTCCCGGTCGGCCGCGCCTGACAGGCTGGCCAGGGTGCCGGTATCAAGTTCCTGCCAAGTGGTTCCAAAATCACAGCTTTCCATCGCGTGACCACGCAAACCAAAAAAGACCACGCAATCACCGGGTGTGGCAATTGCGCCCCACATCGACCCCATATAGGGCATATTCATCATCTCCCAGCTTGCACCGTCATCAAAGCTGCGATAGGAGTACCCGGCCTCTCCGGCAATCATCCGCCTGCCGTCGCTGAAGCGCACCATGGAGTTGAGGTGATAATCGCTTTCCTCGTCGATCATCGTGGCATCGGCCCAGGTCTGCCCGCCATCGTCTGTGGCCAGCACCAGCGCATAAGATCCAATCGCCACACCATGGTCTTTATCAGTAAAGTAAATGTCCATGATTGCCTGCTGCCGGTCGGGATCGAAGTGCTCGCGGGTCCAGGTGGCACCACGGTCACCGCTGGTAATAATGATCGCATCGTGCCCCCCGGCCCAGAGACGATCGCCGACCCTGAACAGGGACGTCAAAGTGGAACGGGTGGGTACGTGTTCCGCCTGCTGCCAGGTTTTTCCATCATCCGAGAAAACCACGTGGCCCCGCTCGCCGACTGCGACCAGGCGATCATCGATACGGATCACGTCAAGCAGCATGGAGTCTGCAGACAGCGGCTGCATTTCAGCGTATTCGACATCCATGACCGTATCGGCCCATGCATTTATCGCTGGAATGAGACAGATCACGAACACGCAAAGCGTGTTAGTAATCCATCTGATTCTGATCATGTCTGCAGAGTGTTTCAGCGACGGCCGCGGGTGCGTAGCGCCTGCGGCGTAAACTGAGCAGGCTCCATCTTCACATTGAAGGTGTTAACCGGCAGCGTATTATCAAAGCCCTGCCCGACATACCGTCCTGATTGCAAGTCGTAGTGGGTTTCGATCGTGGACCAGAATGTCGGCACATCATAGTAATTGATGCCATGGGCCTCTGATGCGCGCCATAACTGCATCCTGCCATCATAGTGGTCGATCAGCACGATCTGGTAACTGTCTTCGTCGAGGTAATACGTGCGTTTCGGATTGATATGACGCATGCCTTCCTTCAGGTTGGCCTCGACAACCCAGACCCGGTGCAATTCGTAGCGCATCAAATCCTGGTTCAGATGCCCCGGCTGGATAAATTCTTTGTAGGTGATGCCCTCAGCATGGGCGCCGTAGGAATTATAGGGAATATACATCTCTTTCTTTTCAACAACCTTCCAGTCAAACCGATCCATCGCGCCATTAAACATGTCTGTCATGTCATTGGTGCGCAGACCATCGGAAGCGGTACCCGGGTTGTCGTAGGCCACGTTGGGCGCACGGCGCACCCGGCGTTGACCGGGGTTGTATACCCAAGCCTGGCGCGGAAGTTCCTGCTGGTTCAGTGTTTCATGCACCAACAGGATATTGCCTGCCAGGCGGGCTGGGGATTCCACCTCCTGGAAGAAATACAACAGAACATTATTGATATCCGCAACGGTGACACCGCGCTGGTAATACAAGCCCAGCAGTTCTTCGCGAATCACGGTGACCGTGAATTTACCGCTGGCGGTGGGTGCGATCTGATTGTTATAACGGGTACCACCAACTCCCTTATATTTCAGCTTGTGGTTCCAGATCAGCTCGTAGGCATTTTCCGGGAAAGGGAACGGGAATCCTTCCGCGGCATCCAGCACACCTTCACCGTTTTCCGCCAGCCTGGCTGTCTTGCCATTTTGCGCTGTCATCTCGTAGATGTGTTCGGGGAAGGAGGTGGAGCGCCGTGATGGATAAACATCCATAAAATACGTATCGCCGTATTTTTCAAAAGTCGCCATCTGTCCCACGCTCAACTTGTCAGCGTAGTTCTTGTAGTTACTGCCATCGATCCGGAACAGAGGTTTGTCATCCGGCCACGGATTCTGATGGTGATCACCGGGTTTGTATTCGGCAGGTGGTGTCGTGATGCCACCGGTCCACTCCGGAATGGTGCCGTCGGCATTGCCGGCGCGCTCCGACCCCATCGGGGTCAGGTCTTCGCTGAGACGGTTTATTTCATCAGGCTTGGCGCCCGCCCAGGCCTGGCCCACGCCAATTACGAGGCCAATGCAGGCCGCAAGCGTTAATTTTGTAAAAGTTCGCATGAAATCCTCCGGCGATCAGAATGAGTAACGGACACTGGCGGCAAAGAAATCCCGGTCCGTGAGCGTATTGTAAGATCCGGCGCCCATGTACGTGGTGTAGGCGAAATCGAAAATCCATTCGTTCAGGTAATTGAACGCAACCCCGAGGGTCAACTGCTTGCGGCCATCAACAAAGGCTCCGCCCGGTCCAGGTGTGGTGCCGCTGACGTCGTGCCGCCAGCCCAGCCTCGGGCTGATGGTGACGGCGCCGATCGCGTTGTTGTAATCAAAGCGCGTCGCGAGGCGATAACCCCAACTGAAATCATCGGCAAAACCGTCCGTCTCTGTCTGGGGATTATTCCAGTCGCCATCGGTCCAGTCCCAGCCGCCACCCGCATTGGTGCCCGGACCTTCATATCTCTGGTAGTCCTTGCTGGGCAGATCTGAAACATAGTTCAAGCCAGCCTCTGCCACGAAGGCAATCTGGTTGGCCTTGAACCAATTATTTGGTCCCCACACCTTGGTCGTGGTGGCCTGGCCCTGCCACTGCTTGTGTCTTTCCCAACCCTGGATTTCTTCACCCACACCAAATTCACCCAACTGGCTCTTGTACTGGCGGTAATAGGAGGCTAAAAGTGGATTCAGCGGCGTCAGACCGGCAAACAACACTTCCACATCATCGAATTGCAGCGGCGAATTCGGCCTGTAACTGACTTCTCCGGCAAGCGCCCAGGTACTGATATTGGTGTTGAAACTCGCGCCCCATAAATGGATGTCTTCCGGGTACTCGGTAAAGTAAGAGTTTGTGAAACCCGGTGGGACTTTATTAATTGCGGTACCGCTAACCACCGGCAGGCGGCTGTGGTAGTTGACGTAATAAAACCCCAACTCCGTGGCGCCCATGCTCTCGATGAACCATCGCAGGGCCGCCCCATATTGTCCGCTATCCTTGGGATTATTCGTTTCAGACCTCGGTAAGGCAAAAGCACAGCCGACTCCAACCAGCTCAGGAGGCAAGGGGGAATCAGAAGCTCCGAGGTTGCCTTGTACGCACACTTCATTAAATAGATCCTGATTGATAACCGGTTGCGGGTAAATAAAACCCAGCATCGCATAAGAGCCGCCAGGCGTAGCAATGTCATTGGTCGAAAAGTAAGTGCCGGCCGGATCCGGCCGAATCTTCCTGTGCTCGAACATGTACAGGGCTTCAATAGAGACTGCGTCGGTCAGGCTCAATGAAGTGTAGATCATGTTGACGCCTTCGAAGACTTCTTTGAGTTCGGCGCCCGCCGCCCGCAACTTGGAAAGATCCACCGGGTTGATCACGTTGATGCCGCCCTGGATAAAGGTGGACTCGCCCCAGCTTACAACCTGCTTGCCGAGCCGCCAGTTCAAAAAGTGCCCGCCCGGATCGTGGTTGCCATAAACATAGGCATCGAGCAATCTCACTTCCTTGCCGACCCGCTTCTGCGCGATGTCTGACAGCCCATCCTTGTTGTGGTTTTCGAAATCGTAGAAAGCCGAGGCCCGTGCAAAACCGCCGTAGTTGCGCCACTGCACGTCGAGTTCCATCGTCGCTTTGACCAGGTGAGAGATCAGATCCCCACTATCCGGGTAGTTCAGGTTGCCGTCATCGCCATTGGCCGACCAGCGCCCGATTACGTCCCGTTGGGCCAATTTGTCCAGGGTAAATGCAATTGGATTATTCGCCTGCTTGCCGACATTTTCCGGATCGAAGTCCTTCAACCGCCAGGACGCGCCGTAAGAAAGTGTGGTATCGAAGCTACCGGTCCACTCCCCGCTCGAAAATTCAATCGCCTGGGCAGGCAGACTCACTGTGCCGAAAATTGCCAGTGCTATGGCGGCTGTCAGAGTGTGTTTTCCAAAAGAGGACTTCATCATGCTGGCACCCTCGTGAATTCGTGTGTGTGTTCCGCTTTGAGCATTTTTCATTTTGTTGTCCCCTACTCCTGCGCCGGTTCAGGCTCAGGTTCTTCTGGCTCCGGTATCGGCACCATGGTCGCCGCGTCCTCCACCACAACCGCTGTGCCCATCGATGCGATAAACGAGGCCATCTGCTTCTGCATCTCCGCAGTTGCAGCCGGAGAAGGAACCGGGTCGCGCAGGGAACTGTGGATGGCGGGCGGGACAAATCTACCTGCCACATCAAGTCCTGCTGGATCAATTTGAGTGCTTGAATAGGATTTCAAACCCATAACCCTGATCATCGGTTCTGTACCTGACAGGGGCGCCGTGGGGACAAAATTGGGGAGTGTCGTGTCGCCAATCACCTCGTGCAACAAGATATTGTTCAGCCTGGCGGCTTCCGCAGACCAGTTGATCGGATCCATTGAATCAAGCACGGTCTGGAATGCAGTGAAGTAGGACTCGTACTCTGCTGTACCCGGCAAGACTCCGACGGATGCCAGGCCTGCTCTGATGATGGGGCCGAAAGATTGCGAATATTCCAGCGCCCTGGCAAGCCCACCTGCCGGCGCGGAAATGAAGGCGTTGTTAACCATCGGTTCAACTGCCATGAAAGACGTACCGAGTATGGAGCCCAGGGAAAGGCTAGCCAAAGCGACGGTTGATGCATCCAGATCTGGTAATGAATCCCCGTTGAAATCAATTGTTGGCAGGGTTACCGCAAGCACAGAAAGATCTGCTTCACCCTGGCGGCTATTATCCCGGGTGGCCAACATATTAGTCAGTTGGATAAAATGGGTACCGGGCGCGTCAATCACACCATCAGGCCCCGGAGCACCGGTGACATTATCGACATAATCAACGTCGAACGTGCGCTCGTTTGCAACATCCGCCCAAGGCGTATTCTCAATGTATAAAAAAGGCGCCAGGTCGGGTTGCTGCCACGGCACAATGCCGTGCACGGGCTGGTCGATTGCAATGGCTGCAAACCCGGCCGCCGCCAACGCGTCAGCCACGGTAAAAAGGACACTGCGGTTTTCGCCAATACCATGCGAAAAGATCACGACTGGCCAACCGGCGGCAGGGCGTTCATGCCCACTGTTTGCATTGGGAACAGTCAACAACAGAGGAACTGTCTGGTCACTGGTTTTTACCGGGAAAGGATTTGCAAAGGTTATCGCTGTTGAAGTCGGGTCCAGGCCCAGCGCGTCGAAAGGTGGAATATAGCCATTCGGAACCGCATTCCAGAAATCCGTCAGGGGTGCAATCGGATTGGTGGCGCTCGGCACACCAAGGTAATAGGGAAGTGTAATGACCCCCATGTAAATATCGGCAATTCCTGCTCCACCCACTGTCGTCGTAGTCTCCCCCGTGGATACAAGCTGTGTCGGCGCCGCCCTGGCGACACTGCGCAGGAATTTCAGGGGTGGAGTAATGGACTGGGTCAGCGCCGTCCAACTCAGGATGATGTCTTCTTTAGGAATCCCGACACTGGCTGCCGCTGTCTCCATTGAATATGTCATCTGGCGCACGAACTCCAGTCCTGCCGCAGTCTCATCATCAAAAAACGGATGGGTGCTGTTTCCGTTCTCGTCCACCCATGGCTCCTGGGCCTTGCTCAGGTGGTAGAACTGCGAAGGCGTCGCGTCGTTACCAACGGTATCGTGAATGTCATTGGTCATCACGGCCATGTAGTTGGTCGATGCGTTCAATGGCCGCAAGGGAATGATAGCAAGCGCTTCAGCACTTATCATCGTGGCAAAGAAATCCACACCCGGGGTCAATTCCCGGACGATTCCACTGACGAACACAATGTCCGGGAAGTCGAAGCTGACCTCGAACAAGCGCACCGAAAAGCCGGGGATCACCGATGTGGGATCAACCTCGTTCGGAAAAGCAGAGAGTGTCGTGACCCATCTTTCGATGGTGCTAAAGCCATCGATCTCACCCAGCGCCACTTGAGGGTCACCGAAGTCATTCGGATCTTCCACGCCCGGAATGGTTAGTGTTAGATCCGATGGGTCAAACAAAACATTAATCGGGAACGGCGCTGCGACTGGGGCCCGCAAGTCAAAGTTCGCGGTAACAAATCCGCTGACGTTGCTGCCGTCTTTATTTTTTGCCGGCGGTACCGGCGCAGCCTGGGTGGTTAGTACAAAGAGGAAGGAGATGAGAGCCAGAAGTACGCGCTTGTTCATTCAGTAAATCCCCGTAGAAGTGCAAAGCCAATTCTCGCGCCCCCAGCATTACCGTGGGGCATAACAACCGTATAATTCAGGTGTGACTGTCGTATTATTACAAGCCAGAAAACATTTTTTAATACAGTCGTCCGGCCATCATACGACACCCGGCGGAAAAACGCACAAAATTGAAGCCCTAAATTAATTTTGACATTATCCTTGTTGATTCCGAATTGAGAGAAAATCCAAAATGGATTGTACGCACGCGATCTTAACCCTGTTCTTGCTCGTACCCTGTGAAAACAGTGGCGGTAATTCCATTGACCTGGCGATCGCCGAGTCACTGGCGTCCCCCGAGCGGATCGAACTGGACCGCAAAAGCGACCCGCTTCGACGCCCTGACCTGGTCCTGGAATTTTTTGAACTCAAGCCTGGAATGACGGTACTGGACCTTTTCTCGGGAGGTGGCTATTACACCGAAATCGTCAGCCGCGTAGTGGGTGCAGAGGGTAAAGTTGTTGCGCACAACAACGAAGCATACCTGGCTTTCGCCAAAGACAGCCTGGAAGGGCGTTACACCGGTAACCGCTTGCCGAACGTCAAGCGGGTCACGGCGGAAGCCGATGAACTGGAGTTACCGGTAAATACCTTTGACATGGCGCTGGCCATGCTCACCTGGCACGATTTCTATTATCTCGACGAGGAAAACGGCTGGCCCGCCATAGACGAGACTGCCTTGATGCAAAAACTTTGCGACGCTTTGAAACCAGGAGCGGTCCTTGGCTTAACGGATCACGTGGCGGTCAGCGGAAGCAATCCCGAGGAATCCGGCCAGGCGCTGCACCGCATCGACCCACAGCGCATCAGGAATGATCTCGCAGGCAGTTGCTTCGAATACGAAGGAGAAATCAACGTGCTGCGCAACCCCGATGATGACCTCAGCCAGCCAATGTTTGCGCAGGGTATTCGGGGAAGAACCGACCGGATTGTCTACAAGTTCCGCCGTAAATAACCACCCCTCGTGGGAGCGGGCCATGCCCGCGATCTTTTCTTTTGGGCTCAACAAACAAAAGATCGCGGGCATGGCCCG